>Ga0065711_1006664_pt1 | contig 19040 bp, 20 predicted proteins | sample Hoacrofraction12_FD_59098 | JGI IMG/M metagenome (GOLD analysis project Ga0065711, IMG submission 59098) | Hoatzin crop microbial communities from Cojedes, Venezuela - Epithelial fraction 12 v2 (version 2) | ecosystem: Host-associated > Birds > Digestive system > Esophagus > Crop | place... | reverse complement strand
GGAAAAAAAAAAAAAAAAAAAAAGGAGTGAAATGGGGTGTTAGGTCTCACACAACCACACTGCAGCAACACCACAACTTATTGCCCATCAGCTGAGCTGTGATCACTGCTGCTGCCTGCCTGGATGCACCCTCCAACTTGGCTGAAAATGATATAAAGTGTTTTAGAGGGTACGTACACATGCACTTGTAAAGCAGCTCTAGCTCCTGGCTATGGAAGAAGTCTCTCTTTTGCTACTGTCCCTCAGCTGAGGTGCAGTAACCACCCACTTCAACTTTTTAGGAGGCAAACGTCTTGGAGACCTTGAAAGAAGAGGGAAGGTGAGTCACCCTGCATCACGTTTCCTCAGGAACAGTCACCTTGGCTCAGCTGACCCACAAAGGCTTGTTACATTACAATTTGCTCTTGTCTGTGAGTCCTGAAAAAGGAGAAAGTCCCCAAATTCCTGCTGAGACCCCCAAATCCTCCTCTTTTAGGCAGTCAGACTCTGCCTTCCAGAGCTGGGCTCAGGAGGGTGCATACCAGGGTGTAAAAGACTAATGCTGTGCAGGGAAGCCTGAGGGTCTGTGGACTGTTCTAAGATATCTGTGAAAAGTAAAAAGGAAAAGGAAATATCTTGCCTGTGACATATCTTAAATTCACTGTCTGGGGTCTGCACTGTCCCTGGAGTATTAGAAGTCTAATTTTAAAAAGTATTGAGAATCATCGACTATTCAACCAACCAAGCCCCAAAGAACAGGATGGATGCTCAGGCCAGATGGATTCAGATCTGAAAGCGATTGTCCTTTTTTTTTCCTCAGGAAAGTGGATAATTAAGGAATAAAGTATTTGCCAAGGGCCCTTGGTGGTTCCCACTTCCCTGCCTGCATGCAGAGGACAAGGTGGGCCATCAGCCTCCTGCCCAGGTCCTATGTCCGAGCAGTGGTCTCTTCCGATGACGTGGGGGGAACTGTCCCAGGACTCAGAGCACTAAGTCAGAGATGTGCATCCCAGTCCCTTCCAGTCTATCACTTCTCTCCACACTGGTCTATTGCCCAACACTGCTGGGGAAGACATACCTGGCTGGTGGCCTGCTGTGGTTGTCCTTCCACCCTCTCCTCCAAGGACTCGAGAAGTTCCGTGGACTGGTTTCCTTGCAGATCATCTTCTGGGTGTGGTGGGGGCACAGTCGATCTCTGCAGAGGGTGATGGATAAGCGACAACAGTCTCACTAATTACCAGAGTGGAAGATGGAAAGCAAGCCCCTTTTCTGGGCTCTGACACTGATTCATGCAGAAATCCTTACCCTTTCTTTAACTTAGCTTTTAACTTCCATAAAATAGGGGTGAAACTCACAGAATCACAAGGATTTGTCCAATTAAACTTTGAGAAATGTAACCACTTTGAATCTGCAAAATCAGCACAAATGGAAAAGCAATTAAAAGTCACAGAACAGGCATTTACATACACTGCCAAGAGAAGTGTTTGTCCCTCCTGAGTCTCTCTCCTTCCTTCTTTCCTCAGATGTTTTCTCCAAGTACTCTGTAGGGTTTCCTAGGGGCTGGTACTCAGGTTCAGAACCACCAGCTGGACCCTGTGGAGACCAAAGAAAGTTATCGCTTTCTGTAAGTCAAAACATCATCCACAATACCCTGCTTTATCAACACTGTCGTTTATTCAAGAGCGTGCTCAGAGACAAGGCTGGAGAGCCAAGGTGCCAAGACCTCTCTAGCACCTTACTTGGGAAATGCCAGCAAGGATGGGTTAGGGCAGACTGCAAGGATCCCTGAGGGGTCCAAGGGCTGCTTTGACCCATTCACTCCCAACTCTCTGGTTGAAGTCCAGCCTAGACAGACCGGTCCAGATGAGCAGAGAGGTCCCCAGTCCTTTCTGCCAGATTGTGTTGGGCTCCCAAAGCCCAACAGAGACAGCTTTGGTTGTCTCTGTACCCCAAACCCCAGCATTGCTGGCTCAAGGGTTGCTGGCACACATCCAGTTTGTCTCTTTTGGTGCAAACACATCACTGGTGAACACTTCATCCCCTCTGAAGACCCTAAAATGCTATCATCCAGGTTGCAATGATCCAGAAAAGCAACATGTCTCTTATCTGAGATCACAGCAAGAGCCTGGAGCTGAGAGTGGATGAGACTGTCTCACCATGTCTAAGTGCCTGAGCAACAGGGTCATCGTTGAACCAACCACAGAGGAAGAGAAAACCATTGGGATCTGGCTCCAAACACCCCCACAACTCTTGTGCTCCAGTTAGAGACAACATTTCCTACCAGTGACCAACAAGTATTTATGGAGAGTGAGTCACATCTTGGTTGTCATAAAAAGAGGATGCGAAAAGCCCCACCACAGCTGCAGGCGCAATTTCCTGGAATATCCCTTATCAGGACTGTCTAGTATGGGCAGATCAAGATCCACGACTCCTCCAGCAGCTATCAGAGGTCACCTGGATAGAGCCCTTTGACGTTACTCCTGGAGGTGTGCTGTACCACATTGAACTTGGGTCTGGCATGGAGATGAAGCCTTAACATTCCTGATAAATTCCTAATGCCCAGAACAGAAGCTATTTGTTACTTGCAGTTGCAAAAGATGCAGGTGACTAGATAATCTCTAGCAATTAGTCTGGTTACTCAAGCCAACAATGGCTGTGGAGTCATGGCAGGGACTCCTCTCTTGGGCAATCTCAACCCAGTTTGACAGATGGATTGGATCCGTCTCTGCTGGGGCAGGAGAGATGCACCTGGGTTACAGCCTCCAAGTAAGAAGTTGCAGGGCGAGTTCAACAGATAACCACCATGGGGATGGCTTGAAACCAGCCCAACCTGTGCTGATTTTTGCTCAGAAGACAAGGATGGTGGAGAGGAAGGGAAAAGGAAGATCAGCAGGAGGCACCGCTGGAGCACGGACTGGAAGCTCACAGGCAGCTGGTGTGCATGGGATGTGCAATCTCTTGATATTATTGTTGCAGCAGACCAGATGGACAAGAGCACAGATCTACATGACTACACTCCCTTCACTCCACTGTTTTTTTTCACCTTTGGGAGTCCCCCACATGTCAGCACACTAAAATGAGCCTCTACCTCCAGGCTCTGTGCTGCTCCTTTCACTTTGGGGCTGGCCAGGGCATCACGAGAAGTATCAAACACCAGTGAATCCTGCAACATCAAAAAAAGTGAGTCAATGCAACCAAGACAAACCTGAGCTCCCAGGAACAACACATGCAAAGAGCTGGATACTGACGGGTTATTTCAGCCAATGCCCCATCTCTCCAGCATGGTCTGTCCCACCTGGTGGCCTTCCTGAACCAGAATGGAGCGAGCAGTGAGCAATTCTCTGCTGGCTACCTCCAAGCTAGTCCTGCTTCCCTGGGATCCTTCTTGCTTTTGAGGCTACCCTCATGATTTCTTCTCATGCTTTCAGCTGCTTTTCTCCCCTTGCACACCCACAACTCCAGCAACCCTCAGTCCTCAAAGGGCACAAGGAGGCTGGTGGCTTTGGAGGACGGCTTCTAACTACCTCCATCAACAACAAGGGTTGACAGATTCCTTTATTTCCACTGAAAAAAAGAATGCTTTGCAAGGCCATCAGTTTAACCTGAAGATCCAAGATCCTGGTGTCAAGCCATTAGCATCTCCCAGCTTAATTGTTTCTTACAGTGGCTGCAAGTCACCGTAACCTGCTTGATGACAGAGGTGACCCTGAAGCCTTCAATGATTCATTTCTGTCTCTCTCTCATTTCCTTCCAGGTCTGTCTGCCCCCTGTAGATGCCAGATGACAGCACTCATGCCATGCTCGGTGGCAGACAGAAGTACCTGCTTTCTCCTGGAGGTCTTGCTTGTCCTGCAGCCACTCAGCTGCTGCACCAGCCTGTCCAGCCCTTCCTGCAGGATTGCGTTGGAGAGGTCCTTCAGCAGTGCCAGCTGCAACCGGTGGAGACCATTAAGGCAGCAGCCCAGGGCCACCCTCCTGTTCCTGACACACAACAAGGCAAGCGCAGCCACGCTGAAATAACAACTGACACATTTCTAGTGGGACTCACAAGGCACTTGGTGAAGCAACGGGTCCTGACAACCAATGGCTGATTTAAATACAGGTCTTTATGGTTTGGGCATCCAGGAGCTGATCGATGGTGCTTACGTGGTGGCTCTCCCTATCCTAAATAAAACCCCTACATTTGACCAGATCAACCAGTCAGTCTCTCACCTGTCTTGGTCATACCTACAGAGCTTACAGAAAGGAGCTGAAGGTAAGGAGCACAACTATAAGTACCTGCCTGGTAATTACTAAAAGCTGAGCCTCATCACTCTTCCTGAGCTTGATGGCAACCTTGAGAGCAGAGAGGGAGGCCACCAGTCTAGCACTGCTGTATTGCACAGTGATTATTCACTAATTATTCACCTCCCAGAGGGCTATGTGGGTCTCCTCTTACTCGCTGTGCAGACCCAGTGCTGAAGTACAAGCCAACCCAGGTGGTAGCACCAAGTTCTCAATAGGTATTTGATGAGTCTCAGTGTCATATGGGCCTCTAAGCCACTATCCATCCCATAACATAGCAGCAGAAAAGCTGTTCAAGAAGCATTTCAATATATACAGTAAGCTGTAAAAGGAAATCTAATAACCCTGCCTTCTTTGAGCACCTGTGCTGGACCCAGGTGAGCACACATAGTCTCCAGAAGGCCGGAGGAAATAGATGAAAAAGCGTAATTACAATCACCTTGTCAGAAGGAAGGTCAAAGTGTTACCTACCTTGATACCATTTGCTTCAAACAGCCTCTCCAGATCCTGTAAGAGGAAAGAAGGGTCAGAACTTCTCTCTCCTCCAGCCCAGGAAGCTGGTCCTGCGGGTGGTTGATGGTTAAGCCTGGGGCCTCACACTGGGTCCACTTTGCCATCCCAACCCCAGGCAGAGAGGGAGGTGTTTCCACCATTAATACGCTCTATAATTTTTATTTTATTTACCTTCATTTCCACTGCTTTGCCTGGTGGGCCAGGTTCTCCCTTCAAATGAACAAGAACAACTCATTAAGTCATTGTCCCAATGAACAGCAAGAAGGGGTGGCAACTGTCACATATCTGACCCTAACTCTGCTACCAGCCTGCTCAGTGACCCCAAACACATCCCCATTGGCTTAAAGAGGGGGTTTGAATCCCACCCTGCTCAACAGGCTCCTTTGCACCTCCATTGGACATATCTTCTGGCTGCATTTTGTAGGGCAGGGCTGGACCAGGGCCAGACATGAGCATCATCAAAGTGAGGTTTGGACTGGAGCTTTGTGCCATCCTCTTCTCCATTTCTTGGCCATGCACAATGTGCAATAAAGCTAAGGTTTTCGAAGCCCCTTGATGCCGTCACTGCTCTGGCAGCTGTGCAGAGGTAGCAGCAAGGACGAGGACGGCCAAGGTGCCCCCATGGTTGGTGGTCTCTTCTGGAGGTGGCTGTGGTGCTGGTAACCCTCTCGACTGCCCCATGGTGTCTGGGTCAAATATCTCCAATGGGTTGGACTTCCAAAAGCAAGTCACATAGACAGGCTGTCCATATCTCCTTGGCTGGAATGGTGATGCTCTCCAGGTGAGTGATCCTTGGCCACCGCCCCAGATGGAACTATAGATAAGCTGCAATGGCTTGGGAGGTCCAGCACTGCGATGAGGAACATCTGCTGAGGCAGGAGCTGACATGCCTCTCTGACGGGCTTCATTTCACTGAAATCTGGTTTCTGTATCGACAGATTCCGGTGGAATGAAGGGCGCCAGGAAGGCCCCGAAGGCACTGTATCTCCATGTTAAGGTGTGTCGGGGTGATGGAGCCACAATGTGGGGGTGCACTGGCTAAACTGGGTACATCTGAGGCACAGCCAGTGTGTGTCACCTAGATAAGTCCTTGCCTTTGTAAAGACCTGGATCTTGTGGCACTCAGGAGATCTACTTTTACCCTCTGATGCTACCTTCTGCAGGATTTTCTACTCCCGTAAGTGAAGGAGTTGGTCCCACCTGTAAGATCTCTAGATGTGCGCGGTATCAGAAGCCATTTCTCCTTCCATCCCTTTCCCTTGCAGGGGGAGGAGAGGAAGGAAACATCCCTGAACATTTTAAAAATTTATCCCATCTGACTCCTGAACAACTTCTTCCCACCTAAATTTTGTGTACCTTTTTAATCGAGTTGTAGGACTACAGCATCATTGTGACCACAAGTTTATGAGCCTGTCTCAGAAATTCTGCTTTTGACACCTAACATTTACGGGGTCGGAAGAGATCTGAGATGGGTGCTCTTCCCTTCTGGCCAGCCCAACACACTGGCACCAACACAAAGATGCCTCCATGTGTTCAGGACATACCTTCGGGCCTGGAGGACCTCTTTCGCCTTTCAAGCCATCCTTCCCGCGATCCCCCTGTAAGCCAGCAGGAACACGTTAGTTCTTTGTCCCCTCTAAAATTCCCAGTGGAGATGTTGGTTTCATCATACACTGCAGCATTTCTTGTGCCCTGTCCCATGCTGGCCCCAGACTAATAACATCTTTTCCAGATGGAACAACCAGCCTTTTTTTTTTTTAATTATCTCACTGATCCACATACCTAAGTTAAATTTGGAGCAAATCTGCTCTTCACTTGAAACACACTGCTTCCGCTTCAGACCTAAAGAAGGACTCATGTTCCTGAGACTTTTCTGTTGTTCCTTTTTCCACTGCTACCCCACCTCAGGTAATGATATTACCTCTCCTTGCAAACCAAACTTTGCCACTATTGCCCTACACTACTGGAGTTATTCTGGCATCCAAGTCATCTTATCCCGTTTCAGCAAAGCAGTCAGGCTCTCAGTGAACTTCAGCATCTGAATAGATCCCTCTGATTTCTGGGCTGAAATGTTCACTCTAGTTTGCCTGGGAGAAACACGAAGACTTGGAAGGACAACTGAAGTTCACCTTGCCTCAGCATGATCAACAATGATGCGCTGCATTTGGAGAACCTTCTTGCTGGACGTGAGAACAGCAAGAATTTGCTTAAGGAACTTCTGAGTTTTGGTCTATGTTTTCAGACTTTGACTTATAGAAGTAATGAAGATACAAAATGCACAACGTGCAAAATAATCCCATATTTTGCTTCAACACACATCTCCAGCAAGGAGATCATACCTTGTTGCCTTTCAGGGTCATGGTGTTCTCAAGAGAAGACATCTGCAAAAGGAAGAAACCTTGCTCTCAACGTGAAGGGTGATGTCTTTGATACAAGCTCTCACCTCCATGTGTCTTTTATCCCCAGTGGTCCTTATCTGTGGGCACAGAGCCATCTGCTTCCTCCCAAACCAGACAGCAGTCTGAACCTGCTATGTTTGGACTCAAACCAACAGGCAACTGGTGCCAGCATCTTTGCTCTCATAAGTAAGAGATTCAGGGTGGCTGTGATGTTGATGTCAACATCTGCATTTCTAATGAAGGCCGTCTCAAAGGCAACTGAGATCACACAGTCACCACTTCTCTGCTGTTCAGGACATTGCTTGGGTCCTTCTCTGACATGGGCATTTAGTAGGATGTTTTAGTAGCCTGTTGGGTAACTGCATGAGTGAGAATAAGCCTTTTGAACCCTAAGAAGACCTAACTGGGTGATGGAGCAAGATGGTTATGCATTAGCACAGAAGGATCTTGTCATACCCTGAAGCAATAAGGTTCTTCCCAGATTTGAAGGGAACAGGGGGAGCTTGGTATTCCCAGGTCCAACTCCCAAACAGACCAGAGTCCAAGTAATGCAGAATATACAAGACACAAATGAACAGGAGCCCCAGTACATAACGACAACTGAAAATGGGGCTGGGACCACACAATGGGGTGGTTTCAAACAGCACGTTGGTAGGGTTGGGAACAGAGAGGTGCAATATATGGAGAGAGGCATCCATCACCAGAAGGCAATGACTTCTTGCTCCTGGCTTGTCCTGAGTTCCAAAGCTGACAGAAACCACTTTTTTGTACAGGAATACCGCTGAAGGTGGTCAGTAGAATTTTGCCCACTCTGAAGCAGCCTCTTACACAGGTACTGCCAATGCCTCATCCCTAGGGATGGAAGGTAAAGTTAGCACAGCTCTCTCAAGAGGCTGTGGCTCCCAGCTTTGGGAGAGTTCAGTTTTGCACTGGGGTGGCTTTACCTCTACTGAAGCCAACAGGGTGAAAAAATGCCTCCTCGCACATTCATGTACTGAAACACCTTCCTGATCACCTAAATGACCTTTCCAAATCTCTTCCAGCCTTATTTTTTATGAACCTGGGTTGAGCTGCTTGCTCTTCATCTGACCCAACTTGATGTTAGGCCTCTTATCCAAAGGAAAACTCCAAGAAAAGGCGCAGGAGAGTCCTGAGCATGAGTCATCTCATCTGCCTAAGCACCTTTCCTAGAAGGCATCCATCTGTCTGTCTCGACTATGGAAAGAGCCCAGATGTCTTGATTACACAACAGGTAAGTGATTAAAGGTGTCAGATGGGTCTATAGCTAGCTTTTAGTCTCTTCTGTGTCACAATCTTCTTGCATCATCAATAACAAGCCATTCAGGGTGGGATTCATGCATATATCTGTAGAGGAGCTAGCTGCACTGCTTTGCACCTTTGATAAGACCGCGAGGCAAATCCACTCTACAACATGCACTGTTCCAAGCAGTAAGTTCTGGCAATGAGTCCTCCCTAGTACCAAGGATTCATGACAAATCTCCATATATCCCTTCCCCCCAAAAATGTGTAAGACAACAGAATTAGGCGTTACTCACGATGCTTCCAGGAGTCCCAGGCAGCCCAGGTTCACCCTATGAAGACACAACACCACCATACCCCCACCCCCAAAATAATAGTGAGTGGTGCAATTCAATGTTTTCATCCCCAAACAGACTCTTTCTCATGCAAGGTTATAAATGGGAATGTGCAAACCTACAGATTCGCCCTTGTCTCCCTTCTCTCCAGTGATTCCCTAGGAGGTGGAGAGAGAAGCAGGATGAGAACACGCCATGGTAGGGGAGGGGGGGTCTCAGCAGTCTCCCCTCTTCTTGCCAGCTCAGCATCCAACAGACTAACAAACTCATCTTTGAGCAGCTGAGCTAATGAAATCTGGATTTCAGCATCTCTCCTTTCTCTGATATTTAATAAAGGATGAGATTATTAGCCTCCTCCACAGTGGGTAGGCTAGTTAGGGATTTTCCCCTAGCCAGCTGCTCAGTTTCACAAAGTTTGTAGCAACACCGTGTCTTTGAGACCTCTGACAGTGCAGCTGATCTTAGCCAGTGCTTTCCAAAAGCTATTAGAGGGAGATCAGACACAGCCTAAGTGCATCATTTTCCTTCCTTCCTCACCAGACCCAGTGTTAAGCGTTTTGTTTCCAGCAGTGTGGGGCTGGGGAAGTTTTGCACACTCAGAACCCCACTGTGCACAATCCTGCTAATCCTGAGCTCTAGCTCATCGAACCAGAAGGAAGAAACAGCCTTAATCCTCCCTTTGAAGAGGAGACCCCCTCCCCAGGAGAGAGGGCGGGAGCTTTTCTATGCCTCGCAAGCTGCAAGGCAGAAAAAATTATGGTTGTTTCTTTGATTGGCGTTGCATTATCCCAAGTCCTCCCTCTCTCAACTGCTCCTTTAGGGATTGCCTTACATCCTTTCCAGGTTGTCCTGTATCGCCTTTTATCCCCTGCTCTCCAGGTCGTCCCGGGAGTCCAGGTGGACCCTGCAAGAGAAGATTCAGAGAAGCAACCAGAAATGATTTTTGAGCACATCCAGCAGCTCAAAAAGGTGAAACAAACAAAGAAAAATGCTACCCCTCTCCGATTTTTCACTCAAGAAAGAAATATTTGACCATGGATGTTTCTAAGCAGGGACTCTCATTAGGATGGAGAAGGAAGCCACCCCTCCAGTACAGCTCAGGGGTGCCAGGGTAGGCAGCTGAGCAGCCTACCCTGGTGCCCCACCACTCACCTGGGCAGAAAAGTAGAATAATAACAATTTTTACCCTGATTCCTCTCTCTCCTGGTTCTCCGGGGACACCAGCTTCTCCCTGAAAGAGAGGAGCAGGAGCTTTTAAAAGCTTGCTTCCATCAGGTTGAACCTTCTTTGATGATACTAATTTTACTGCACTTACACCTGGAGGAACCAGTTTAAAGGAAGAGAACCATGTCCACCTACCACTCCAGTGGCTCTAAAGCAGGGAAGATCTGCTCTTTGGCATTGCATAACGCTTGGCAAGCCAGTACAAAGGCAGTCTTGTGGTCATCTGAGATGTCTTAACTTGGGAGTAGCATTTTAGAACAGTCCCATAAATGAAGTCAATCAGGAAGAATTAGGGTGACAGTATTCATATTTAGGAGGAAAATGAGGTTATTTCCACCAAACCCCACTATTATTTGTCCAAAGCCGTTCTCTGCATCTGCTGCAGAGCATAAAGAACAATCTCCCCAAAAAACCACAGTTTAATTCTTTTCTGGACCTTCTTTTTCAGCTTTTAGCTTTGGAAGGTGAAACTAAAGCTCAAATAAGAGAAAGAAAAGCCAATGGCGAGATGAAGAGGATTCTTCGTAGTCCCATCTAACCCAAGGACAAGTCAACAGGAAATAAAGTGAGCAAGGGTCAGCTTCAAAACAAATAAAAGGGGGCCTTTTCCCAGCTGCTGCTTAACTAACCTGCGCAATGGCTTGCCCAGGGGGTTTCATGGTGTTAAAGGTTTATGTGGGGTGACTAAATTCATGTCATCAAAATCTACCAAGAGCTGTCAAACCCATAAGCCATCGCCCCTCACACAAGACATCCTGCTTTTGCATTGTTCTCAGGTCCTCCAGGGAAGTTAGTCCCTCTTGGAGGTGAGGTGCTGGGATGGATAGACCTTCACCCTAACTCAGTGTAGCTCTTCTCCTGTGCTGCTGCACCCAGAGCTCCTGCTGTAAGCGAGCCTGCTCCGTGTGGTACCTACATAACTCTGGAAGGTGTGGGCTCCCTGTTGGTTACCTTGGTCCCAGAGGTCCCCTTCTTCCCTGGGTCTCCCTGCAACACAAAGCAAAAGTGCTAGGTTACATTTCCACCTGTGACCAAGTTTTTCATCCTAATTTCCTGCTCAGGTTAAGGGCTTTTATTCTGAAACCACCGGAGACTCTGAAGTGAGCGGTGTTGGGCAGCAGTGGCTCAGGATCAGAAACACGGCTGCTGCTTTTTTTCCAAGCCTTCCCTTGGTGATCCTATTCCACTTGATGTTCAGGGATCAGCTCAGCCCTTTGAACTGAAGGAAGGTCTTCACTGACTGTGGTTAGGAGAGGCTTTCCAGAAGCCAGCTATGATGCTTTGTGAGGAGCCACCTCATTTGATCGTAAGAGGGAACTATTACGCCCTAAAACCAATAGTAAGACCTTCAGGGCTCTCGTGGCTGCACGCTGCACGTCAGACAGATGTGACTCAAGGACAAAAAAGCAGGATTTTAAATAATGAGAAATGCTGTGTCAAGGCATCGTGAGACAAAAACCATGGTGCTCCATACCCTAGACTATGGGTAAAGAGACTCTGCCCCGAAACATAGCCTAAAGCAAACCCTAATGACTATCTGCAAAGGATCTAGCTCCTCACTTGCAATGAAAGAGTGGAGGGAGCAAATGAGAAGTTAAATCCCTTGATGAGCAAACCATCCTGCCTAATTAAAGGTATTTTGTCCAGCCTTGTTTGCTGACTGCTGTTGTGCTGAGACCTGTCTCTTCCCCAGCCAGGCTTGTACAACATGCACCTTTCTGACTGGTGTCATCTTGTCACTTGTTCCTACTTGCTATTGCAAGGGCATCACCTGGGGTGTGTTAGCTTGGTACAGAGCAGCGTTCCGAGGGGATCAGCATGACCATCTGACTGGACTGTTAGCTTCTACTTACATCTTTACCTCTTAGTCCGGTCTTGCCTGGTTTCCCAGGTAATCCTGGTTCACCTTTCTCTCCCTTCAGACCTATATCCCCCTAAAGAAAACAAGACTGTTGTTATATTCCTCTTCTACATTTCATAGTCCTCACCCTTTAGACACTGTGGGGCAGATTCAGACAGCATGCCAGGCTCCATGGCGATGCGATTGCTTCCACACTCCTGGCTCAAGCTTGGGCTCAGAGCATCTAGTGCTCTGAAGGGCTGCGCTTATAATTTCCTTAGCAAGCTAAGCTGGAAAGCACCCATCTCTAGCATAGTCCATCCAGACTCTGTGATTAGCCTTGGCAGACACTAAGGGACAGGCTCTTCTGAGATTCTCCACCTCCAGGAAGCTTTGCAGCTAAAATGAGGTGGCCCATTAGTGGAGACTCCGGAGATGGGTCCGGTCTTGAGAGAGTGGTGTGGACATAGGGTCAGTTCCCCCTTCACGTTTCAACTTCTGTTCCCATGTGAAAGCACTTGAGCTTTTGTGGATAGGTATTTATGCACCTGCTATGCTTGCTGTTTGTGCAACAGAGACCTTGCCCATCACTCAACCACCTCACCATGCCTTCTCCCAACCCAGAATACCTCTTGCTGGCTTCTCCACTTTGCAGCTGCACTAATGCATCTTGTCAACTCATCCTGTCTTGGATGAATCTCATTTATCTCTTTTGACATCCAATGATCCAGCCCAAATACTTTGTTCACTGGACTATGTATCATGCTGTAACATTTCCCAAATCCATACGCTCCTTCAGCCAAGCCTGGGGAGCAACAGTGTTTGAGAAATGTACACAGCAAGACTGAACAAACATCACATCTGGGATGTTTTCCAGGCCTCTCTTGACCAGTTTTGAACCTTTGCTAGGAGGAATACTGCAAGCCAGGATTTGCGGATTTTTTTTTAAGGCCTCATTAAAGATGAAAGAGCATCTTTTCATGTTTTTCTGTGCAGGGCACCGCGCGTCACACGGAGACTCCAGCAAAGCAGGGTTTGTTCAGACCTTTCAGCTTTTGAACACTCCCCACATTTTGACACCAGCCCCATGGCAAAGATAAAACCCCACTGACTCAAGCTGCTTTGGGTGACACAGGCATTAGTCATGAGGCAATGCTTTAAGCGTTGCAATCATGGCATGGACTCACCTTCTGACCTGGTTTGCCAGACAAACCTACATTTCCCTGCAGAAATACAGACCGTTAGTCACATGGCAAGAATGATACGGGTAGAATAACTTCAGGGGAGGGTTCTCTGTTGTATCTAAAGGGTGTAAGCATCAGATTCAACATTGCAAGGCTGCCCTTTGATTGCAGGTATTGGCAGCTGAAACAGTGTAGTAAAATGCAGAGAAGGGGAAAACAGACAGTGTCCTAAGAGGGGCTGCTGTAACACTGTCTACAGGCATCTGCCTTCTCCACTTTGAAACCATCAATATTTTGATGACTAGCTTTGGTAGAGGGGTAGGGACCTCAAAGATGTTAAAGTTTGCAAGTTTTTGCTGGTCTAAAATGAAACAGACTATTAATGTCCCTGTACAAGAGAACACCAAGGCACTAACCCAACCCTTACTAGACATCAGTGAACTCACATAGGAGCGACCAGAAGCTTGCACTTTCTTAGACACAAAAGTCAGGAAGACAAGGGTCAAGTTCACCTTCAGGACACAAAGCCATTGGAAATGGGGCTTCCTTGGCTTTGCTGTTCACAGAATTACCAGTTGAGCATTGATCATCTGTGCTTCCTTCCAGACTCACATGTGATCCTCTCTCTGCATTTCGGAGGACCCCTCAACCCCTTAGCACTGCCTTCCACAGCCAGGTGCAAACAACCCCACCATGCAGGACCACCATGGGATCACCAACAACAGGGTGAGAGCCTAGCTCCTTGTCACCACACCAGTATTAATTTCCCGATCACAGGCCTCAGGGCTGAAGGCCAGTAAATTCATGTGCATGGAGGCGACATAGAGAATTTGTCTTTGAACCATCTGATTTGCCTTCTCAGCCCTCCCCTTTCCAAAGCCAGCGTGCTGCCCCACTCACCCTGTCGCCTGGGTCTCCCTTCAGCCCAGGTTGACCAGGAATGCCGAAACCTGGGCTTCCCTGCAAAAATCAATGATGATGCATGTCTCATTGTAATGTTCAGAGAGCTTTTCTTCTCTGCACCTCTACATATGACAGAGAGACAGCTAGGACTAAAACCTGTGCTGGTACCACCTTTCAGGTTGTCATTATGGCCACCATATGATCCCTCTCCCCTCCCAGCCACACTCCTTGCTATCTCTGAGAGATGCTGTTGTGGTGAGCCAACTTTCCCTAGAGTGCTCTTTGGGGAACCCAGCATGTGTCTCAGTTTCCCCATCACGATCTTATAGCTCTTGGCTGCAATTCTTCCACTACCATGCACAAGCTGCAGTGGCATGACCTCCATCACCACTTTGCAGCCCCTCAAGGGTCAGCCTGCTTCCCATCCTCGCTGAAACTGCTGGGAGCTAGTTGCCAGCGCCATGTCTGGTGCCAAGCAAGAGGCAGAAGGAGATACAGTGTCTTCCCAGAGCAGCTTCCAAGCTCAGTACATGAATCTCCACATCTGAAGCCGGCAGGAAAGGACAGAGCAGATCCCAGACATTTTCATCAGCCACGGGCAGCTGAGTTAGCTGAGCATTGGTAACTGCGTCTCCAACTGAGTTCCTTTCAAGGACCTTCTGACTTGTCCATGTGACAAGTCTCCCCTTGACTTTCAGGGCATGGGTCGTCCTTGTTAGCAAGAAGCTTGGGAAGGAATTCCATTTTGTGGACACAAACGAAATAAACCCTTCTGCACATAAAGGATGCGCAGAGAAAAGGAAGTGCATTACCTTCTCTCCTTTGTCTCCCCGTATTCCTTTGTCTCCTTGTGGTCCCAGGGCTCCTGCTGGTCCAATATCTCCCTGGGAATAAAAGACATCCCCAAAGCTAATAACATTATGCAGGAAGCCAAGCCCTCTTCATGCGGCTCCCTAGAGCTGCGTTTTGCACTTCTAATCCACTCTGAAAACCATTCCCTGGCTAAATCCACCCACCCATCCATCTTTGAGTTTATATTGAAGCTTTCTCTGTGGTACCTGGGCTTCGGCCATACAAAACCCATCACAGCAGTTACACCCTCTCCAGCCACACAAGTGTACTGTAAAGCACCATGCATGCATTTATGGTGGTATAAGCAGGATAAAATTCAGATGCCAGGCCAGTACCTAAATGCAGCCAGCCTAAAAGAAGAGAGGCATTTTTGCTAACCGATGTTAAGCAGTCTGGACAAGAAGACCACTGAAGGGAGGTGGCTCCAACATCCAAGCCCAGTGAAAAGGACAAAACTCTAAGTCTCTAAGGGATGATGGAGGTATGAGGCACTGTAGGGTACTTCATGAATACCAACAGTCAAAAAGCCAAAAGAAATTACTCCTGCAGTAAATATTCCTTACCAGGATAAGGGAGATCTTTTATTTCTCTGCAGATTGGCAATAAGATACCAAGAATAAAAAAAAATTAAGATATTCCAGACCACGTTCCACCACGAGGCCTGTGCAAATGTGAACTGTATCCGCTGTGCTATAGAGCAGATGTATAGTACAGACAACATAGTCAGGGAACAGCTCTATCTCAGGGATCTCCTTGGTTTGAGAAATTAAATTTCCTCCAGTCGCGGGGAGGCCGAACGCTGAGTCAGGGGCCTAAAGATGTGGGGAAATCTCTGTCCGTGGAGATGCTCAGCACATAAGATCCTGAGCAACCTGACCCAGCTTTGAAGCTGGCTCTGTTTTGAGCAGGAGGTGGGACTAGAGGCCTCCAGAAGTCCCTTCCGGCCTCAGCTGTGTTTTGGTTTTAGGTCAATACCTCCCTTGGCTGGAAAGTAGCTTCTGTGAGTGGGCTGGATCTGCACTTCAGTGATCTCTCCCTTCTAAAATTAGCACATGGAAATCCCAAATGTACTCACAGACTAGGGCTAGAAAGAGAATGACAGGTACAAAATGTTAATAAAAGCAAGAGAAATGTCAGCAGGGCAAGACTACTGCTACTTTTCCAACCTCTGCTCTCCAATCACAAGGGAGATGTGATTCAGATGGTGAAACACGGTACAGTCTTCACTTTTTCAGGCAAAGATCTCATCTAAATTTCAAGCAATGATAATCAATGGACTTACCCTGACACCTTTCTTGCCTGGAGGTCCCAACACCTGAGGATAAAAAGAAATCACAGAAATGCTCTCTTATTTAGTGAAAAGAATATCCCTTCTGAAGGAGGGTCTAATCATGTTACCTTTCCCAAATCAAGAAAATCTCAGCCTTGTTATGGGATAGGAAACCCGTGACCTGCACCGATGGCTAGAAAGGGCTACAAGCCAGAAAGGACTACAAGCTGAATCCCAAACCCAGTGAAGCTTGTGAGGAACCCCACCAACTTCAGGAGGTTTTGGCTCCAGGGATGGGACTGAACGATCTCTCACATTCATGGTGTTGTTGGCAGATAGTTGCTGTAGCCTTCGCTAACACACACCAAGGACCAACCTTCAGACAGCAATGTCACTGCTCATCCAAGCATTCTCCAGACCACACCAGTCTGTTCTGGTGGTGCATCTCTGTCCTTAATGCAACCTCCAAATGCTCCCACCGCCCTTGCAGCAATGCCATGGGCCATGCAGAGGTGGCCACCACCAAGATTTCTCCTTACAGCTGCCCTAGCATTTTGAGGAACATGAGGAGCAGTGCTTCTTCAGCAGGGACCAGAGGAGTCCCATTGTGAATGAGGAGCTTGAGCAGGGGGACAGGTCTGGAGCACAGGGCTTCAGCGGTGGGGAGGCTTTACCCTTATGCTTCCTGCACAGCAGTGAAGCTACTTTGAGGAGGCAGTGGGCAACTGCAGTGTGGGGCTGGGAATACAAGAAGTGGAGCAAGGGAGCAGAAGACATAGTTGGCTGGAGGGTCAGGGAAGAGGTCTGTTAGTTCTTCCTGCAGTTCAGTGGGACACATCTCTCTTGGTCCTTGGTCTACTGGCACTGCTGGTGGTGATGCTGCACAACCATAGCACAAGCAGGGCTGTAATCCACTCATAGTTACCCCCATAGCTGGAGCACCTGGAAATCCTGGGTTCCCCTGCAAGGCAAGAGGACATAAAATGAACAATCTGGGGCAATGAAAAACTTCTGCTCATTGCTTTCTCCCATCCATTCCTTAAAATAGCTCAAAACTCATCTCAGAAGCACAAGAGCAAAACAGAGAGGAGACATGGAGTTCACGCACATCCCTGCCGGCTTCATCTCTGTGTGAGCTGCACTTGCAAGAGCTGCACACATGGAACAAGCTGGGGAAAGTCAGGATAACTTCACGTGAACTAGTGAAAGACGTTGTTCTCTCACTGTTTGACTTACTTGGTCTCCCTTCTGCCCTGGAGGTCCTGGGAGTCCCTGCAAAACATCAAAAGAGAATTTCTACCAGACTGAACACAAATTGAGCACTTTCGGTCCCTGCTGCAGTGAGAAGCTCCCAGCCAGGCAGAGGGAGGAAAGAAGGTCTTCAGCCCAGTTTTTCACTGACTACGAGACAGCTGTAAGGGCTCTTGGGTGAGAGATGGAAATCCCTATGCCTATCTCTAGCACATCTGATTGCCATCTACCAGCAGTCCAAGTGCAGAGCGGCAAGCTCTCATCCCAGCAAAAGCTATCAAAGATGGCCCTTTGCAAGCAAGAAAAGGTATGGAGACAGCCAGGAGATGCATGGGAGCTACCAGACCAGGTCAATGCTTTGTCTAACCCAGCCCAGGACTCTGCTCAGAGCTGGAAGCTGCAAGTGCACGTACCCGCTGTGCTTGCAGGGCCTTTTTCCTGCAAGGTGCGCTGGCTCGAGAAGGTCTGACAGCCCATTTCCATTTATCTCCACCATAGATATTCTTAGGGAAAAAATGCTGGTCTATCCCACGCACGAGGGCGCCTTCAGCAGCAGCGAGCTCCTGAACCTTGCAGTTAAGTGGCATGTAGCTACGTGGCTCAGTTGATATCAGCCAGAAATATTTAGATCATAGTAATGCTTAGTAATATAGGGGCAGAAATACTTAGGTCGTAGCGACATTGTGTAATTTATGCCTGACTAGTTTGTATAAACAATGCACGCCTTCCTAACAGTTATGCCCTTGAAGAGGAGCTAACAGACTGATAAAAGGGGAACATCCAGCCCAGAAGGCGCTGAAAGCTGGATGACTGCCGAAGAAGCACGAAGTTAACAAAAATCTCAGTAAACCAGGAAAAAGGTAAAGGCAGCAGGGGGAGATCGGGACCACCATCTCAATTCAGAACCAAAAAGTCCGCAACCCCTCAGCGTGCGAGCATGCATAATTAAGTAAGGAAGAAGTATAGCTTTAAGATAAGCGTATAATGTGATGAACTGATCAGAATGTGACGAGTAATTTCCTCGTTTTTGTAAGAGTGTATAGTCCTTGTGACGCTGCTAAGTGGGAGTGGGGGGTCTGGCTTTCTGGAATTATCACCCAGCACCCCCATCTGCGCAAATACGCAATAAAGCCAATACCTCTGCTCTGTGTGTATATCGGTGCATCGCACACCGGGTAAACGATCCCACTTTTGGGACAACACAGTTACACCTGGCCAGACTGGGAGAAGCCTTTGGGGGGGATGGACCCCAAACTCCCTCCCTCTGGATCTCCAACCAGATACCTCAGCTGCTCTGTCCTGAGCCCGAAAACAGAGCCAGTGCTTCCTCCCCTCCTACTCTGGGCTCCAGTGCTGGCCAGTCTCACCTTTTCCCCTTTAACACCACCTTGCCCTTTGTTACCCTGGAAAACAGAAGATGCTTTAGTCAAGACAAGGCTCTGCTGGTAGAGCAGGATGAGCCTGGAGGCTCGCACACTGCAGAAGAGCGTGTTCCCTCCACTGGAGACTGTGAAAGCGCAGAAGAAAGCAAATTAAAAAAAAAAAGGTCATATATAGCATATAGCATGCATTTATATATTCTATATTACAGAATCACAGAATGGTCGGGGTTGGAAGGGACCTCTGTGGGTCACCCAGTCCAACCCTCCTGCCGAAGCAGGGTCACCCACAGCAGGCTGCACAGGACCGTGTCCAGGCAGGTCTTGAATATCTCCAGAGAAGGAGACTCCACAACCTCCCTGGGCA
>Ga0065711_1010782_pt1 | contig 19041 bp, 8 predicted proteins | sample Hoacrofraction12_FD_59098 | JGI IMG/M metagenome (GOLD analysis project Ga0065711, IMG submission 59098) | Hoatzin crop microbial communities from Cojedes, Venezuela - Epithelial fraction 12 v2 (version 2) | ecosystem: Host-associated > Birds > Digestive system > Esophagus > Crop | place... | reverse complement strand
CTGTAAATGCAAACTTTTCACAATCATCCGGATGTAACGGGATGGTAAAAAAGCAATCCTTCAAATCTAGAATCAGGATATCCCATTGTTCAGGTATCATAGCTGGCGACGGTAGTCCAGGTTGTAGCGGCCCCATATCCTGCATTACTGCATTAAGTGCTCTTAGGTCTTGTAAGAGTCTCCATTTTCCGAACTTTTTCTGAATGGTAAACACAGGAGTATTCCAAGGACTAGTGGATGGGACCAAGTGCCCCAACTTCACTTGTTCATCCACCAATTCTTGGAGACGGGCGAGCTTTTCAGTAGACAGCGGCCATTGGTCCACCCAGATCGGCTTTTTTGTCAACCACGTGAGCTTCAGTGTAGGCCTGGATGCACTCGCTTCAATGGCCGCTGTCAAAAAGGCGTCTGAATGACACAACCCCATTGTGATAGTACGTCTCTGCCTAATAGCCAAATAGTGGTATTCAGGACATAAGGGCGTGCTTGTGCCAGCAACTTACCATCTTGGTCTACAAAGGTAAGGAACTCAGTACTCATTTGTGTTGTTGTTGCACCACCGATTCCTGTCACCATGCCCAACACTACCATCAATGGCCATGACTCTGGCCATTGGGCCCTCGGGATTATAATAACATCCGCTCCAGAGTCTAACAACATTTTCTGGTCTTTTAGTACAATGTAGTTCGGTCCTTTAATAGTGATCTTTCTTGTGGGCTGTTCTGTGGAAAGAGATTGTACGAATGCCACCAAGGGGGGTCCACTTGAGCCAAAGGCATCACTTCCCCGATAGTTAGGGTCAGTTAGGGGGACCTGAGCAATAAAAGGAATCAGTTGGGCAACCTTGCTGCCTCGTTTGATGGTTAATGGTGGCATGAATACATTTAACATAATCCCTGTTGGGCCTGTGAAATCTGCATCAATTACCCCTGATAGGACAAAAATTCCCTGTCCAGATGCAGAGGATCGCCCCACCAACAATGGACTCAGCCCATGACCTAAAGGTCCTGTGGCTACCGAGGGGACAACATGCACCTTATCATCTTCCATAGTGATGTTTTGTCCCACGGCCAGATCGACTCCTGCAGAGCCGCTTGTGGCGGCTCGGAGCTCATCGAGACAGCCATAGCTGTGGGGAACTTTCTTGTCCTCACGCCCCACATCCTGGTGCTGCTCTGCCCGTTTCCCGACAGGTGGGTACCATCCTTTTTAACTGCGACCTGCATTGAGCTGCTTTATGCCCGAACTTGTCACATCTGTGGCATGTCCCTACAAATTCATCAGCCACCACCTTTTGCTTCTTGATCTGAGGACAGTTTCTTTTGTAATGGTCTTCCTCTCCATAAATAAGACAACCAGTTTTTGCTTTAACACCTCGATCCCCTTTCCCCGTTTGCATGGCAGGTCGTAAAGCAGCAGCAATAGCAGCCGCATGTATTCTGGCCTTCTCTCTTTCCTCTGCTAAGCGAGGTAATCGGGAATAAGCCTCCATGTACTGACTAAGGGTAGACCCACTAGGTAAGGGATGCAATTATCTGTTGACGTTGAGTGCTGGCATTTTGAAAAGCTAAATCCTTTCCTACTGCACCTTTTGCTTCACTTGGCAGATTTGGTGCCACATCTAATGCTTCCTTTAATCGGTCTATAAAGTGCATGTACGGCTCATCAGGACCCTGACGAATCTGCATATAAGGTAATACAGGCTTCGCAATCTGTGGTAACTCAGTTAAAGCGGCCAGGGCTAAGCTCTGTGACTGTTGCAATATTCGAGGGTGTAACGCTGCTTGAGCCGCCCCGTCGCGGAAAGCGCCAGTGCCCATGAGCTGGTCTAGTGTAACTACACATAAAGGATCATCGACACCTAGATGAAGGTTTTGCATGATTGCAACCTCACATTTATCCCGCCACTTATCCTTCCACAACATAAAGGCAGTGGGGGGCAACATCAATTCTAACAAGGCTCGGGCATCAGCTGGCACTAATATCTGATATTTGAAAAAGGTGGTAACCAGCATCATAACTTGCTTGTTATCCAAACCATAGTTCATTACGGTTTTTTGTAACTGACTCACTGTTTTCCAATCAAAAGGAGCCCATATCTGTTGATTACCCTGCGTAAACACCGGGAATGCTGTTAAACTCTTTGGTAGCTTTTGTCCTTCAATTACAGCATTTTCTATTACCTCCCTCCATCGTTGTCCCATATTAAAATTAGGCTCACGTACTGGGGGCGTCCCGTCTCCATTCTGACCTCCAGCGGCCACAGCACCACCCTCTGTAACGCCAGGTCCCTGCAGACCACACCCACCGCGTGCACAATCAGGCTTCTGAACACTGGATGCCCCTCCTCCTTGCTCTCTCCACTTCACGCCCCTCTTTCACGCCTCACGTTCATCATCCCCCACCCCCTTACCGTATTTACTGCGTAAATAGTGATCAGTGTCAGCTAAGCTCATTTCCCTGTCTTCCAGCATCAGCCTAACCCAGCACCGTTGCGAATACTGTGCCGGCACACTTTCATTAATACTTCCATTATTTGACCTCCCTGAAATCACCTCCCCCATCCCGTCCGACTCCCCACATATCTGCTGCTCCACCTCTCGCAAACCGTCTGTTATGGCCTGGTGAGCCTTTCGATATGCCTGTTTAATCGTGGTGTTACGGGATCCTTTATCTAGTCGTTGCATCTCGTTCAACAGCTTTGTCATTTGATCCTGTTTCTTTCTCAATGTGTCCATAAGTTCACTTTTATGAATCTTTGGGTATAATAGCAATGTTGGTCCTTCGGGTGAGTCAGTATCCATTTCTTGAAAATCAGAGTCCGGGAGCAGCACATTCTCCGGCAGTGGTGGGGCTGTAGGTGGCGCTGGTGCCCAGTCTCCCAATTCAATACTCGGTTCTCTCCAAAACTCCATTTCACTAGGATGAACGGGGTAAACTCGAGGTGCCGTACAGGGATCTTGATACTCTCCCGCAGGCTGACTGATTGCATAAACAGCTCTCACGGCGGCTGCAGCCACAGTAGCATCGTCCTTCATATCAGCAACTATATTTTTAACAGTTCGGAAAACAGGGGCTAATTGTCGCGCCTCTTTGTTTCCGACCTGCACAGTGTCCCACAAGTCCATCCCAGTTCTGTGCCACGCATCCGGATTGAACAGCTGATCCATTGTTGTTATCAGCTTTCAGCGGCAGCACCATAATAATAGTCCCGATATGTCTCCTTCAGTTAACTTAGCATTGTTTCGATCCGCCAATTCCAACAGGCTTTTCAGCGCCGTGTTTTCCAACGCTGATACAGTGGAACCCATACTGCCAATGTTCACGCCCCCCCCGGCATGCTGCGGATCCGCTCCTGCCTTTCTCAGGCAGCCTGGCGTACCTCGCCAGCTGGCAGTCCCCTGCGTTCTTCGGCTGCGATAAATCCTCAGGGTCACCACAATGCCGTGTTTCAGCATCCGTGCAAGGACGGGAATGACTTTCACACACATTGATACGATGCACAGTCAGATCCTTTATTATCCCACTTGTGTGGTTATATACATTTTCCATATCTGTACACGCGATTACACTTATTCGGATAGGCTACAGACATAAATCACACGCTGTTCACATGCCCCACATTCCCTTATGGTTGGTAACTATGCACTAATGCCAATAGCAACAGACTGCCTCCATGTCCTTGAACACATCTTGTTTTTGCTAACCCACACCATGTACACTATCAGAACTTTCTCAATGGCTATTCTTAGCTGTCTTTTCCAGCAGCCTGTTCAGTTATGCTGTTTTGCTTAAGCGGCCTAGTCGTGCTAATTCTCAACCTACAGGAATAACCAAATTAGTGAAGTAGCTCACTCTGGACATCCATGTCAAGCTGGAGATTCAGAGGGAATTCTGGGACTCGGTGCCATTTTGAAGAACTGCTGTTCGAAATGTTTAACTTGAGCTGGGAAAACCCGCCTCTGGAGCTTGTTTTCTTCCTCCACAGACTGTAGTCCAAAAAACCAGACTAGTTACCTATCTTCTCAACATCTACCATTAAGTGAGATGACTGTACTTCTAAATGACAAATGGCTTCTCTCCAACCCCCGTTCTCTCAGGCGAGGTACGATGCCTGCAGCAAGACTGCTGACTGCAGCAACTCTTGTTTAACCCTCTCCCCACACCTTTCCCACCTTATTCTCCCTAGGAAACTATGTGCTAACTCAAGACCCAGATTCAAGGACTTCAACGTCGACATCCTTCTGTGAGACTAAGTTGTAAGCCATTTCTCTTACAATCATTTTTGAAAACCTGAAGAATCTTGTTTTGGAATTATGTTCTTAAACTTTGTAGATGGTTTAAGACATGTTTTTGACACTCTTCCTGCCTCAGGAAAGCTTAGCCAGTCTTGGAAATGCTCCACATTCTAAGAAAATCTGCAGGTGGACTTGGTGCTACCATGATCCTATTTACAATTTCCAGCTTCAGGGCTGCTAGTCTCACCTGTGCAACTTATAGAAAAGAGGAAGGCAAAGATGCCACTATACACAAGAGGTCTGCTAATATCACAGAGATCCTTTCTGGCTCTCAGCACTGCTCTAACACCCTACAGAATTAGTCTTGCTTCCCTGTGGCCTTTGATCTAGAAAGCAGTAACGGAAAACAGAGACACATTTTAACTTACCTGGATCTGGTGTATCTGTGCAGATGAAACCCATTTACCAGAAGTAAACCCGAAGAAAAATGCTACTGCATAGAAATAACTTATTTGGGATATTTTTTTACTCATTTTTGGCCTCTGATTTTCATAAAGTTTTCTCCTCTGTTTTATGCTATTTACCCATCACAGAGTCAGCATGTGTACAATGTTGAGTTACTTTGCACATATACATTAGTTCCCATCCTCCTTTTACTGGTCATATGTGGACCATGGGGCACATCCTAAGTAGGTCAGTCCAGTGACTCAGAAGTATGAACCTCTTCTCAAAAACATGAGAAGCAGGGAGACAAGGCCCTGTATTCAGGTGACACAGTCTTCAAGTCATCTCTGTTCTTCTTACAAGTGAAGATGATGATGAATAAGACCTCCTGTGGAGCACAATATTATCATAACTTCTTACTAGATGATTAAAAGTACAAAGAGATCCTTGAAGCTCCGAAGGGGTCAATATTTTTTATGAGTGAATTAAAGTAAGTGCCTTACCATGACAAAAACATGGGGTGAGCTTTGAGCGCTACTGAATAAGATACCTAGATAATCTCGGAAAAGCTAAATGCTATGATGTTGAAACTCTTACGGGTTTTCAAGATTGCAAATAAGATGCAACAGGGTCTTTATAATTAGCAATCACAGAGACGCCAGAATCAAGTACAAAAACAGAAGAATGACTATTTGTTTTAAAACAACCTTGCTTAATCATCCTGTGATCGCTTAAAGAATGATGAGACCTTTTAGAAAATCATTAACAGTGCTGTCTTGGCCAGCACCTTCATGATCTTGGGAATTTCAGTAAAGGTGACATTTGCATCAAAGGATTTTGCCTTTTGTTTTTCAATGTATGAACATTTAAGAGAATACAGATCATTTATGCCGGCATTAAGAGCTTTTCATTCTTCTCCAGGTTCCAGTTATCATTCATGCAAATTAATTCATACAGCCATTAAAAAGCGTATTAATCTCTTTAATATCCAAGAGCCTAGCAACTTAATCATTTTTACCTTTTGCTATGTTGTAAGAACTTGCTGGTTTTCTTGCTATTAACCTACCAATTTTGTGACTGCATTGAGGTAAAGCCAGTTCTTCCAGTGAGAAAGGTGATGCAGATAAGTCAAATAATTTCCTGTTGAAGTTATTGATCTTTAACTTAAGTTCTACCTAAGTTACAACATTCTTTTTTCCTTCTTGCTGTAAATGACATTTCTGTCATTGCACTTCTGATGTAGGATCTTCATATAAAATAACAGTCTTATACGAAAGGAGTTTACTTTTAAAAAGAAATTCCAGGAATTAAAATAGAAGGGCAACATATTTCCTTCTTGATAAGTTCTGATGGAAATAAATTGTTATTTTGATGAGAATTAGGAAGATGAAAAGGAAAAAATGTCTATTAGACTTAGATTACACCTGGAGAGAAAATTCAGACACAGAAAGTATCAAAAAGACAATTTTCAAAAAGATATTTGTCATCTTTAGATTTCTCCTCTCCCTTGTCTTTCTCTAACACTTTAATAAGAATAATGCATCATTCTGTGTATGTGAACAGCACAGCTCTGTAAACAAGACCTCATCTATGCTTAAACACAGATTTAAGAACTTTGGGCATAGAGTTTTAAAAACATTGGTTCAAATAAAGAATTGCTCTGTCATGGTAGGTCACTGCCTACATTCTCTGAGATATTATACAGGCTTTCTGATCATGATTTCATAATACTGTTGATATTTTGCTCAGTACGGAGGAAAGCATTACCTGAAACACATAAAGAAATAATGGGTTATACGTATATTAACCAGTGATATACTGCTTCAATACAGCATAATAAGAGCTTGAAGTAACTGCCTTTATTGTCACAGGAAGAATCATTTAAAACACCATCCCCTGCCCCTTTCTTAGTAGGTTATGATAGATGAAGATTGCTGCTCAACGGTGTCTATATAAAGGTATAGAAAATAACTCTAATATGATGATAAACCTCCTGCCAGTGACCTATATGCAGCATGATTTTTCTATCCTTAGGGCTGCTTAACAAGGCTATCGAACCCGTATGATTCCAGGAGGATGTTAGTTCAATATATCCAGTCATACAGGATTAACACAGAAATGATGAGTGATTCATAGCACTACAGGACATCCCACTCAAATGTTAGGAAGGCAACTGAATGCATCATTAGCATAGGAAGGATAAAGCTTAAATTGTTAATGAGGTTCACCCTGAAGTCATGAAGTTATAGTGTCTAAAACAGATGAAGAATAAATATATGATTTTTCATACTCCCCTTGCCAATATGGTATTCCCGCATGAATGGAGTGATAGCATTTTATTCACATTTACACTAGCATCACTAACAATACAAGGCAGACAACGGTGGAGCATCAGCCTGCAAAAATAGCACCTCAGATAATTTCACATAGATTATCTTCTTTTTTCTTTTTTCTTTTTCTTTTCAGCGGGGAGGTCTTGCAGAATTCCATTATTGTCATATTCAATATTTATCCTCAAAACCTTGTTCCTTGCTCCTATTCTTTACCTACCCTGCCCCCTCTCAAGAGATAAACACACATCCTCAATCATTTGGCAGCTTGAAGAATGGAAATACAACAATTTGCCAGGGGTCAAATAGGATACCTGTGGTGGAGCAAAGAACCATATCCAGGTCTCCTTGAAGCCAGATTAATGAAGTAGACACCCTCTTTACACATTGTTCATTTTCCACAGAGAGGTTTCAAGCAACTTGTTTTCAGTTCCAGAATCATTGTAGGATAAAAATACAAAATCATTCAGCACCAACAGTCTTGCTAGGATGTCTAATAATAATAATAATAATACAAATGAGTATAAAACAAAATGTATGCATATACATGTTTATATTGCTGTACATATACATGTGTACAGGTGTATACACACACACGGAAGAAGATAAAGATGTTTATATCTAAAAAAAATAGTGTTAAACAGAGAAGTAACTAATGCTTTTGAGCCATTGATTCAAATAGAGGTACACATAAAATAAGATTTAGGCCAGGGATTATTACTAAATTCCATATATGTTGATTTAAATCCATATGTAACTTAAGTGAAAAAAAACTGCTATGTTTTGGTTTTATTAGTTTTTTGGTAACCAGTGAATTAATTTATTCATGTGAGCGAAATCTTGCTCAATCCAGCAGCACAGAATAAAAACCAAAATATATGTTGGATTCTGAGCTCCAAAGTATATCAAGCTTTCAATGGGCAATTGCTTTCTCACTTTCCAACAACTATAAAAAGTTTTATGGCATATTTGATGTAGCTGAATGTGGCAGAGACAAACATTTTTATTTACAGTAATTCCAGTGCTGTTAACCTGTTCAGCATAACAAAACATATTGCTCAAAGACAAAAAAAAAAATCAAACCAATAAATCAGAAAAGAAAATAAAGGTGAAATTCTATATGTAGTAAAGGTCTCCCATGAATGTTGCCTAAGCCACTAAAGCAAGTGTAATATCTGATGAAATAAATGGGTAATGGTTTTTAAGGTTTATTTTCCAAACGATCCTAAGATTGCGGTGAGACCATTACCTAACTAAGTCCTCTAGATATCTTTAATCACAGCCCAAGAATCTGATTCAGAGTCCCCTGAAAATGATAAAAAAAAGATGACTGATTTCTTCAGGCTATAGATCTAGGTCAGTATCTTAATACTAGCAGTGATTCCATTCTCCTGTTGGTTACTGTTTATTCTGGGTAATATCCAGATATGATGACACCCATTGCCAAATTTTTCATATTGCATTGAAATATCTGTGCCATGACAGATATACTTCTGAAGAAATTCGGCTTGAATGTCAACTTCTTGGTTGTCACCATGGCACTAACATTAAATCCTCAAGATACACAGAAAAGCAAAAGGAAAGATGATCTTTCTCGTTGGCTTTTTCCCTGGAACAATTCAGGAGAGAAAAAAGTCACCACAGTTAATAGTGTAAAGTCTCTGAGTGGCCTGAAGCAAAAGCACCTGTCAAAACTGCAATCACAAAAAGAAAAGGTCATCAGAGGACAAATGCTGTATACAGTTTTATAGCAGTTCTTTGAAAATCAAGTTCGAATATACTGCAATTGCACTGTTATACAAGCAAATTTAAGGATTATTTTTTTAAATATGGAAATAAAGAATATCACTATGGATATGAAGTCAGTGGGACTTCAAATGGAAATCATTACACAGTAGGCAAGCTACATTACTGAATGCCCAGTTATGGTATTGAATTTGTGATTAAACAGGAGTTGAAGAAAAAATGCTCATGGAATTTTTAACTCTCATGGCAAGAAAATAGATTTTTTAATGCCAGCCTACCTAATGGATTTACGGTCTTCTATTGTGAGGTTAGAAAGACCAAGGAGGAAATGTGCTTTCAGCCACAACAGAAAAATGTAGAACAAAAATCTGCTCCTTCTCCACAAAAATTTCAAATTCCACCTTGACTGCTTGTGAATAAAGGATTTCACTAAACAGGAAATGCTGATTTATAATAGCACTGGAAGGAAACTATGTCATTTTTGTTTCCTTCTCTCAGAGAGGACTCAGCACTCATGCAAATACAAACAGCACCAACAGCCTCATCCTATTCCCCGCTCCAACTGATCAGGATTCGTGGGAGACATATATATATATTTCCACAGAGAGATGTACAATGTGGATTTTTGCTATAGCTGAGCTCAGACACTCAATCTGCCCTCATGTCTCCAGTGTATTAATAAGCCCTTTATTCATATCTTTAAAACCTTCAAAGCACCCTAAAGCTTATGACTCCTCAAAATATTGAAATATGGGGGGGATAAATTTATATTTTATTAAAAAATTATAGACAAAATCCCATATACATATGTTGAGCTTCCTCCTTCTTCCTGCTGTTACTTTGTTCAGGTTTGGCTCCCCAGAAATTCACTTCTAACCTTCCTCTCACCGCATTCCCCCAGGATCCTGGCATTTGATGCCAAGATCCTAGTGACAACTGAAGCCAAGCCCACACAATTCTGTAGCCCTTCTTGCAGAAACCAAATGTTTCTGGCAGGAATATCAAGTAGATTCATCATACAAGGAACTCACACAGCCAGGACTCGAGGATTTAAAAGACACAAAATGTCCAAAAGAACCCAACAAACTGATCTACAGTAATTTAAAACTCCTGCCAATTTGGAAAATCTTAGAGGTCTCCAGATGCAACTGTACCTCACCTTACATTAAAAACTCATCTAATTATGCACCTTGAAACATATTTCTTTGAAAATGTTTGGTATTCTTTTAGCAAAACTTTAGGTCTAGTTGCTGGTTTTTAGAGGTATTTTGTGCCACTAGTAGAGGATAAGTGTATGAGCAATACTACTGGATACATCTCTGTGGCTATAAATTCCTCTGAGATCTTTGTTAATAACAGCTAACCCAGTAAGCTCTGTAAATTTTTTCCACACCACAAAATAAACCTCTTCCCCTCCTCCTCTGCCATTTTTGATTGTAAGACTCAATTTCTGTTTAACAGATACGCTATTAAGTCAGGGAGATTAGTTCAAAAAGCTACCCTTAAAAAACAAAAAATACATATATATATACTCACAACTATTTTGTCCAAATCCATAGGCTTTTTAAGTGATTATACCCAGAGTGGATTAGTGACTTGTAAACATAGCGACTCAGCTTCCTCTCCTATTTCTCCACCACTCTGCATTGTTGTCACACTCCACTGTGACAGGGTCTCATCACGCACATTGGGTTTAGTAAGTGAATCTTGTCAAGTGAGCTTCAGTCATGCCTAAGGCTCAGAGGCTTGTTGCAGTCAGCATTCCTTTGGACTGCTCTGTCAGCAGAAACTGGAAGAAAAGCTCTCACTTATGTTTTGAATCTGGGGCACTGACTACCTTGAAACACCAATTGATGCTCAAATGCTGCGCACTCAAAAAAAGGAAATGTTAGTTTTGCTAGTTTGGTGTTTACTTACACATATCATTTTTGCCATAACTTCTCACTTGAACGGAAGAGAACTATCAACAAGAAATATGTGACTCCCTGAACTGTTACAGTGAGAAAACAAAAAGAGTAGTACCTATTTCATTGTGCTAAATTACCTGCAGATTGAATTTAAAATAGAACTGTTTAATGAAGCTTTTGACTAGGCATTTCAGTACAGGGATTATGCTGTGCATTTGCTTTAAAGCGAATGTACAGCTAGTAGTGATTTTGACAATTAAATACATGTAGGAACTGCTTGAAGAGTTTTAAAAAAATATTTTAAAAGTAGTTAAACATATAGTATATTTCATGGAATAGATTCACTAAGGGGAGTTGTATCCTTTAAACCATTCAGTAGCCAGAAATCCCCTCCAGACCAGGTCCTTCGTTTGACTCCACAGCTGCCGTACTGCACATGTTGAGGTAAGGGAAGAGTCCCAGACGTTGGAGAATTTATTCCTTTCCTTCTGCCTGCTCTCCAGCGGCTTATGGGCCTCAAAGCAAGCAGAAGAAGAACCCGATCCTAAATAAAAGTAGCTTCCTGAAACCTTCACTTGCATTTCTCTCTGTAGCTCTATGACACTAAACAGAGTCTGTCTCCAGATATTTACTCTTTTGTTTCTTGCAGTTTTACATGAACAAGTTCATTTGCATAAGAACTGGAACTTTTCTGTCTTTATAATTCTTTAATGTCCTACTGCATGTTCCTTGCTGAAATGTTCCTCTTCAAATACGACAACTGTATGATGCCAGAAACAGAAGAACGTCTCAATGAGGGGTAAGCAAGAATCGCTGATAGAAAAACTATTTGGCAATAAAGATTTTCTGTTGCATTTTCTACTGCTCTAACCAATGTTTACACCCCTGTTGACTGAATTAGGACCAAACTTCAAGAGGCAGCACTAGCACAAGGAGAAATGTATGAGGTAGTTAAACTCTGAAATTCTTTTTAAAGCTTCCAAATAAGATCTTCGTAAGAAAACTTTAATTCTAAATTAATAATTCAGAACAGTTGCAGAAAGTAAATTATAAATTAATAATCACAAGTCTTCACACAGAAAACTTGATTCTCTCTGAGTTTGATGTGAACAGAAATAGCAACATGACCTACTTTGCTAGTCAAAACAGTCTGACTCACAGATACTCCCAGTGAACTCTTCACTGATGACATAAACTCTATGAACAAGTTTATCACTAGTCAGAAACTGAAAAATTAATAAAGATTTGCCTTTCTTTAAAGCACACAAGCACAACACATGCACTCACCCACATTACATATACACCTGAATATATGTGCATACAAATATATATGAATGTCTTACTGATTTATAATTTAGTAATGGGAAAACCTAGACTTCTTCACTGTACCTGCTGCTTCTTTGTTTTGTAAAAACTGATGTGAAATGGACTGGCAGAGAGTGGGTGAAGGCATTCAGGTACAAGATCTTTCAATTCACTCCTTAGAGACAGTTCCACTGTGCTAGAAAATTTTGAGCTGATTCAGCTGAAGCTACAGCCAGTTTCTGAACGATCTGGCACAAATTTCATTCCATCACCTATATCCACCCATGCTGTCCCTTATCGCTGGAAGACAAAACAGTCACAGATGCCTTTTCCCTTTGCTGCTGTCTCCTCTGTTAACCCCAGAGTCAGGTAGCTGTTGAAGGACTTCACAGACAGCTTTCTCCCCTGCATTCTTTTCTTATTCTGTTCAGCTTGCACGAGGAAAGACCTGCCTGCTCCCTTTCAGTGGCCAAGCCATGTATTCATGGGCCTTAGTTGCAACCTTAGACATGGAGGCTATGAAGTGGTAGAAATTCCCCATGATGACAGAAATTAATTCAGATAACATTTTTGAAAAAGCAACACTGAAAGGCTGGCAAATATTTTCCTGGAGGACGTTCTTAGGCATACGGGAAAATAAACCTCTGGCAAACAGATTGAACTATTTCACTAACACATAAAATTATATTAAGGTCCAGTAGTTACACTTATGATTATGTAAGGAAATTATTTTTTTAATGCGCAGTCAAAATTTTCTCTTTTCCAGGAGATGCGTGTGTTTGAATTTGAACACACTGAGAAATCAATTAGTGACTACAAGGGTTTTTATTCTAGAAAATGCATATCATTACATTGATGACATGAGATTAATACTCAGAAATTTAGGATTGCTTCCTCACCTTTTTCAATATTTGGATAAAAATACATGCGAAAACTAGGATACAGGTGCTAACGTGTTTGCCTATTACAGTCACTGTTGCATCTATGTGTCAGACTTCTCAGTCTGAGCTCAGGCTTAACTGCCCACAAGCTTATTTATAGCTGTAACAAAAGTGTAACTGGTCTTTCATAACACTGTGCACAGAATCATTTTTACATGTTGTGGTATAGCTGAAATGAGAAAACATACAATACTTCATGTCTTTTGGAAATAGCACCAACATATGAATATATGGTTGTTCACAGACTTTTAAGCCTTATGCCTTAGAGATGACCAAGATAAATATCCAGCACCAAGTTAATCTTCGAAAAGAACTTGTTCTTCATGTCATGAAAAATTCTTTATTTCAAGTGATGGAGTTTACTCTGTAAATTAAATTTCTAAAGCAATGTAAGAAATAACCCATGACACCAGTGGGGGAAATTAAATTAGAGTCACTAATAGCAGGTCAGCACAGTCCGAGCAGAGGTAATAGAAGTGACCACATGAATGATAAGCAGGCCTTCGCTGGGCTGTGACATCTGTCTCCCAGAGACTGTGACAAGCATTCATCTTTGTGGTAAGCAATTCACAATTCAGGCACTTGCATGTTTATAGTGCGGCCTGACACTGGCGCAGTCAAAGCACACCAGTCTTTCTCAGCAGGATGCTTTCATTCCCTAATGAAGACCATTAAGACAAGTAAAAATCTTTGACCTTAGTCCTTCTGCTAAATCAATCTGCCACCGTTCTAGATAATCCTTTTGCTTTATTTATTTATTTATTTATAAGCATGGAAGATATTTTCTGAGCTACTACAATCCCCATTCCTTCCAATATTGCTAAGTTACGGTAATTCTACCCTGGAGCAGTAAAATACAAGGGGGAAAAAGGTAGGAATATATACAGAACAGATTCTGATTTGGAATTATAGAAAATCTAATGTATGCTTTCTCTAAAGACTTTAACATCACTGCAATAGCTGCTGGCAAAATAGCAGGGTAAGGCGTTAAGGTAAGATGGACTTTTACATGTCATACAAAGGACCTCTGAAATTCAAGTGCTGATGCATTTCCTAACATCTGAGCATGATCACTGATCTTCTGATGTAAACATAATAATGTCATAAATAACATATGGCCAGAGAAAATACAGGTTTCTATAAGATACAGGGCTAAAGCATAAGGCTGTATTCTACCACCCCTTTTCTCTGTATTAAAACAACTTATTAACACACACCACTATCATTATCAAAAATTTTCAGTAGTAATTAGGAATACAGACAGTAGAAGTGCCATTAGGATGACAAATATCAAAGTGCTTGGCAAAGTAAGGGTGTAAGCAAGTAAATAAATAAATAAAACTTACAGTATATGAGCTCCTGTTCAGATAATAAAAGAAGCTGAAAGAACTGCTTGTTTACATTATCCACAGGATATATGTGATCTTAACCTTTTAGTCATTATGTTAAAACAAACAGCATATTAAAATGGAAATTTCCCCAGAGTTACTGATTTGCAAAGTGTAATAATGAACTTCATATCCATCGTTCACTGACACAACTTGTTTCCATTTAAATGGTGATTAGGCTTGCTCAGTACTAATGATCATTTGGCAGTATTATTACATGGCTTAAAAATCCGGAGGTACAACTGCAAGGAGAAAATGCTACCGAAAATGCCAGTCAACATTTTCTGGTGTTGCAATAGAGGCTAGCGCACTGAGTTTGACATTTCCAGACAGCATTCTGGCACAACAGTACCCCTTGTGCCAAGGCTCAGTCACTCTTCAGGGGCAGAGCATCGGTCTCTCCAGCCCTGCAGTTCCCTGCCTCGCTCCTGAAAAATTCCTCCTGTGGACATACCGCATCCCTCTGCGGTGCTGAGGGCTGTCCAGGACACATTATAAACTGGCTTTGGGTCCAGACCCCGCTGATGACAGGAGGAGTCCTGAAGAAATGGCTAGATGAAGACACACAAGCAAAATGAATATAAGGTACACTGTGGAGGACACAAAAAATTGAATTAATTAATTAATTAGTTAAAGCCCTCTCAAACCTAACTTTTATATTTTCCATAGGCTGGATTTCAGAGCTTTCTAACATACAGATTCTCTTAATTTCATTTTAAAAAATTTTAACTATCAGTTCTAGAAGCCATAAACTTCATATGTAGTAGATATCCTTTTCTCAAATAAGTATTTTGACAAAAGTATTGGACTTGTCTTCCAAGAAGGCTGGAGAAGAGATGTACCACAGATCTCCAAAGTTCCTCAGAATGAACTCCTCAGAACTACAAAACTAACTGAAATAAAGACCCACGTGCTTCGAAAGCAAAAATAGACTATCTTAGTATTTATTTGGAAAAAAAAAAAGTTTGTAAAACAACTTTCCAAACTTCTACCCACCTACTACTACAACTAAGAAAAATTTCACATGTTTGTCTGTGCAGGTTTATAACTATGTACCTATAAATAAATGTTTATAAATATGTGCTGTGACAGGCTTGAGAAGTAGGACCACGTGAACCTCGTGAGGTTTAACAAGGCCAAGTGCAAGGTCATGCACATGGGCCCAGGCAATCCCAAGCACTAATACAGCCCGGACAAAGAATGTATTAAGAGTAGCCCTGACAAGAAGGATTTGTGGGCGTTAGTTAATGAGAAGCTCAACTTGACCTGGAAAGGTGCACTAACAGCCCAGAAGGCCAACCGCATCCTGGTCTGCATCAAAAGCAGCGTGGCCAGCAGGTCGAGGGAGGGGATTCTGCCCTTCTGCTCTGCTCTGGTGAGACCCCACTGGAGTCCTGCGTCCATCTCTGGAGCCCTTAGCACAAGTAGGACATGGAGCTGTTGGAGCAGGTTCGGAGGAGGGCTACTAAAATGGTCAGAGGGATGGAACACCTCCCCTGTGAGGAAAGGCTGAGAGAGTTGGGGCTGTTCAGCCTAGAGAAGAGATAGTGCCAGGGAGACCTTATTGCAGCCTTTCAGTACTTACAGGAGGCTTCTAAAAAAGGTGGGGACAGGCTTTTTACCAGGGTCTGTTGCGATAGGAAAAGGGGTAATGGCTTTAAACTGAAAGAGGGTAGATTTAGATTAGATATAAGAAAGATGTTCTTTACTATGAGGGTGGTGAGGCACTGGAACAGGTTGCCCACAGAAGTTGTGGCTGCCCCCTCCCTGGAAGTGTTCAAGGCCAGGTTGGATGGAGCTCTGAGCAACCTGGTCTAGTGGAAGGCGTCCTTGCCCATGGCAGGGGGGTTGGAACTAGATGATCTTGAAGGTCCCTTCCAACCCAAACCATTCTATGATTCTTTGATTCTATGCCTATACATACATATATATACACATATACAGATCAGATTGAAGATATACACAGACATTACACACTCTTGCAATCCTTCTCTCCTGCACCAACACCAGACTATTTCCAGTGTTACTTGGATTTGCAACACTTCTCTCACCTCTAAAGACAATTAAAAGGAAAAAGTTGCATGCTAAATGGTCCCATTATGAATTCATTTGCTAGGGTTTTTTATTAGCACACAGGATGATGAATTAATTTGGTATTCAAGTAACGCTAATTTCTGCCTCCAATAAGAGTTCGCTCATAACGCACCATTAGCTAAATGCACCATCACAATAAAAATCTAACAAAAAAAATCCTTTACGTTACTTCAAATAATGAGCCATCAGAAAAGCTGAATTAGCACTATAAATTAAGAAATGTTGCATTACGGTAAGAATATATTCTTTAGGTAGCATTAGTTCACAAGAGCAATATCCAAACTCAATCATTCTGTCTCCCAATTTAATTGTATAAGAAAGAGGGGAAAAAAAAAGAAAAAAGGAAAAGAAAACCCGTATTTAGGGCCCACATATACTCCCCCATGTGCCTGAGAGGGATAAAATGAGAATCATAGATTCTAGTTTCAGTAATAAAATAATAAATGCCAGCCACCTACCAATGTGTCATTATCAAATTTCATTAGTACACACCTACTTCTGTGCCAAAGCCTTTAATAGAAATATTATGTAAGACAACATTGAAAGACACAGGTAATCTATCCAGATGCGAGTTCTTTTTTCAACATAACCAACCGGACATTTCTCCTTCAGCTTGCTTCTAAACTATCTGATAATCTGTATACAAATCATCCTCTTGTCCTTTTGACTGGAACCTTCCTCTGAAGGGACTTTAATTCAGAGATATTACTTTTACTTGCACAAACCTCCTCTAGTATATCAGAAATGTGAACTACATTTCTCACTGTTTGTGCCAGTAACATACACAAAAAACTGTAGAAATGCAGATATGTTTATCTTACTCATTAGTCGAACTCTACAATACTGTGAAGGATTTCTTTTTTGTTCTTCTGGATATTTCACTGCTTTTCATAAAATTCAAGCCACTGACACTGAAAATTTTGCCCAAATTTCAGACAGCATCAGTCTACAAGTTAGGCAGACAAGAACAGTGAATACTAGTCCTGACCCGTGGTGATATTGATAGATTTTTTCAGAAAAAAAAAAATAAAAATAAAAATCTACCAAAGAGATTCAATGAGCCTATGAATTTTTAATTCAATGCACACCAGCTCTCCCACACACCGATGTGAAAATACAATCCAGTAACTAATACTGGCAGCGCTAAGCACAGAACAAAATGCAGTCTGTATACACAGGCTACATCTATGCTATGAATTGAAAATATGAGTTCCGCCCTGTGGTTTTCCATACTGTTAATAAATTAGTGCAGTTTTGGGCTGAGTCAATCAGTACTCTCCTGGAAAGCGCTGCTTACAAACCCGTGCACTATGGAAAGGCATAGGAGAGTTTAGCTGTGTGAATGCAAACTCTGCCACGGCAGGCATTCTCAGGGACAGAGAACAATCTCTGCCTCATTTGATTTGTTTTCTGAGTGTAAAATGTAACTAAAGAAATGTGCTAGTAGTACATACCTCCTAATAAATAGAATTGTTCAGGAATTTCCAGTGAAATATTTTTTTTTCTTAAGAAAACACTGGTTCATTAAAACTGAGACCTTTTGCAGGAATGTTCATACCAGTTTCAGCAAAGATAGAACATCTACTCAAAATTAGAGACAAGAATGACATTAGCAACCAGAAAGGTCAACAGCTGATAGGATATTTACCTGGCATGTGAGATAATGAAGTTCAAGTCCCTGTTCTGAATCAGCTAGAACAAAGACTTGTGTTCTCCTCTCATTCAGCCTGCACAAATATTTTGAACTAATAGCTACTCTGAGATGAAGCACAGTTATTTTTTCATTCTCTGTTTTTTACCTGTTAAAGTTTAGGTTTCAATCCATGGGCAAGGGATTTTTTAACTCTCTCTCACATAGTTCTAACCAGAAATTATATCACCATCTTTACTCATCCACTTCTTTGACATCCACCAAACACCAACTCAATCATCTGTATGTTCTTTTATAAAGACTTAGGGGTCAAGTACATAAATATTTTACTTGATCCTGCAATAGGATGTAAGTATAGCTAATCATCAGAGGTGATTGACAGGGATGGCATACAAAAAAAGGAAAGGTAAGCTATATAAAGTTTCTTAAGGACATTGATCAATGCCTTTTAACTTAGAAAAGATGCACTAAAAGTGTATAACTCTGATCACAGGAGTTACACAAGAACTCTATGGGAGATTCTTGGTAAAATCTGAGGTGTGGACATGGATATTCTGCTCCAAAGAGATATCGTTTCATTTGGCTTTGGAGCCAGGGAACAGGATGACTTCAACAGTTCAGGTGTAGCCAACATTGTATCACTGATCAGACACAAAAATAGATGGTACAGTTGAAATGATGCACATTTTTCAGTGATATTTTACAATGATTTGTACTAAAATGTAGCTAACTTTCCTATATTTATGGTATAGCCAACAGTACTGAAACAGGTAAAATGCACAAGACAGGTTGTACTGCAGAGTGTTTTTATTAAAGTGTTACCTTGCTTATTGTATTCTGTTGGAACCTGCTTATTACCAGCATTTAGGTTAACCATGAGGCAGCAGTGTGCCCTGGTTGCCAAGAAAGCCAATGGAATCCTGGGGTGCATCAAGAAGAGTGTGGCCAGCAGGACGAGGGAGGTTCTCCTTCCCCTCTACACTGCCCTGGTGAGGCC
>Ga0065711_1038191_pt1 | contig 19043 bp, 20 predicted proteins | sample Hoacrofraction12_FD_59098 | JGI IMG/M metagenome (GOLD analysis project Ga0065711, IMG submission 59098) | Hoatzin crop microbial communities from Cojedes, Venezuela - Epithelial fraction 12 v2 (version 2) | ecosystem: Host-associated > Birds > Digestive system > Esophagus > Crop | place... | reverse complement strand
CGGGGGGGGGGCAGGCAGGGCGGCACGGGGGACGGGCGTGTAACGGAGACCCGAACGCGGTGCCGGGCCTTCCTGCGGGAATGGGAGGAGCGGGCTCCCTCCGGAGGATCGTAAACTGCGGAATGAGGGTGTGGGCTGCTGCCCCGCGCTCCCCCCTCATTCCAGACGCATGATGACACCGCGTCCCACCATCTCGCTGGCTTCTCCCTTTTCTTTCTTTCTTTCTTTTTTTTTCTCTCCCCCAAAAAATCGTATTTTGAAGACAACCAAAAGCAGAACGTGTTCTGGGTGTGGCTGGCTGTGATTTACCCAATAGCCAAAGTTGGGGGGGGGACTGCTGAAGGGGGAAGACAGAGCGTCTGCTGCCGAAGGGAGCGGAGACCGAGGGCTGCAGTAAGTGATGGGGACCCTAGCGCTTCTCTCAGGGCTCCTCGAGGGAGAGAATTTAAAAGTAGAAGAGAGCGGAGGGAGATAACGAGGGGAAACTTCACTTTGCATGCTGAGGGTGTTTCTGGAAGGGGTTTTCGCCATCTGGATGAGAAAAGCGGTGGAGACTGGAGAAAGGAGGTGGAAAGAGAAAGCAAGCAGATGGAGTTATATGTTCAGCCCAGAATGCTTCAGAAACACCTGGAAAACTGGCCAGATTAGGAAGGAGAGAGATGGAGGGAGGCTGGGAAGACCAAGTGGTCTTGAGAGGGAAATGGAGGCAGCAATCAAAGAGTTTCTGTGGTGTAGGGGATGGTATCCCTGTTCCTGCCTCAGCTTTCCTCTGACTCCTCTCTCCTCCACTCCACAGGGATGAAGACCTTTGGAGCCTACACACTGTTGTGTCTCTTAACAGTCTCCTTGTCCCCAGCTGGTGAGTCCTTATGCCAGGGGGAGGATTTCTTCTCCACCCCGGTGCCAAGGAGTTTCCTACGCAGGCTAGTCTGCAATGACCTAAGGAGAAAGACAGAGACATGTAGATGGACAGTGAAGAGGGACTAGATGACCCACAGAGGTCCCTTCCAACCCCTACTATTCTGTGATTCTGTGAAAGGCACGGTGGGTAAAGGGTTGTAAGAAAAAATTTAGGAACTGGGGACTGGTTGCCGTATGTGTCCACTCTCCAGTAAGTACTGGGAGTCGCAGGAGACTGAGGTCTGCAGCTTCCACTGCTGGGACGTTTGGGTAAGCAAAACAGCCAGGTCAAGCTGCGAAGGAGGGTTTGCTGTGCTTTGTGCTTGCTGTAGGCTGCTGCATCACTTGCGTTTGCATCATCTGCAGAGCATTTCCCAGGGCTCCACAAAACTTGTTCTGACATAGTTGTGAAACATTTGCTGTCACTGGCGGTTCCTGCTGGAATGGCCCCATTCCAGGCCACTTGGCTGCCAGGAGATCTTGTCGTTTTTTGCACAGCTGTTTTGAGAAACCTAACCTCTGTAGTTCAAACGACTCTCTGCTTTTGGTGTTCTGTTTTGTTGCTCCCCTGCTTTGTTTGCTCTGAGTTACTTTGGCAAAAATTCAGGTGTGATCAAATTTGTTAAAAAAGAAAAACAAAACAAGGGGGCCGCAATCAGCCATTGTAGTCAAAAGACTTGGGACAGAGAGCAAAAGAAAATTAATTCCAGTGAATGGAAAAAGCTTCACCCAGGAAAGACTGTATGTATGAGACAGGTGACTGCACCTATCCCGTTCAGATCAGGTCGTTTCAATCTACTCTCCTCAGTCCTCCCCTCATGGTGAAGGAGGACTTTCTTATTCTGCTCCCAATAGCATTTCTTCCCGTAAAGGTGCACCGCAGAGGATGTGTGTGTGATGGTGAAGCAGGGAGGAGAGGCGTCCAAGAGATGAGCTTGTGGGTGGCCTACAAAGTTAGAGATAGGAAAAAAAGGCTGTATTTTTTACGATGCATGAAGAAGGCTTGAAAGGAAGATTTCTTACTTTTGTGTATTTTGTTTTAGCATTTCTGGTTTTTAGCATTTTTGTTTTAACTTGTAAAGAGGATTCATTAGCTGATCTTGCACAGTCTCGTTTGGTTTTGGGTGAGCTACAGATTCGGTGAATTAGGGTTGCAGTTTTCTCAGACCTCGAGGATGAGTTTATAACGACTTGGACAATAGAGTCCAATCATTTAGAAAGCATACAAATTGGGTACTATAGCAAATATAAATTGAAGTGATTGAAATTCTGATAAGAAAGTCGCCTCTTTTGTCTCCTCTCCTCATATAGACAGGTTTCACTTCACTTGCATCCTGCTGTTTTAGAATTGGACCAGTTTTCTAGTTACCTCCTAGAGAGAAAAAAAAAAAACACCCTAGTAAGAGCTGACTTTTCAATGTTACAAAGAAGGATGGAAGCCTCCCCTCTTTTTCCGTATGACTCCTGTTTCAAACCTGGCACCGCTGGCCCCTGCAGTGGTTTCAGGGTTTGTGTCCTTCCTTTTGTATCAGAAGCAAATGAGAAAGTGTGCTATATCGTTTTTATCCTCTACTTGTTACCATGAAGAGATTAGCCAGAACAGGAAAGTTCGGGGCTGCGCTGCATCGTGTGCATGTCTGTCTCTCCCTGGGTCGGTCGCCAGCAGCTGAGTCCTGTCTGGCAGCTGGGTGGGGAAGGGAAAAGCAGGGTCCAGTGACTCCTGCAGTGCTGCACAGCAGGATTATGTAGGGGTCCCAAGAGTCCAGCTGCAGCCTGCAAGTAAGCGCTCTTGGAATGAGGAAGAGCTAAGACTAAAGCTCTAGACTCGATAGTTTTTACCCATGCAGAGCTCCCATTCAGAACAGAAAGCTAAAGGCTGAGTTCTGAAGACGTAGCAGGGTGTACTGTTTTTTGAGCTGGTCTTGCACGCATCCCTGCAGTGCCCCAGATCACTGGGTTTTTCCTGCCAACTCCTTCCTTCATCCCACCCGAGTTATGCAGACATTTCCCTCCTCTGTGGCTAGCAGGAAATATTTTCCTGTTCCTGGCTGCTGTAGGAAGGAGCTCTCTCACCCTTTATATTTGGACAAATGAACCGTCTAGCTCAGTTTCAATTTCTTCTCTTCCACACAGCATGCACAGTCAAGCCTTCATTGTTCTCCCTCTCCAGTGTGCCCAGGAGCCGAGAGGGGAAAGATCTTCTGCTCTGTGCTCCATACCCAGGCAGGATGATGGACCAGATAATTATTTGCCTAAGGAGCTACAAGACCTGCAGTCTGTTTCTTACAGTGACAATTATTCAATCTGTGACCCCAAGCAAACAGTTCCCATGACTCAGTTTCCTCTTTCATAAAATGGAGATAGGGATTTCGACCAGCCTCCAGAGCAGGAAGGCAACATGCAATTTGTTTTCAAAATGCATCAAGTGGGGTTTCAGAAATGCAAAGTCCAGTAGGAGACCTGGAGGCTCTCACTATCTTGTTGCTGTGCCTAGCCTTTGACCCTGCTGGAAACAGCAGGGATGGGATCAGGACCCGCTGTATCTATGGGTCTTTGAAGAACAAACCCAGGTAGCAGTGGAGGCTGAGGCAGAGAAGAGAGAATTTCTCCCTTCAGCAGAGGGCAGTGGTGTCTCCTGGACAGACAAACATCTCAAAAAAAGTTTCACAGCACCTACAGACTATAGAAATCCCTCTCTGTCCTTTCTTCACTCCCCTCTCTTTTTTTCTCTTGCAGACTGGTTTCCGTGGGTGGTCAATGGGCAAGAACTGGAAAGTGCAACTGGTAAGTATTACAGACATGTTGCACGATAAAGACTGCTCGCGTGACCCAGTTGTCCTACGTACTTACAGCCTGTTTAACTGCAAATGCTGTTCTGCATTTGCTTGCCTCTGACATTGTGAGCTTGCCTTGCAGTGAGGATTAAACAAGCCCTCCAAGACAAGCTGCTAAGTGTTGTGTGTTCTTTACGAATAATTCCCTAGTGTTCGGGTCCTGAACACTTAGCTGACATGCATGAAGTTATGTTCACAGTCAAGGGCTGTGGGAGATCGGGGAGAGCTGGTAACTCTTCAGCCATGAGATGCTCAGGGAACGCTACTGCTGCTCAGGAAAATCCCAATAAAAAGGGTGCACAAGTGGCCTGGTGCTTTAGCAGTGAGGCCACTGGGAAGGGATATTGACTGATCTTTATACTGGCTGTGTTGTTGGGGGCAAATTGCCTTATCCCTCTGGTCCATTTTCCACTTCTGTGACATGGTAAGATAAAATGAACTTAGTTTGCATCATGCTTCAGCCCGCAATAGAACAACAAAGGCCTGCCTCTGCTTTAGACTGAAGCCCCTGGCTAAGCCATCAGACATCTCCCAGCTATGATCCTGTCACGTGCAATGTCAGGGGCTTCCCGGAAAACTATGCAGAAGCCAGTCCAAAACCTGTCCACCAGGCTTCCCTTTCCTTCACACTTTATCCCGCCATCACACCTCCCCCAGCTTTGCCATCAGTTGACTTTCAAAGAAACTCATCTGCTGATGAATTTCCATAGTCAAGGCTAGGTTCTGGAGTTGCCTCCCTCCTTGTCTGCAGTGGCTGCCTCAGCTGTCAGTTCTACTGCCGCAGGAGCCATCAGCACCTTTGTTTCAGACATCTTTCCTTCCCATTGAGATGCCCACAGTGGCCATATCTGAGAAGTCAGAATAAGAGTCCAGAGTTCAGTAAGGGTGGATGCAACGCGCATTAAGAAATCCAGTCCCAGGCCAGTCACTGAAAAGGGGGATGAATATGGGTGGGGTGGGAGTAAAGTGTTTATTTATGTGTTACTGGGTTGGATCCCACTGTCTCATGAGCCTACCGTGGTGGCCAAGGTAATTCAAGCTAGCTATGGCTAGCTAAGTAAGGGACCACAAAGCAAAGACAGGCTCTCTCAAGGACATTCTCTCTTTTCCAGGTGAAGTTAGCACCGACTCTCTTATCAGCACCTCTGGTAAGCTCCTATCTCTTGGCAACATCGGACTTCTTTTCCCCTTTTTCCTTTTACTCCTGCCTACAGAGCCCCAGGAATAATCTATTATGCTCAGAAACTCCTCTTCCCCACTTATGACATCTATCAGTGCTCTTCCAGCATTTATGTCCGTCTTGGAGTCCATCCTGTGCTACGTGCAGGGAGATGAATTTGGGGTGGCTTGATGGCCCGTTCTCCAAGGAAATGACAATCTCACCTGTTGTACCAGGGCTCTCTGAAGCTGTTTGCACTGCAGGAAGCCACAAAATCGGAAGCTCATGCAGCCTGGGCTTCCAGAGAAGGTTGCGGGAAGGAAAAGAGTAAATGACAAGGGACAGAAAATGGTCAGGTTCACCAGTTGACTAGTCAGCACTGGGACACAGGGTGTGTGTGTGTCTGCTGACAGCAAGCAGCCATGCTTGAGTGCTCAGGAGGTGGAGGTGGCAAAAACCCCGAAAGACAATAATAAAGCAAACTCTGAGCAGTGGTGGGATGGGGAGGTGGAAATATTGCTCATTTAGTACTGTTTTCCCTGCCGTGCTTGTGGCTATGTCACTGGGGGGCAGCAAAATGTATGCAAAAGGTAGCATAGATGGAGGATACTGGAAGGTGAGCACTTGCAGCATACAATGTGCCTCCTTAGAGAGCCAAGCCTTGCTGTGGAGATAGCCCCAGGGGAAGGACACAGAGCTGATGGGTGTGTAGGCATTTACAAGACAGGCGAATCCTGCCAGACTCGAAGGAGGAGATGGCCAGAGGCTCAAGAAGGAGCCTCCCCACTTCCTCCGTACCAGTCCTGTTTAGAATTCAGCACTGCTGGCCTTGGTGATGGTTTCTTTCTCTGCTGGGGCAGTCTCTCAAACCCATCCTTCTGAGGTCGGGGGGGGACCAGGCAGGGCAGGGAAAGGGAGAACATGTCTGGTCGACAATGTTGTTCAAAAGATGGAGGAGAAGCAGCAGCGTTTGACTGTTGCTGGGAAGCGTGCTGTGTGTGTAGGAGAGCTCATCCGAGAGTGGTGTTCCGTTCTCCAGGACAGCAGCTCCGTGGTCTCTCCTCTGCCCTGTGACTCGTCTCATGAGCTGGCTAGAGTATTGTGGGTCAAGCTGACCAGCTGTCATTGGACAACACTGGAGGAGAAAAGTGGAAGCACAATATTACATATGCAAGGTGCATGATCTTCCTTGTGGGGATGGGAGGTGAAAGCAACCTATGTCAGTCTCACGTTCAGTGTGTGAGAACTGACAGTCTATAGAAGGGTAGATAAGACTTGGTGTCCAGACCAAACTGGCGGTGGCTAACCTACATCTAAACCTGGAAAGGCTACATGTGAAGCCTTCACAGCAGAGTTTGGCTTCAAAACACTTATTGTTGAGGGATCAGTAAGAAACTCTTCACAAAGTACCTGCCACAGGACCCATCTCTGCTGTACAGCATCCCGTCAGCTCTAGGACACCCAGCATATATGCAGGGAAAGCCTGCAGTTACTCTGATAAGTCAGATGATAACAGCATCACGATCACCGTTGTCTATGAACCAGATGTGGGATGGCTGCTGGTGAGGAGTGGCAAGCCATCGCAGAACTGTGGGAGGGGGAACGAGGCTGAAAGATCAAATTAAGATCTCTCGGAACATCTTCTCTTTTTCCAGCTGCAGCTGTCACACCACCTGTGCTTCTTAGTCCTGGTGAGTTTATTCTCAATTCACAAACCTTGCAGATCACTTTTCCGTCTCCTTGCCCGGTCCCTTGCACACCCAGAATCCTGCCTTCCCTGACTGCCCCTAACCGCAGCCCTGACACCCGAGAGGCTCCTTTTCTCTGCGCCCCTGTGTTTTGTCTGTGCTTCTGGCTGATGCTATGGCACGTGAACAGAAGTCCTCTATAGCTGTTGATGCAAACTTGTGCCTGGCAGTCAGTCCTCTGAGTTCCTTTCCAGTTTGTCACTGGAAATAATGAAAGGTACTGGTTTACTGTGGTACAGGTGGGTTGCTTCATCAGAGGGAATAACAAACCAACCTCCTTTTGACCCCTTGTCATGGACATTAAGGAAGAAGTGGTCTGGGGATGCCATTTCTTAAAGGAGTCACTGTTCCTCAGGAAGAGGCAGTGACAGACTGCTTTGCTTCTTGTCTGGATGGTCGGCGATTACAGCAACTAAAAACATTTACCCGACCTTTTGAATTAGAAGTCAAGATGCCCTTACGGCGTAATTTTGAACAGTAGTGGTAATGCTTTACAGTAAAGGTTGGTCAGGCTCTTAGCATTGTTGGCTGGGTAGATTCATACTGGATTTTTACCTTCTCTTACAGCTTTAGGTCAGTAACAGTGAAATCTTTTTCTGCATCAGAAGTTACAATGGAGGGCTCTTGGAAGAGCTTTCCAGCTCTTTGTTTTGAGTAAGCTGATGTCTAGGAAGGAATCATGGTAAATAACACTAACTTTGGTACCCTCTGTCTTCCAGTTCAGTCCGACAGTGAAACTACAACGGCCTCATCAGGTATGTTTAAGTTTGCTGCCTGCACCCCCTTCCAGACCCACTTTACCCACCCTGTTACCTCTCCGGGCAGGTGCTGGCCAAGCACTGAGCTTGGTCTGCTGGAAAATTCCCTTCACCCTGTTCCTTGAGTTAGAAGTACTGGAGAATGACAGTGGTGGAAGCTGAAGTCTTCCCCTGGGTGGCATGCCTGGGAGGGGAGGAACTGGCAGGTCACCAGACCAGACACGCTGGGTCAATATTCTGTCGTTTCGGTGGCCAAGACCTGACATTTCAGGAGGAAATGCAAAAAAATCCATCATAGTTAGCTACAAGGTTGATTGTCCAGAAAAGAAAGGAACCAGATATGTGTCCTGAAGTGTGAGACTGCAGATCTATTAGAAATGTGTGTCTTAAACATGTGACTAAAATTTACAGTTTGTTTATTTGTGTCTGTCCCCTTTACAGCATGTGCCTGCTGTACTGAGGATTCCCAGTGGTCTTGTTTTGCCCTTCACTCAGCTTCCCCTTACTTTTGTCTTGTGAGGCAAGGGATCAGAAATGTCTGCCTTATTTTCCCCTCATCTAAACCATCCCCATCTCTCACAAGAGAGTGGAAAATAGAGGCTGGGGTCCTTCCCTAGAAGCCTGGAGGACAGTACCTGGTGATGAAGTTATACGTGTGCCAGAATGGGTGCACCTGCCAGTGATGCTGGATTGTACCTCTGTGTGTGTGTGTGTTCCCAGATTGTCGTGAAGAAAAGTTCCCTTGCACACGCCTGTACTCTGTTCACAAACCGGTAAAGCAGTGTATCAGCTACCTCTGTGTTACAAGGTAAGAAACCAGCAGTCCCGAAGAAAAGCTCTAAAAACTCTCCAGAAATGGCATGTCCAGTTGGGCATTTGTTTCCTTTGAAGACTAGAGGTTCCCCGCGGGAACCAGTTGGTGAGATGAATCCCATCCTCAGAGTGTCCTTTTAGGGTGATTCATTAAAACAGCACAATGACTATTATCTGTGCAGCACTAAGGAGCTGTAACGTGCCCTATACTGTAATCCATGTTTAAGATATTTCGCCATTTAGTGAAGTCTTGATAAAAATTACTTTCCTATTGACAACAGCCTTATCCTAGATAACTATTCCTAAAGATTTAGGGTGTGCCTCCTCATCAGTGAATGTACATATTTATTGCCTGTATCCCTTTTTTGTTTCTGCGGGTCCCTGTGCCTTGCTCTCGTGTCCTTGGCGTGCTCTTGGTGATCCCTCAGTGTGCGTCGCATGTACATCATAAACAAGGAGGTGTGCTCACGCATTGTCTGCAAGGAGAATGAGGTCATGGAAGGTGAGTGACAGCACAAGCTAGCCTAGAAGAATAGATGCAGCCGTTTGACAGAGTCTCTAAGCTAACTAATTACCCAACCCCAATCCATATGTAGTAGTTTCCTTGGGCTTGGCTTGGGGGAGCCCTAATGCTTTGCACCCAGTACACGTGCCATGAAAAACACTGAGAAGTAGGTATTGTACTAGCGAGAAGTATGAGAGCTCTGCCTTCCTCGATGTTGATCATGCTCTGCTAGCCCCGGACACACCCTTACTCAAAGTTGCATTCCTTTGAGGTTAAATAGTAACTCTCGGTATTTCTATTCATGAATAAAAACAGAATCCAGTCTAGATTTCTTATGCAGTCTTTGTTGCAGCAAAATACGAGTGATTTTTAATATGTATTGTACATGAATAAAGCCAGAAGGAAATGAATCAAAGCCTAAAGGCTTGTTCACTTGTCTCATGTACATGAGGGTTCAGCAGTTCCAGCAGTTTCTGTAGACACAGTGAAGGATGTACCTCTAACTATTCTGATAGTGCAGAATTTGAAGGAAGCTTTGATTATCTGTCAACATGTGTGTGTCTGCTGTGTCTTCAGATGAGATCTGTCGCCAGCTGGCTGGCCTGCCTTCTCGACGTCTCCGCCGATCTGGGCAACCCCTGCGTCTCCCTTGCAGACAACTTCTGGAGCAGCAGCGCAGAAGGCCTGATGCTCTGTGAGCGACCAACCGTAGGAGAGAAAAAGGAAGGGAGAGAAGAGAAATCATCGTCCACTACCTACAACCCAAGACAAGTCCTTCTGCTTGTCATTTCCCCACCATTTCCTTGTCTCTGCCTTCCCCCACATCCTCTTCTTCAGGTGCTGCAGTACACAGAGTCCCCTCTCTGCTAGTCTGTCATGGTGGCTGTTGTCATCTTTTAAATCTGTTGCTGAGGATGTGGGATGCTCCCCTCTTTCCTCTCGAGCTCTGTTTGGCAGGCCGTGAACTGCTCATTTCCCAGAGGTTCTTATAAATGTGCTGCATCTTCTCTTGCTTTGCCCCTGCAGAGAGACATGTGTGGGGACACGATGTAGTCCTCTCCAGTAGTGCAGATGGCCTAAGCTGCGTTTCATGTGAAGGAGTGCCAACCTTTATGCCCTAGGACTCCTGGCCGAGGTGGCTTGCATGGCAACAGTTTAAGTTCAGATATGATTAGTCAGCCTGAGCCTCTCTGGTCCTCCAGAGCCACCGAGTTTACTGTGTGATAACACAGCCTGCTCTGTGTCTGCTGGCCTCAGAGAAGTGACAAAACTGGGAGATGAGCTGTCCTCAACCCAAAGCAAACCTCATTGTCCCTGTATGGCAGCAGATCATTTATAACTACTTCTGGGAAGTTCTTTGTCTCAAGCCCATTGCCTCCCTCTCACACAACTGCTACCAAAAGGAAGAATTCTGGATTTAGTATGGCATGGTATTTTTGTCAAGAAGATGATGTTGGAACAGAGTGCTCCCTCTTCCTCTCCCTCCTCTTCTCTCCCCTGTTCTGTTCCTCCCTTCCCATTGAAGAAATCTCTTGATGCCCATTCCAGGCAAGTTCCAGGGAGCAGGAAGTATGGCTGTTTCCACTCCTAAGCCCAAGAGACACCACGAAGAACCTGTGTGTCCTCGCAGAACTGGGAACTTGCAATGAATTAGTGTGTCCTGGTGACTTGTCTTGTTCTGGCTACCTCCACACTCTCCAGTTGCTGAGCCCGCTTTCAAGATCTCCGCTTGAGTTCCTACCTCCTGACCTGGGAGCTCCTGCATGAATCAGAAAGGAGTCACAAACTGGAATGGGTTGTGGGAGAAGAATCATTATCTGGGATCCCTGGGTTTTTCTGCAGGTTCTCTGGCTGTGCTGACTCACACAGAGCCAGGTGCTGGGGGGAGGGAGTAGATGTATCTGCAGATACAAGCATAAAGGCAGGCCAGCCTGGGGAAAAGAATTCACTCTGGTAGGACTGAATGTCTGTGGTCTGCTTGACAACTTTGTTTTCCAGAAATGTGGGAAACATTTCCAGGTATACAGGCAGTTATCACTACGAGACTGGGTCGGATAAGTGGGGAAGAGCTGTCTGAAGTGTATTAATCACCCTATATGACCCTTAGTGGCGTGATTCTGTGAGGCACCTGAGCTGAGCAGCTTAGCTCACAGCAGCAGCAGATCAGTGAGACCCTGTCTCTAGGACCTCTCAGAGTAGTTCCCAACTAACAGAAAGCCAGTTTGCTAGAGTAGGCATTCACACACACCCCCCCCCCATAATATACTCTGCTGCCAAACTGCGTTCAGCCTTACAGGAGCACTGATCTGCTCCGCAGAACCAGGGTCACACAATATAGGGGACAATTTGCTGCACAGAGGCAGATGTCTCCAAAAAAGAAGAGCAAAACAACTAACGTACAAGCCTCTCCAAGGTGCTTGGATTTCTGCTGCATGCAGCAAGAAGCTGGTTACATCTTCTGTGTAGGGGAAGACACTCTTGTGCAGACACAGATTTGTTACATATAAGGTCAAAATTAGCCATAGGTGGGCTAAATCTCTCTGTATTAATCCAGTATACAAGAGAATTCCAAGCAATGCAGTGACTGGAATTCCATCCTATATATAGGGGCATAGCATCCCTACACAGATGATGATGCTTCTCTTGAGTACTCGAGGTTCATGAGACTAGGGATGGAGGAGGAATTTATCTGTACTGAGAGTATGCACATTTCTGTAGGGAGGAGGGCACTGAGAGCTTGATCTCGAAGACATTCAAGCCACTGGCAGCCACTGACCTCTACAGTGGGACGCCTGGGAATTTGCCTGTGTGGAGGAAGGTAGGATGGAGATGAGATGTTAGAGGGAGCTCTTGGAAATTGGACTAGGCCAAGTCTCCACTCTGTATTTAGAGTTGAATGTAAGCCGATATAGATATATAACTGTATAACATAGCTACTGTACAGTATATAGAGATTTAACATTCATGCAGTTTGGGGAATGGTTAGAAACCTTTCTGTTGCTTGCTTTCTGCAGGGATAGGAAGAGGTGCTCCTCCCCAGGAGAACACTGTTTTAATGCTAAGGTCCATATAGTGCACACAAAAATATTAAAAGAAAATTTATTTCCTGTTATTCTTGACAACTCTCATGTGTTTGGGTTTATTTGCCTCTAGCTGTATTTCCGCCTGGTTGATGGGCAGAGTTTACTCCAGCCCAAATCTGTCATTTGGACATCTTTACTACCTGCTAGGCCAGTCCTCAGCTGCCACCCTCCCTTCACTTGTGAATCACAGGTCTTCTTGAGAGGTCACCATATTTTTTAGAGATACAGAAAATTATCTCTAGCAGGATTTTTCCGTGGATAGTTGTGGCAGATTTTCCTGACAGTTGGTGGCTGCTGAGCACAGGGGTGACTCCTCCCAGCCTGTGAGATTTGTGCTGAGAACACGTCTCTTCACTGCGCATGTGCCATGACTTGCTGGTGGAGAATTGCCATCTCCATGTAACATGGTAAGATGGCTGAAGTAGGAGGAGAGCTGTGATACATCATCTGATAAGCAAAGACGAATTTGTTCACTAAGGCCATTTAACTAAGTAATGGCAATAACTGAAAGACTACATTAAAAATTCCACATCTAGGTCAAAAGGATTAGGAAAATTTTTCTTTCATTGAATTTCTGACTTTTGCATAGATTCATCAGGCACTAACTACATCATAACTTGGTTGAAAAAATGGAGCACTCAGAGCGCGGGTGACTCTAGGCAACATCTTCATGTGCAAGCAGTCAAGTCTGCATTTAGATGGCATTTCTAGAACAAAAGTGGCTGTGGCCCAAATTACCCGTTGAACTGCCTCTAGCAGTGTCCCATAGTTCTTCAGTGATGAACCACACAATGCAGGTTATTGCACAACACTGTCCCCTAGAATCAATGCTCCTTCCTGGCTAACGCTGCGCTGTCCCTGTCTCGGACTGTTATGATGAAAACAGCCTCAGCCCGGGGGACCGTAGATGTTGCTCCCATCTACACAGGGCTGCTCTGACTCATGAGCTCTTGGCCGTTGCAATGTCCTTCTATCGGCGCGTTCCGCCGGCTACGTGAGCAGAGTACAATATGCCGTCGACTTTTTGTAACTCAGTTTATTCATCCCTTTCCTTACAGAACTGGCGTTCGCAAATGGGCTTCCCTGTATTCGTTAGCACTTATCCCATACACAGATTTATTTCCCTGGCTTTTCCAACCTGAATTGTCACGGTGCTGCATCACTGGTCTTTGCACTTTGCCTCTTCTCAGCACCTTGCTCGTGTTGCCTACTCTTGTAAGCTGGGGAAATGGTTTTAAATATAGCTCCAGCTAGGTCTAGTTTCTCGTGAAGTTGAGCTAGCCACAAGGAAAGCTGCCAGAGTCCCATTTTAGAAGCACGATCGAGAGTTTGTGGCTGATCTTCATAAATCTTTCTGACTTGGAGCGAGAGTCTGCAGTCGCTTCCCACACAATGGTTGTTCTTGCTCATTGTGCTGTCACAGCTCCCGAGTACCGATCAGCATCGCTGGTTTGGAGGCTGCTGTTTCAAGGCCAGTGCTCTGGTGCCTGGTTCCCAGTTTGAAGCAGTATCTCACTTTGCTGGGCATAGGGAGCTAGAGCTCGCCGCAAGGGAGAGCGGCCATGCCGAGGGCTTTCTGCTGCATGTGGAAAGCAGGGGTTGTTTCACCTTCCCATCTCTTCTTATCATCCTTGGTCGCTGCCTCTGTTTTCCTCATCTCTTGTTTCTTCTCTGCTTATGTGTTCATCTCAGAGCAAGAAACACAGTGAGAAGGACAGTGGGGCTGAAGTGGGGCGGCAGGAAGGGTGCTCGACGAGGTGACACATGGCATTGCCACGCAGGACTGAGGGCAGGGCTTGGTCCATGCTAGCTGTCCTTTTCTCTTGCCCTCCAGTTCTCACACGCTGTGGATCCCTCAGCTGCCAAGCTTGGGATTTTCTGAAGGGAAGGACATGCCAGTCAGAGCAGGGAGGGGAGAACGGCACCTCAGGCCAACTTGTGCACTGTGGGAACAGCGACCGCATGCCTAGAGGTGGTGGCCCCTGGTTGCAGAAACAAGGTGGGGAGGAAGAGGAGTGCTGTGGGAGATCACGGCAAGGCTGTTGGAAGCAGCTGCCATGTCACCTGGAAGCTCCATGTTGTCTGGATCTTGTCCACGAGAACCCAGAGCATGAACAGAATGGGTTGTCATCAGGCCTTTCCGCTTGGAGGCAACTGTGGTCTGATACGCTATTGAAATACAAAAATGAAAAACAATGCAACTTCATTGATCCAAATACTTACTCCTCTTTAAGTCTCTGTCATTCTCTGTAAAACTCCTCACTAGATGAGGAAGGCCAGCATCATCCTGGCTTGTATCAGGGAATGGTGCGGCCAACAGGAGCAGGGCAGTGATCATGCCCCTGTACTCAGCGCTGGTGAGGCCACACCTCAAATACTGTGTTCAGTTTTTGGCCCCTCGCTACAAGAAGGACATTGAGGTGCTGGAGCGTGTCCAAAGAAGGGCAACGAAGCTCATGAAGGGTCTGGAGAGCAACCCTTATGGGGAGCAGCTGAAGGAACTGGGGCTGTTTACTCTGGAGAAGAGGAGGCTGAGGGGAGACCTTATCGCTCTCTACAACTACCTGAGAGGAGGTTGTAGTGAGGCAGGTGTTGGTCTGTTCTCCCAAGTAATTAGCGACAGGACGAGAGGCAATGGCCTCAGGTTGCATCAGGGGAGGTTTAGATTAGATATTAGGAAAAATTTCTGTATTGAAAGAGTGGTCAGGCATTGGAACAGGCTGCCCAGGGAAGTGGTGGAGTCACCATCCCTAGAAGTATTTAAACGATGTGTAGATGTGGCACTTAGGGACATGGTTTAGTGGTGGACTTGGCAGTGTTAGGTTTATGGTTGGACTTGATGCTCATAAAGGTCCTTTCCAACCTAAATGATTGTATGATCCCTCAAGAGCACACTGCTGGCTGGGGTGTGGGCTTGTCCTTCGCAGAGGCGAGCGGTGATTGCAAACTATCCAAAAAGAGCACCTCTGTTACATAAAGAGTAGCTGGGTTAGAATCAAAAAGGATTTTAGTTTAATTTTTTTTACTGTGTTTCTTTTTAAAGAAAAAAGATGTTAAAGGTGCATGATGCCATAACATTTACTTCTGGCACCACATGGTCTGACACTGTTTCACAGTGCACATTTGTCCAGTTGTGAGCAGCCCCTCGACTGGGGCACAGGAGATCTGAATTCCGTTTCTGGACCTCCACTTCTTACTCTCTGATCTTCAGCGTGTTGCTTCGTTTCTCTCTTTTCCCTGCCATCCTTAGCCCTTTTAATGGAGCAAGCTGGAATAAACTCCCACAAAAGAGACCACTGGATTTTACTCCATTAAAAAAAAAAGCTTGTAAAAAAAGAACGTGTGAAACATCATGAATTAATTTGATTGTCTACTTTTGCCACTAATGTAAAAGTTTTTTTCAAATAAAAATGTTTTCAATAATATAAATTATATCAGTTAAAATGCAAGCTGCTTGTACTTGTTGCTACTGTGTTCAAGCATACAAAAAAACTGAATTGGTGAAAGTCATCAGCAGAGTGAACCTTTATTTAGTGAAGAAATTATCTTTCAGAATGCTGTTTTGACCATTTCACAAAGATTGCAATTTACATGCAAATACAGCTTGTCACAAATTAGACATTAACAAAGAGATGTAATAAATCAACTTATATAATTGTGTCTAAATAATAAGAAATGTGATAACTCGCCTGCTTAAACATAAGTGTACATGAAGCTGTGCATGTTTTGAACTCGTTGTCCTTACTGAGATAGTGTACCCTCCTAGTTAAGATTATAGATAAAACTACATTGAAAGTTAGCAAGCAAAGCGAATTTCAAAGCTGGTGAGATTGCTCAGAGCCTTGTCCAGCTGAATTTTGAAAAAGCTGGCAAGGGTGGAGAATCCACAACCTCTCTGGTCACCTGTTCCAGTGCTGCACCGCACTGAAGATGGAGAATATTTTCCTGATGTCAGATCAGAAATTCCTTCGTCTGTTGCCTCTGTTCTTTTTGCTGTGCACCTCTGAGCAGAGTCTGGCTCCATCTCCCCTGCAATGCTGCTGCAGGCAGTTGAAGCAAATAGCAAGAAGAAACATTATAATTCATACAAAGCCTGAGTTTTATTACAAACCAAAGATTTTTAATTATTACAATGAATTATCTTCATTTGGAGAAACTGTATTAAAAAACACAAAACGTGATGAAAATTGATGGTTCAATTAAAGGATTTGCACGCTGTGTCCCTGAAGCAGGACACTTTGTCTGTGCTCATACAGCTCCTACTTCTTCTGCACTACCTTCTTAGCCTGAGGCCACTTTCGATTTCTCTGCCTTGGGGTTAGTAGCCTTGGGTTTCACTGTTTTACCCTTAGATGGATCTTTGCCTTTTTTGGTCTGTCAGCTCTCATATTCTCTAAGCTTCTGATTGCTTTCTTGGCCATGGTGGCTGCCAGTTTCTTGTCTTTCTTTGGAATTTTCTTCACAACCACAGCTATTCTGGGCTTCTTGGCTGTGCCAGTCAAGGGTCAGGTGGTCCTTGGCCTTCACTGTCTTCTTGGCACCTTGCTCTTGGCTTGTTGTTGAGTTTAAAGGAGCTAGAAGCACCAAGTCCTCTTGCACTGCCCTTCTCCAGGCTCCTGGGCCCCAGCCTGGTGCAGCTGTTGATGTCCTGTACTTCATAGACTTCGGTTCCCTTTCAGAGTGGTGAGTTTTCAAAATGGGGACAGGACCAAGCTAGCCACTGTAAAGTAAATGTGCCCGTGCCTTACCCTACCTGTACCTGCACACCGGTGATTGATAGAGGAGATGAGTGAACATGGTGTCCCCTCGCTGAGTACGGACTGGGCAACAGGAAATGAACTGGTTGTGTATGTGAATGCAAGAGCTGTAGATTTTAGAGAGATTTAGTTGCTTTGGGGCCACATGTGAGTGGGAAGCAGATGTAATGTTACAAGCATTGTCTAAAACCAATGGGTGCCACTGAAATAAAATTTCTCATAATAATAATAATTCATAATCAATAGTTTCCCCACGGTCTTTGTTTTCCCTTCAGATTCTTCCTCTTCTTTCTCCCCTCTGCTTTCTATGAGCTTTTACCAACCTTTTCATTCAAGCAGAACCCATGCTTTTGGCTGGAATGTGAAAGGGCATTTTTACACTCTGTGAAATTAGCTGGGAAGTTCTGAGACTCTTGGATACCCTCCCCTGCCTGGGCAGCTAGCTCAAGTGTGTCACAACTCTGACCTCACTGCTGACACCAGAAATTTGGGAGCCTGCCGTGTGGTCATGGCGAAAGAAGTAACAGATGCTAAGAGTCAGCACAACCAGGCATGGCAGTGTACTAGCAAGGAAGGAAGATGGCAGAGATATCGCAGCAAGGGAGGAGATCCTCATCATGCAAGGAGAATCACTTTTCACCTGCTTCTCCCTCTCTTCGTTGGCGTCAGGATGGGTCTCCCATTCCAGTCCCATTGCTGAGAACAGTAGGCCCCCTGGAAGAGGACCAGGGTGTCAGGGGCAGACCCTAATTCTGTCTGACACTGGCGTGAGGGATTAGAGATTAGTGGTGGCATCCCACAAACTTTCTGGATGTGGCCAGTGATGAGACCGTAGGAGCAGCTCTGAACTCTGGGGGAAGGAAGACAAGAACTAGCAAGGCTACCTTGAATCTTCTGAAAACGCTTGCCCTGTTGATAAGAAAACTTTGTAAGATGCAAGAACACTGCTCACAAGGGCCTCCAGCCAAGGAAAGCTCGTACAACTGCAGGGAGCTCTCAACACATGACTGCAGGCCAAGGAACATGCAACATGCTGCTCTTCAGCGAGCTCCCAAGCACTTCTGTCCAAACCTCTCTGGCAAAGGACTTCTCCAAAGACAACAGGGAAATTAAAATCAGGATTTACCACCCAGGCCCCAGGTGCAAGCTCTTTTTTGCACTAAGTAGCATGAGCTGCAGCAACTGCACAAACAAGAGCTAATAACGGGCAACTTTGGTCTGTGAAACCATAACCACAGCTAGAAGGTGAGTCTCATTGTGAAAAAACTGCGGTGCAAAACAGAGTTTCTCCCCGTGACTTGCAGATGATTGCAGAGATACAGAGCCAGTGACTTCCATTAACGAGGGGGAAGATGTGACTGGGAGCAGGGTCTGGGGTGCGCAGACCCGGGAGGCTGAGCTGTAGGAGAACAGGGTGACACTGGAATGCAGCCTGCAGCTCCCTGTGCAAAAAGTGGGCATTCCCCAGGCCCATGCGGCGAGGAGCCCGAAGCCAAGCCAGGCGGGCTGGGCGTGCCAGAGGCTGGAGCTGCGTGCATTGCGATGGGAAGCAGCAAGGTGCAAGCAGCTCTGGTGGGTAATTCCCCACCCCCAGCTCTCAGCATCGGGAAGGCTTTGATCGCAGACTCCCGGTGTAAATGAGATAAGCTGCCAGCCGTGTCACGGCCTCAAGCTAGAGAAGACGCCTGAGGACATTTAGTGCAAGTGCTTGGGCTTCCATCACGTTTCTTGCCTGCATTCATGATGGGGAAGCCATTCACTAGGTCTTCAATTCCTCAACCCAAGCCAGCCACTTTCCTCCCCATCTGCTGGTGGTCCCATCAGGTGTCTGTCACTGGTAGCAAGGGATGGAACTGCTCCTGCCTAGAGACGTGTTGGGGGGGAGTTAACACAGGCAGGGAGAGAAAAAATTGTGGGGTCACAGAGGCAGGATTAAGGGTCGGCAGTTCCTACGAGGAGCCCCAGGCTGGGCTAGCAGAGAGCTGCAGGGCAGGAATGAGAGACGCTCACAGGATTGTGGTTGAAAAATATGTACTCAATTCAATAGTTTCACCCTAATTTGCCTCATCCCCCAGCACCAAAACAAGCTTGACAGTGGAACAAAAATAAAACCACCAGTCAAATCTCCAGGTAAAGCTTTTGCAGTGCAAGCCTGGAAAGCCAAATTGCTGGTAAAACACGTCGTAACGTATAATCTTAGCTCACACCCAGCAACCAGATGCCCTCAATTCTGCATCAGTGGCATCATCTACCATCCTGCAGCACAGCGCGGCGGCCCGGGCTTCATAAACCGACCCCACCAGTGGCAACTCCCATATCCTGAACTCCTGCCTTCTCTCCTCCCCGCTTCCTTCTCATGGCCTTGGATCCCTGCTCTCATCTAACATGGATGGAGCTTTGGTTACAGAATCACAGAATCACAGAATGGTCGGGGTTGGAAGGGACCTCTGTGGGTCACCCAGTCCAACCCCCCTGCCGAAGCAGGG
>Ga0065711_1005829_pt1 | contig 19043 bp, 9 predicted proteins | sample Hoacrofraction12_FD_59098 | JGI IMG/M metagenome (GOLD analysis project Ga0065711, IMG submission 59098) | Hoatzin crop microbial communities from Cojedes, Venezuela - Epithelial fraction 12 v2 (version 2) | ecosystem: Host-associated > Birds > Digestive system > Esophagus > Crop | place... | reverse complement strand
TTTTTTTTTTTTTTTTTTTTTTTTTTTTTTTTTTTTTTTTTTTTTTTTTTTTTTTTTTTTTAGAAAGGAAACAGTGTTTGTAAAAGTTAGTGCTAGAGGGGCAGGGGATCATAGGTCCCCAGGGTTGAGTAAACGGGTCTGCAGAAAGAATCAGTTCTTCTAACTAGCACACATTAAGCAGACAGAATTTACCAATGAAAACTGTGGACTAAGTATGTATTTAATAACTCCCTGATGTCGCTGCAGAGACTCCTCCTTTGAAGAGCTCAGTGGGGTTTGAATGGAGGATAACTCTTACCCGCATGCAGAAACGTTTTAAAAAAGGAAAAGTTTCACATTTATTTTTAACCTAAGCAGCACACCCCATTTTTCCAGTTTTAAAAGAACTCCTAAAAGCTTTAACTAGGCAAACGCAGAGCAAAAAGAAACTAAATAAAGCAAGTCTAGACTTAAAATTCGATCAGAAACATCTGGGAGCTCTTCAAGCCTTTGCTTTTCGAGAAGTGCTGTCGCTCCCCACGCAGAGCCCACAAAATACGCTTTCGGTAAAGCATGGCTGTAATTACCGCGGGAGGCCCCGCTCGGAGATGGCTTCTTTCCTCGGAGCACAGCTAACGTACTTCTGAATAAAGGGCTTTCATTTCCACTGACATTTTACATTCCTGTTTGCTCGTGACCACCAGAGAACGCTTGCAGAAGGCATGCACATAACTATATTTTATGATACGTTCTATAGATCTGAAATTGTAACCAGAAGTCCACTGTTCTCTCCCTTTTCCATGATCTTGGTTTCCCTGCAATGCAGCCCTCTCTGAGTACCCTGATATGCGACATCATCTTTGCAGAATTTAGCAAGAAAGTATTTAAACAAAATCTCTAAGCGGCTTTAAGTCTGACTGCAGGCAAATTTTATTTTAGGTAACAATACAAATCTAGATGTGAGGCATACAGTAAGGGAATAAAGAGTGACTTACTTCAGGTGAGGAATAAATATAGTTTCTTGTCTGGGTGATTATTTAGAGAGACTAAGTAGCTTGTTCTTGAGATAGTTATGCCTTGACTGATTTTATACGGTTTTCTCTGTTTCGGTAAGATCCTGAGAAACCCACACAGCTTTTCTGGGCTCTTCTGCCAACCTGTCTAACTTCTGTATGGTACCTCTCAACCTCTATCAGCTTCTAGATTTGGCAGACAATCTAAACCAGAAGTGAAACTACTGTAGCCATCATGGTTGAAGAAGAGAGGCGAGACATGGTTTGTAGGCCTGATTAGTTAGTCTGCAGTCTATGTGTACTTAAAACTCTTTCTGGCATACAGCAGATGCCGTATGGCTACTCCGGAGTCTCACGAACATCAGCTCAGGAGAAAGGATCTTGTGTGGAAGTGGGAAAACCAAGAGGAAGAAAGGCACTGGATACTAGTGACACAGGTCATAAGAAAGTAGGAAAAGCAGAAAAAGGATGGTGACATTAAGAGGAGTAAAGCAGGAATCACGGACCGGAATCAGGAGATGATGATTATGGGAGAAATGAGAAACAGCTCTCAGTGGTGATGAAAGGAAAAACTCGCTGGGGAATATCTGTCTGAGATGGTCCCTTGCCCCAGTGTAATGGTCCAAGAGAGTGAAAGTCTCTCTGATTTGTTCCTGTACTGAAAAACGTCATTTTGTCCAACATGAAATGTCTCTAGTAAGCATGCCCGCATGATTGCTATTGGTGGGCAAGTCAGGAGCGGAGGCACTGAGGCACCCAGCACAGTGTTGGGGGATGCATGCCAGTTCTGAAGTAGCTCTCCAGCTGAACGCATATGGAGCAGACTCCACAGATGCAGAGAGGGCATGCTGCGACTGTACTGCCAGATCCTTGCACAGCTATACATACAGCTGAACCTCACTATTTCAAATGACCCAGCTGCACAATACTCTGTCCGTGGAAGAATTCTTGTTTGAAATGTAAGCAAGTTAAAGTTGTTAGATTATGCTGTTTTAGCCGATACCTATTTCTGTTAAGTGGAAGGAAAAAAAAAATACAAAAGTGAATGGGAAGAATGTGTCCTTCCACTAGCCACCACTACACTGCAGCAATATACATTGCCATCAATTCAAATGTTAACACTGTTCTAAAGGATTAGGGTTACTGAGGTTCCACTGTGCATGATTTAACTTAATAGGGATACTCTATGCAGAGGCAAAGAGGTCCAAAATATGATGCTCCGCTAGATTAATTTATTATTTGCAGCTCAAGCTGCATTTTCTATATGACTATCATAAATTAACATCTGTCACACACACACACAAATACGTTTGTGTGTTTATGTGGGTGTTGCATTTTCAGATTAGTCATTTCAGGGAATTAATGTGCCATATGGAAAACTCAGCTTGAATAAACAAAAAAATTAATTCAATGGAGCGACCAAGAAAGACTATTAATCTTAACAAACCGTGTGTTCTTGTTTGCCCTTCAGCAGGGAACATGTCAAGTAAGCAAGCGGACAACACACTGGTGGAGGACTGTCCCAGCCTTTCAGAAACCCTCGGTCAGGGTGGTCAAGAGGATCAAAACCAGAGCTGCACCTCTTCTTGTCCGTGATGACTCCTAAAGTGATTATCAGTGTCACTGTTGTTAATATAGCCCTTGAGTGCCCTCGTTCACTAATGATCCAGTACAGCTTACAGGGGACAGGAGAGTTTCGAGGAGAGCCTTTCAAGATGCCTGCAGGCTTAGGGAGTTCAAGTCATCACTGCTTTTTCTCTATTCACTGTCATACGTTTTCTTCTTCTAGCAGAAGGAAGGCTAGAAATGCACTGCGTTCTGCTGACTCTTTCAGACCAGGCAGGAAATTTCCTGCTAAACACCCTTGCTCTAATTCTGCATAGGTCTCATGGCAACTGTTATTCAGCTACTCTGTTACGAGATTAAATAATTACTGAGGACAAAACACATCTTCAGGTTCCTGTATTTCTGGCAAACAACGTTTGCTATTGTTCGACTCTGCTGTTCTTTTTCAAGTTGAGAGATGCTAAAAATAAAAACCACTTCCTTCTACTAACAGTATCATGAAAGAGAAATGGCTTAAGGGGGAAAAAAAAAAAGCTTTTGCTGAAAATACCTAACAGAATAAATTACTCATTCAGTTCACCAGCTGACACTCCCAAAGCAGGCTTCCACCGTGTTTGAGGACTCACAACATCATCTTTATCCCAGAATCACTTCTTTCAGCTCTTCTCAGGTTCCTTCTTTTTCTGTCTTCCTCTCTCTTGCATCATTTTTACTTACCCTTCCCCATCACATGGGACTGGTCTACACTAAGAGTGATGAAGAGCCGTTTCCCAGCCTGACCCTCTTTGCTGAAATTTGAAGGTAACTTGCAACAGTCCCAATCAAATGGATCTCCCCTAGTTCACCTCATTTTAAAAACAACTTTTTTGTTGAATAAGGCAGAAGTAGTAGCTCAGGAACAATACTAAAGATGATCAAAACTACCTGAGATACAATAAATAAGATCAAACATAAACTCCATGTAGAACAAGTGACTCTTCAGATACATTTGTTCAACTGTGATAGCGTATTGCCCATCAGAAAATTCCTAGACCACTGAAGATGTGGAGAGCCTGCCTGTGGCTGGTGAAAGGACATGCTGCTGGGAGTTAAAGTCAGTGGCAGCAGATACAGTACCTAGGCTGCGATGTATGACTTCCCATGAACTTTGTTTTACTTCATCTTCAGGGCAGTCATCTGGAGGAGAGGCATATGAAGGAAGGCAGTGAACAAAATCCTACTGTTAGTCTAGAAGCAAGCCATCCTTTCAGGGGCAGCAATCAGTGAAGCTCCTGGAGCCGAAGCGGAGACCTTCCTGTATCTCTCGTGGCATTACAGTTCCAGATTTCCCATATTGCAGAATTATAGTGAAACCACAAGAGTTGTTGTATTGTGATATTTTACATGTTTTTAAAACCTGCTGTGACCTGCTTCCTGGCCAGTCGCTCCAAGATTTATCCTCATTCAGAATGCTGCTGCTTCCACTGCTTCTGTTAGGACTGAAGCTGCCAGATGGCCCCAGGTTAGATGACCACTGTTCCCCGACTGATTTTGCACATGGCAGCATGGCTACCCTAAGCAGTGTAGCTACTGTGTCTGATGCTTGTCACAGCCACTGACACCAGGCTGCTGTTAAGAAAGATTGCCAGATATTGCATTGTATGGTTTGAAAACTGTCTGAAAAACTTTAAAAGACGACAAAAACGCAAGGAGCAGGAGACAGATTTACAAAGGTGCCAGGGAAGGGCTAAGTTGGAGGGAAACCAAGACAAGACGGTGAGAAGGAAAGGAGGGAATATGTGGGGAAGGGAGACAAATGTACTGGGCAAGAAACCAAGTGAAGGGAGAAGGTGAAAGAGGAAGAACAGGATGGTCAAGAAAGGGACAGTGAGGGAAGGGCAGAAAAAAGGGAAAACAGTGACGAAGGAGACAGTGGAGGAGGGGAAAAAGCAAAGCTCCTTTCTAAGAGATAAGGGAAAATAAATGTAATCCTCTGCTTGAAGCAGCCAGCAGCAAAAGGAACATACTACTGGGTATGCATTTCAGCAAGAAATGTAAATTAGACTGGTAACAAATTACACAGAGGTGTCTTCCCCCCGGGCAGACATCGCAGAGAGAATAACTGATATTCTCGTAACTCTTGTGATTTTGGGGTCCTTGGACAGGCAGAGTTGGAAACATACTGACTATGGAAGAGCAATATCCCCTCCCGTGACAGGCTCTGGCTTTGCATTGTCTATCTAGCTGTATATATATGCAGAATTAATTTGGTTATTCTTTGGCTTCATTTTTCCCCTGAAATTCAGCAGGGTTTTGAAATCCCTCCACATAACACTCTTGTCTCTCCGCTTGCATGAAACACTCCTAATTGCTGAGTATACCTTCTGAATATAACCTTCACAAAAGATCCATTCAAAGAGGACAAGTGGATGCTACTGTTGTACGGAGCCGTGCCCGTCTACTTGGGGGTTCAGACTGAGATCATCCAACTCAGCATGCAAATGCTTTAAGGTGGGCACTTATGCATCCTGACAGAAGAGTTTGATGCAATGGCTATTTGATTATTATTTACATTCCATTAAAAAATACAGTAGTAAGCTTTTAAGGCTGGAAGGTCAAATTTTCAGAAGAGAGGAGATTCCCAGGCTCAGGCAGGATCACTCCTCTAGCCTTACATACCTATGCACCATGACAGATTTTAATCAGAAGATCACATGCAGTTTTTGCAAGGGATCCCCTTATCATTCAGTGCGCAGGGTTAGACATTACATGAAATCTTTCTAAAGAACTCTAACCTGTAAAGATCCATCATAGAAAACTAACTTAGTGGTTGCTACTTGGCAATCAAAAAGCTGAATGCAGAGCCTGCAGACCAGGAAACATCGGGCAGTGATGCCCTCTGCTGTGCTTCTGACTTTGTCTGGAATTTTCTAACTGTAATTACTGTCGAGTATAAGTACTTTTTTGTGTTGGGTTGGCAGAAATACGTAATGATGGCTTACAACACAGATTAGTTAAAGGGTCATGTAATTAGCCTCAGTGGCATAATAAAACGTAGCTGCATAGCAGCCATCACTCCTTCCATGCTGGCTGGCTGCTCGTTGAAGTAAATTCTAGGGAGACTATGGGACTGTTCGCGCACAGCACAGCATGAATTCTCTCTCCACATGCAAAGGCAACCCTCAGCCTCAGGGACCGAGCACCAGCATGCCTGAGGGCAAGATGCATGTGCTCGAGTGCATTTATGTTCCTGCCTCCTTGAGCGGATGGTCCAGCCCTTCAAGCCCCCTGTTTAACCAGGTCCCAGGGTTCCACATCATGCAGGGTCATGTATGTTTTACTGGCAAAGTGAGTAACAATCTCCAGTACTTCGTTGGGAAAGCCTTCATCAATCCACAGTAGCATTGCAGAGCTGGACATGGAGAGAAAAGGGGAGTGCCCTCCCACCCCCACTAACACCATGGGCCCCGCTGCCAGGAGAACATTTCCAATTCAATTGTTTTCCTTGTAGCAAAGCTGAGATTCTCATTCAGGACATTTAAAAGCCATAAATCAAAGCATCCACAGTAGAACTAAAAGTGGTCAAAATCAGGCTTTCCAAACAGGCAGGCAAATGCACATCATGGTAAGCTGAAGTGGCTCTAGTGCCTGCTGAAAGCCATCTTACCAAAGGGAGCGCACAGCTGCATTTTCTTTCAATAATACTACTGCAGCCTTTTAAGAGAGAGGGGGAATAATCTAAATTCTGGCAGCGGCGAATATTTCACAAATCATATATGCTTTGGCATCAAGCCCTTAAAGCCAGGGGCCTTTACTCACAGGCTTTGCTGGGAGAGATCCACCCACCTCAAGTGGGATTAATTAGAAGAGGCATGTATCATGCAAATAGTTTCTGTTTCCTTACAGAAATATTCAGAGCACATAACCCAAAACAGCTTTAGAATCAGAGCGAAGCAAGGAAGAAAATTATTTCCTGCTCCTCTAACCCTTTTCCTTTCCCTGTACAGTAAGCAAGGAACAGTAAGAAAATGCCAAGAGCTCACCATTTCTGTACAGTTCTTTTGATTAAACGCTAATAAAGTTGAGGAAAAAAAAGATTTCTTTAAAGGCAGGCGTTGTATCTCACTATAAGGTGCCCAGTTCTCCAAACCAAAAGTGCTCAGCTGCTCGTTGGAAAAGAATGGTCCGAGTTTTAGCCCTGAAAATGAGCTTTTTATCGTAAAGCAGAACAGGAGAAAGTAGAAAGCTTGTATTTCTTCAGCATGTCAGGATTTTCGGCTCCATGTGACAATGACGGGGGCTGCAACAAAAAGCTCCTTTGGAAAGCTAGATGAACTTTAAAAATACAGCTTTCTTCTCAGGAAGCCAAACTATTGCCCTAGATACGAGAGATCCTGACACTTCAAGGAATCATTGCAGAAAATGGTGGCAGAGCAGTGAGAGCACAGAGCACCAGTTCAAAAATAAGTCACAGGGCAAGCTCAAGTTTCCACAAGAACTCTTCCTTAGAACTATTTTTTTTCCCTTTTAATATCTCAGACCCATTTTCTGACTCAATTTCCTATGATCCTGCAAAGGCTGTTATTAAAACCAGACCAAGCGTAGCAGAAATTCCAGGGCTCAAAAGAAAGGTTTAATAGGCGCAGGAGCCGGCTACGCTGTCCCCCTCAGGTGATTTCCCCTGCAGCCCCTTCCCTGGGATTTCCGCTCTCGGAGTTTAGTCAGCAGGAGAAACCTGAAGTTTCAGCAAAACGGCAAACCCTTCCTTCATTCTTAAGCAGCCGAGTGTTATTTTATGTCTGAGGCTTTCATAGCTCTAAAAAAGACATCTAGGATCCAGTCCAGAAGATGTGTATTGCAGATATGTTTTCCACAAAAATGTCAGGCGGTCGTACGTTCAATTATATATCCAGCTACAGTGTTTTAAAAACACTGACCTCCTTTATCAGCCACTGCTTCGCATGCCACGAGTGGCAGTCACAAATTGATTTGTTCGCGGACTGCTTACCCGAGTGTCTTTTGTATGCTAGAAAATTCCTTTCTGGTCTCCATCCCACCTATCACTTTAGCATCAAAAAGATTATCATCAGACATGCGCTTGGCAAGCCACCTCAGGAAAGCCGTGTTCATGCAGTATTGCAGCCAGGCAGGACAAAGGAGACATGCTCGTTTGTGAGGCGAGGTGAGCAACGCCAGGGAGCTATGGTTCTCTCCAGCAGTACAACTGACAAAACACTGGCCCTCATTTCTCTATCTCCGATGTCATTTATCCCCTGATAGCACAGGGGCCAGTGCCCTTCAGCTCAGTCCCAGGCTCTACCGGCGAGGGGATGCTGCTCGGACTACTTCCCTTTCCGCACGAAGTTTCGTACCCAGAAAGGCAATTCTAGGCTTCTCCCCAGTGGTCCTGCTGCGAGCCACGGGAAATCCACCGAGATGAAGGAGTGCGTTTCATGGTTGGGCACTGATGCAACAACGCTCTTTTCACAGCAAATATATCAAAGGAATGAAGTATTTTTCTATACCTCATTTAATTACCCTTTATAATATGAAGAATAAATATGTTAGAAACTGAGCCTTGTATTTAAGTTACTGACAGCTACAACAGATCTCACCTATTTAAAAGAAAGTTTTTCTCCAAATATTCTCTTCTCAATTACCATTTCTGAAATTGAAAGTGTGCACATTTTCTCTTTGTTTCTATTTAACTGGCATTTTTTTGCAAACTGTGACTAATTTTAATGTAACAGTTAATTTATTAAAAATGGAGCAACCCCTTTGTTCCAACATTGCCTAATCTGCCCATGCCTCTCATAATTTAGGAGCTTACTAAAGCCCTGGGAATCAGAGGCTTTTATATATACATATGAGTGATTACGTGTATTTTATCATTGAGAAAATAAATACTAAGGACATTTTATTCGTATAACTTATATATAAAAAGCAGTTAATGTCACACAAAATTGTAAAATACACACAGCTACTTTTAAAAATACTGCTAAAGCCCTAGGAAGGAAAGGAAACGATGTGGTCATGAAAATGCTGTTCCTTAGCTAATTGTTTTGTACCATGTGACCTGCACTATTAGGCAACTATGGACTGTTTTCAACTGGCTGTAAACTACTCGCCTTGTGGAATAAAAATCAGACTCCTGTCAGTTTGTTCCACTGGTTCTATAAGGACTGTTCGTGTTCTCTCCCAGAAGAGCCATTACCTCCTCTGGTGAGGACTCAGAGTGGCAGAAGGGAGTTGTTGTATCCCTGCCCCTCTTCTGGTGGAGGGGTAGATGCCCTCTCTCTCTCTGTGAACCCCTGCGTGGGTACAACGCAACCAGAACGGGGGTTCATAATGTAAAATAACCTAGTATCTTCAAACTGACTGACTGGATTTTTTTTTTCATGAAAAAACTTCCTGTCTTTTCAAAAAGTCAAATTTGTGCTAAAAATTGGTTCCTCAAAACGCCTTTGACTCTCTGTAGGGAATGCCCAATTTTGTTTTGTTACAAGACTTACTCAACATCGGTGTTCGACTTTCCGACACAGTGCAGAATCTGTCTGTTATGCTAGAGGGAGAGAACCATGCCCACCACCAGAAAGATGAGACATCTTACCTTGGGACGCTGGGAGGAGCCCGGGTTGGCCGAGAGGGAACCTGGGGAGGTCCTCCAAGAGCTTCACCACCACTTGGAAATGGAGGCAGTGGTCCTGGGCGGAACGGGACCGGGGGAGCCCCTGACTGAGGGCCTGGGGATGGGATTGCCGGAGCGGGTCCTCGACCAGATAAAGGTCTGGTTGGGGGATTGTTTAACGTAGGCCTCCTCTGAGTTGAGGGACTTGGAGGAGGTGATCTAGTGAAATATCAGAGATTTAAGAAGTTCAGTACAGTGGGTTTTGGGGGTTGGTTCATTTTATTTTATTATTTTTAAACAGAAATTAAAACCTTTTTTTATGCCTATGACAGTTGTTTTTTCTTGGCATTCTCCTTTGCTGTGTCAGAGCATCACATATCTAAGTCTCACACTTACTTTCCCAAAGACAGCATGTCTTAATGATAGTCAAACATACAAGCAAAGAGGTAAATGTAATGGATTTTAATACTAGAGTTCTAAATGTTCTGTTAAGTGGATTTTCTAGGACGTGGAGCCTGAGATGCTGAATTATTAGAACAGCTTGCAAGAAGAGGTCTTGTGGGTGCACAGCAGCCGCTTCTGTCACCCCGACTATCTGAAGCACCAGTCAAACTATAAATTCACTGGATGGTCTTCTACAAGGCAAATATCCTGTCTGATGTTCACATACATATCTACAGAATATGTGTATGTGGGAAAACGTTCTGATTTCCCTCACAAATGTCCTGAAAGACCTGAAGGAGTAGCTGCCCACAGAGACAAGGTAGGGAGGGAGCTGCTGATGGTGACAGTCAGCCTGTCCTAAATTTCATTGCAAAACAGATAGAAGGATCCTTACCTGCGGGCCTGCTGGAGCCAAGAGTCGTCTACAGGAGGCGGTGCTGGGGTTGAGACAGTGCTAGTGCTGATATCGCCAATGATTGCTAGGGCTTCCTTCAGTGCTTGGTACATGCGGAGCATTTCATCTCGCCTCTGTGCCTGCTCAGCCGACTCCTCCATTAGAGTGTTTTGGTCCTCAGAAGAATACAAGTGAGCCAGGAGCTCTGCGTTGATAAATTCTTTTACCTATTTCATCAGACAAAAGAAACCCCACCAAACAAATAAACAAAAAAAAGCCCTACTGAAAATACAATACTGAAGAAATACAGTGTGAGATCCACAGAACCAGGAGACAGACATACCTAAATTTAATCTGGTTTTCCTACTACCTTATTCACATCCATTTTACCGGTCACGTAGTTTTTGTTAGGTCAGATCAGGGACTAAAAATTGCTGAACTCAGCTTGAGCTGATGGCGCGGCAGCCTGAAGTCTAGCTGTGGCCCAAGGAAAGGCTGGCACACACAGCTGGGCAAAGCAGCTGGAAAAGGATGGACTGGACCTTTTAGCAGCAGCCTGCACGCAGACAGGCCTAACACACTTACTAAGCCACATTCTGAGGTAACAATTCACATGTGAGGATAAGATGGTTTTGTGCAGTCGCTCCACAATGCACTGTGGCCTTTTTTTGTGTCTGTCTTTGAAACTTTGGACATGGTTGGAGTTAGCAGTGGTTGGTGTCTCTAAGGTGACACCTGTGTTTACAGTTCATTTCAAACAGGCTTCCCAGCAGCTCCCAGAGGCAGCTGGCATCTTGGTCTATTCTAAAGGGCTGAGAAGTAAATGGCAGCCGTTAGCAATACCATCAGATACTAAATTCCCCTGGGAATGGGATTTTTCAGGCTTTATAGCATCTCTGTCAATTATTTTCTTAGCAACAATTTACCGTACTGTAGACAGTATTTCATCTCCAGCAGCTTTGTCAGATTCTAAATAACCCATCCACACGTATTCAAACTGGAGGGAGAAGTCTCCAAGTAATCTAATTTACTATATTGTTTTCCTGTTATGCTTGCCCTGGTTATGGAAACCTGGGCCACATTAGGAGACAGAAAAAGCTAGAGGTACTCTGATGAAATAAGACTGTGGCAAATAGACCAACTGCTGACCTACAAAATCCCGGCATTTGAGACCTTCGTTGCTGCTCTGATCTATTTCTCGTCTGGCTCTTTGCTCTATAAAGCTTTTTCTGAGCTGGAGATAAGAGTGATAATACATTCCCAAGATTCTGATTACATAAACCTGAGCTCTGTTTGCACATGGTTTTGTGCTAGTTTAGCAACACTGCTTTAAATCCCAACAGTTAGACTAACGCAAAGTTTGTGTTCAGACGAGTTCAGTGAGAGCAGTCGAACCGCATGGGACCCTTTATGGTCACCTAGCAATGAAAAGGCGGCCAGGACAGACCTTACGGGGAAACAAAACCATATTGCCTGGGCTTGGCTGTCATTTCCCATTCACGTATGACAGGAGATGCACAAATTCTTAGCAACGCCTGAAAAAATTTTCCATGAGTCTCATGCTGTTTTCCAGTAGATGGTACTGACCAAGAGCCAGAGTACACTACTTTCCTCATGATTGCCAAAAACTCCACATTAAAAACAGATATCATAGTTAAACAGCATCGCATTCTAGTCGATGAAACAAGCAGTTTAATGGCATCAGTTCAAAATAAGAAGTCCTAAAATTAGATTAAGGCCAGAGCTGATTGTAAAAGCATTGTTAAACCACAAATATCTGTTTGAAAAAAATCAGCCTGTGACAATTATCACGAGAGATCCCTGTCTGCCACTAGCAGGAGACTCGAGGAACTCCCTGAACTCTTCTGGAAGGGGAGGACTGCTGCATTAGGGACGGCTCTTGGATCAGCATCCTTCCTTCTCCGATCAGATGCACTGTACAAGACAGAGGAAGATCTTCCACAATAGCCACTTTCTCCAGCTTGGAAAAGGAAGGGAAAGTGACACTTACTCACGGCTTTGCTCCTTTCTAGAAAACAGACTCACAGTTTAAAACATTTTCCTTCACAGATATCAGACCTGCAGTCAAAGTTGAACCATAGCAAGCACCTGAAACACCAATGCCACGAAGCCTGCCCTGTCACTCCCAAGCCGGGTAAGGTAGGCTTGCAGCTTCGTTCATCAGCGGGCAGACTAGAACATCCCTCACTGCCTCAGATGCAAATACGAGCCATTCCTTCACCTTAACTTTGGTAGTAACAAGTACTTTGGAGTTTTACTAGTCAGCTGAGATTAATATCAGCTCTGCTTAAGGAGTATACACTGTCTACTGTAAGACCACCCCTCTCATATAACCTGTGATACCTAGGCACCGTGAAACACAAGTTCTGAAATGTGTGTCTTGTTTGTGCATGTTTGAATTGCTAATGGTAACTCAATGCAGTTCTGTGTGGTACATGTATTTTCTTTTAAGGTAATCAACATCCACCCTAAGGGGAGAATAAGGGATGCATTTGGAATACAGCAATCTAGGCTTAGGCCTCAAAATATGCGTAGGGACAGCATCTAATTATTTTCTGTACACTGAGTTTGAATACGATACTTCTCTTGAATTACAAGTCCTCATTTACAGGCCCACAAAGTGGAAAGGAAGTTCTAGGGGGACTTGGGAGGTCACAATTGTCATGGTAACAAACTCCTTGGGATCGATTTGTTTCCAGAGTTTTGGAGGCAACATGATGGGGCAGCAGAAAGTACAGAATTTGCTCGTTAAGAGGGAGGGAGGGTGTTTTCACTTAACTCTTGATGGATGGCTTGGAATTCTGAAGACTCCAAGGAACACACACACAGCTTAACAGGACCCACATTCCATCACAGCTCCACTGCTTTCCAGGTCTTTGCACAACCAAAAGCATGGCTCAGCAGTCTTAGTTCAAGCACTTCTTTCTCTTTTTAATAGTGCTGATTTTTAAAATTTTATATTTTAGCTATTGCTTTTAATATGCTATTTTACTGCCTATGCTGCACAGAAACACGTGCATTAATTTTTTTAGTCTCACTGTGTTTTCATTCTTTGCGACACATTTAAATTCTAGGATTGAGGTGTAGGTCTTAGCTCACTAGCAAGCCCAGACACAGCTACAGACTGTGTGGTCAGCTGAAAGGTAGACGATGCTGTAAGTACGTTGTTTCTGTGTGCCATGGTCAGCCAGCATGACAGACTTTACCAGTATAACAGCTGATGAGATTGAAAGTACAAAATCTTAAAGTATCCTACTTCTGAGCAGAGCACCCACTTCAGAAACCCTTAAACTATTCCATATGAAGAGGTGAGCGGCAGAAAATTTAATGTCAACTTTCAAAAGGAAATGCTCACCGAACTCTGCAGTTCATGAAATGAGAGCTGAAAAACAGCCCTTTGAAAACGCACTGAAGTTGTGCTAAGTTGAAGGAGCGAGTTGCTAGCTGTGATCTGGGAAGAGCAGAGCGAACATGGTCACCCTACAAATTCAAGAGCGTGGCTGATTTCAGGAAAAAAAAGGGCAGTTCCATTGTTCCCATGCTCTTTTGTAAAAACTCGCCCATGACCAGAGCATCATTTGGAGCCTGACTCCCCTAAACCTAAAGAAGTCAATGGAATATCTCTCACCTCGTGCAAAAATTCTGCTCCTAGTATATGTACCAGGAAATCCCATTGAAATTTGCTGTCCAACCACCTCACTCTGAAGTGCAACACAAATTCCACAGGACTAATGAAATCCATCAGACTAAGGCTAGAGGTGGCTCTGAGTCAAAAGTAAATGCTACTTTCTAAACAGATTCGCATTATGGCATACTGTATTTTAAAAACGGATTGGTTTGATGACCTGACAGAAAAGGTGCTACCCGTAACTAACAGGAGCTGTGCTCTCCATTATTACTTTAGATGTCAGCTTAGTTTTCAACAAAGTCTGTTCCGAACTCTGCCAGGAAGCGGAGGCTGAGATACTAGTGCAGTGGAAAAACAATGATATCTCAAAGCCATTTCTTTAACCAAATAATCTTCAGATCTAAGAAAGACACACATAATAAATCAAACAACCACATCTGCTTATCTAAACAGCAATGTCCAAGGCTTCTTGATTTATTCATTGAAAACGGTAACCTGAAAATATAAAGAAACCCAAATAAAATAAGAACTGCTTTAAGAAGCCATGACAAAGGGCTACAGACTGAAAATCAAGGAAGCACAGCTCTGCTCTGTTGCTCTCCCAGACTGCCTAGGTGGAGGCTGCCACTCTCAACTCCCTTTGCCTGTTATATGAAAAGAAAGACAAAAAATAAATTCCTTGTTTTACCTTTAAACAATAACTTATATTCTGATTAAGACGCAAATGCATTCAGTCTTCAGCATTTTGGAGTAAGCACTCAAGGCAGCGTGCCAGCCTTTCAGAGGGCTGCAGGACTTCCTACTGCTACAGAAGACTGGAATATTTTGTTGAAGAGTGTGGCGTTTATGGTAGCGTGTTCTTCTCCTTAGCACATGCTGCTGTTGCTGCTGTATTCAAGAGGTGTGTTTGTATGAGTGCAACAGATTTGACAGAGACATTAAAAGAATTTAGAACCCTGGCTGTTACTTACATTATTGATCATAAGGTGCATGATTGTTTTGGGTATCAGATCTCGGATACATTTGTTGATAATAGACATGTAGGAGTCCACCAGATTTCGAATTGTCTCCACCTGTCTCTCCAGCTGAGGGTCCATTGAAAAATTGTCTGCTTGGCCATTCTCATCATTTTCAGTCTACAAAGAAGGAAAAAAAAAAGAAAAGTCCTTCAGAGAGCAGTAAACTGGAAATATATTGGGGAAAAACCCTGGACTTACACTGTAGTAATCCAGCAACGTAACTCATACAAAGAATGTCTGGAGGTTAAAACATGAAGTGCTGGCCTGTTTAACATTACTGTTTACACGAAATCTGGACTTACAGAGGTTAATGCAATATGAGGTGCAAGACCTTTTTCACAAAGTACATTGTCTATTTCCACGCAAATTTGTAATTTTGTATTAGAGTTTTCAGACAAAGATGTGTGGTGGTAAATGAACCCCCAAGAAATTCTCTCAGATCACTTACTGCAATACTTATACTAAAATCTTATACCGTTCAAATTCAGCCAGCCTGACCCATGCAAGGAAGCAGCACCGTAAGTCTGGATGCTGAATTTTACCCTCCTATGGGTAAAAACCATCCTTGTTATTTAAGACTGATTCAGTTATGACAAATTCCACACTTCCGCCTCAAACTTGTTAGATGTGAATAGCATCTATGTAAACAAAGGATTTATGAAGGGTAACAGCAAAAGCGTCATTGGTTCCAGCGCTCAAGGCTCTGCATAACATAGGCCGGATTATATATTAAAGGTCTCTTTTTCACTGGACAGGAAAAAAAATTTCTTCGTATGTAAACAGCTGACCTAATTAAAGAAAATACCAGGAACTTTAACTGGAAGCTATAAGGCATGTACTTTGCTTTGGTCTGGCCTGTATAAATATAAGAAAACCTAAGAAAAGAATAGTAGCCTTTTGGTGAAAATCAAGCTGTTTTCTGAGGCTCAAAGATGCCAAAAGAATGGAATTTCAGCCTGGAAAGTACAATGTTCTTACCCCAAACTCTAATACTTCTCCCTGAAAACGACCACCGAAGCCATACTACCATGAACTATAAAATCTAAAATCTGTTCTGTTGGCACCTAGAAGCATAGCATGAAGACAACAGAAAGTACTTGCAAAAAGTGAATAACCCAGTAACGAGAACTAGTTATGTACCAGGCACAACTCCATTTACAATCCAACGTTTAGCTAAAATTTGCACATCCCTAGTGCTTTACAGATTCCCAGAGCAGTGGAGCTCAGTAGCTAACCCATTAGCGAAATACCATTAGAGCCAGATATGCAAACATGTCACCAAAGAGGCTTCTCCCTGCATGAAATACATTCTTGCTGGGCCAAAAAGAGATGCCTAGTTTCACCTCCTAACGCAGGGTCTGCTTCTGCTCGTGCAGCATTGGCAGGTATTCTTCTTCATAATTACTCTGTAAATTATGGCTTGGTCAGTCCAGTCTAAATCAAAAGGCGATGGTTGTGATTTGTTAAGTTACAGTTTTGTTAAGAAATAAGATCCAATGTACCATTTAGAAACAAAACTAAATGTTTGTAAAAGAAATCTCAAAAGTTCAGATTGGTTTTAATTACAGACGAATTACTGGAAAACCAGTTGAACTGTGGACTGTAAAAATAACTAGCAGTGCTTCCTAAAAATCTTGGGACTGTGGAGGACACTGAAAGAGCTCTTGATGAAAACAGTGTTTCCAGTTCTGTAACACCAGTAGACACACCACCCTATAAACCTTAACCGTTTCGTTAATAAACTGCACACAACAAAAAGTCACAGCATGCAGATTATTTTCCTTAGCCTCCATGTCTGAAGAGAAACTAACTGTAATTTTCCCCGTGAAATACCAAATAAATGGAAAAACATAGATCTATCATATCTACAGATTTTAGCCAAGTAACCGCAGATGAAAAATGCCCCTTTCCCAGTTCCCCTGCATTTCACTATTCCCTTTCTCTTCTTCTTTGCCGTCTAAAGTGCAGTTTGTCCATGTATGTTTTTTCCTTTTTTTTTTCCTTCACTGTTCAAATTACAGATTGCAATAAGATTCTTCGCTGGGTAAGCAGCAAAATGACAGATGTTTATCATTATCCTCATCGAGAGAATGCAATGTAAAAATAGTAATTTGTCTCTGATCTTTAAGCAAAGGGCAATAGTCTGCAAACATTTAACCTTTTACATATAGGCTCATAGGTGATATTTACAGAAAGTGGATAATACTTCAGGAGTCCGTCTCTTTTTTGAAACTGTAATAGAGCTGACTTCATACTGTTGATTTATTTTCTCTGAAATCAAAAAAGATCAAGCTTTCACGAGTTTACAGTAACTTATTATGAAAGCCTCTGGCCATAGTATTCTTAATGATTTGATGTCTCAACTGAAGGTTTTTCCTGCCAGAAACCATCTTGTTTGCATCGCATCATGCACACGGAAGTCTGCTCCTAACAGATTTCTGTGCTCGCCAGTACACCTAGAAGCGCTGCCGGGCTTTCTTCTGTGAGCCGTCTCCGCATGGTGCCAACAGCAGCATCTGAGAGCGAGGTTTCCTGGAAAAGCTGGGCGTCACAACAGGACGGAAACGATGTAGACACCCTATTCCACCTCCATCTCATCCGTTCAAAACGGCTGGTTTTCTCACTGAGCATCCTGGTGACTCCGCTTCAGTACGAGCCACCAGTGAGCCCCAGTCCCTGCCCCTCTGCGTTCTAGAAAGGCTTTTGCAAGTCCGTTGCAAGGAATAAACAACCCAAACCAGAATACATAAGAAAACCCTCACAGCTCTCTTGAACGGAACGTTCACGCTGAACGGAAAAGCGGATCAAAGAGGCTGAAACAGGTTTCTGCGCCTTCTTTCCCAGCAGCTACAGTCCCATTTCAATGCTCCTCATCCTCAGGCCAGAACTTGCTATTTCCAACAGCAAGTGTTAAGTGACAGCATAGGAATCTGGGCTAAGTTTTCATTCAGCTGACTCTTGCTTAATACTGCTATTAATTGTTGACAGAAATATTGTTATTTCAAATGAACACAACTGCAATTACTTCAGGAACTTCTGTAAGCCTCCAACAAAGAAAGTACGGAAGAATCTAGAGTGTTAAAAACCAGGTAAAGAAAATTAGCTTCATCTTGCAAAACTCAAATTCAGACTATCTGATGAAAATAGACCAAAGCTACAGAGAAGCAACAGGTGAATGAAAACACGGACAAAGAGAACGTAACATGGAAGCCAGGATGGTCATTTCATTTATATACACATTGCCACAGAGAGGAAGTCCTTCCCTTCTGCTTTCTCTGCACTGTAAAAGAATGAAAATCATATCCATTCCTTGTGCTCTGCAGCAGGTCTCACCTGTCTTTCATAAGCTGCTTTGTGATCTTTGCATGGAAAGGTGCTGGTGAAACACAAAGTATGCATCACTGCCACTCTTCTACCTTTCCTGCATTTAGATACCTTCTGTACTAAGCATATTTTAAGGACTAACTAAAGTGTCATACAAGAGAAGACTAAAAACTGCATGTGAAATCCAAACCACTTGAGCTTGTGGGAATTTTACTGCTGGCTGCAGTGGGAATAGGATTTCACCCTACACATGCATTTTGACCAGAAAAGTTATCTGTCTTCTGAAGACTAAACTCTCCGCTGCAGGAGGAATGGTTTAGTGTGGTAGAAAGGGATGTAGGCATGAGGAATGATGTGCAATCCAAAAAAAAACAAAAAAGAATAGTGCCTCAGAATATCAGGAATCAGGATACTTTTCCTGATTGAGGGAGTTATAAGCATGTTGAAGAATGTCCCAAGAAAACTTCAGGAAAAGTGATTCCTTTTGAAAATCACAGCAAAACTGGTAACATACTGGAAAAAGTCCTGAGCTGGCCACACAGAGAGCGCAATACTTCTAATTTCCATGATTTCATTACATTCAGGGCAGCTGCCAGCACATTTAAGAATGTCTTGTATAACATTCCTGATGTCAGTTCCAAGGAGGAGCATTTGTCTAGCATTTTCATTAGAGCAGTGTATCAACCAATTTTCTGTAATCAAAAAGGCATTCTGTTAAATATGACTGAGAGGAAGCAGTTTGGAAGGTGACTGACTGCAGGGTAGCAGTCAAAGCAGCACCAAAGCAATGCTCTGGGTGCTAAGAAGCCAGTCCGTGGCTGCAGTGAGAAACCAAGCATTTAAAGGCTGTTTTTGTATCTTTCCTTTACAGATGGAAGTTCATAACAGCCACCACCTGAAAATGAATTATTCCCTCCAGATTGTATTTATATTTTAATTCACAGCTGCTGAATATGTAATCTATTTTATCTGTTCCTGGCCAAGTAAGGTTTTTCTTTAATGCACCAACAACTCAGCACATTGCAGTCGTCTTAACCCCCCCCCCCCC
>Ga0065711_1009832_pt1 | contig 19044 bp, 13 predicted proteins | sample Hoacrofraction12_FD_59098 | JGI IMG/M metagenome (GOLD analysis project Ga0065711, IMG submission 59098) | Hoatzin crop microbial communities from Cojedes, Venezuela - Epithelial fraction 12 v2 (version 2) | ecosystem: Host-associated > Birds > Digestive system > Esophagus > Crop | place... | reverse complement strand
CCGCCGTTCGGAGCAGCGAGCGCAATGGAAAGCGACGAAGGAGTTTTCACATTGCCGAGTCGCGAACGAACATGTGCGAAGCAAATCCAACCTGGCAATCAGAGGTGAACTTAAAAATCATACCCAATCCTATGAAACGGAAACGAAAATGACGGCGGGAGAAATACTAAAGAAGTACTGGGGTTACGATAGCTTCAGACCTCTGCAGCTTGACATCATCAACTCTGTGCTTGCCGGCAACGACACGCTGGCGTTGATGCCTACGGGTGGTGGCAAGAGCATCACCTTTCAAGTGCCCGCCATCGCTTTAGGTGGGTTGGCGGTTGTCGTCACTCCGATTATTTCGCTGATGAAGGACCAGGTGGATAAGCTTAAGTCGCTCCACCTAAAAGCGTTATGTCTGCATGCCGGCATGACGCCCGCTGAGGTGCGCCACACCTACGATAAATGCCGCTACGGCAACTACAATTTCCTGTACATCTCGCCCGAGCGCCTGCTTTCTACCACTTTTACCGACCACATCCGTCAATGCAATGTCACACTCATTGTCGTTGACGAGGCGCACTGCATCTCTCAGTGGGGACACGACTTCCGACCCTCCTTCCTGCATATTGCGAACTTGCGCGACATCTTTCCGCAGGTGCCCGTGCTTGCCGTCACCGCAACGGCAACGCCCGCGGTCGCCCGCGACATCATGCGCTGTCTGCGTTTCAACAAAGGCAACGTGATTGCCGCGCCACTACGCCGTCCCAACATCGCGTACGTTGTGCGCCACACGACCAACCGCCTCGACGAACTCCTGCACATCCTGCAATCGGTTCGTGGCAGCGCCATCGTTTACACCCGCTCGCGCCGCCGCACAACCCTTATCAGCAAGTGGTTGCGCGACCATGATGTCTCCGCCGAAGCTTATCACGCCGGACTGCAAAGCGAGGAAAAAGACGCCCGACAAAACGCCTGGACAGCTGGCGAAACGCGCGTCGTTGTTGCCACCAACGCCTTCGGCATGGGCATTGACAAACCTGACGTGAGGCTTGTGATTCACATCGAAGCGCCGGATTCGCCGGAAGAGTATTTCCAGGAAGCGGGTAGGGCAGGGCGCGACGGCAAAAAGGCATACGCGGTCCTCCTCACCGACCACAACGACACTGCCACGCTGCACCGCCACGTTGCCGCAGCGTTTCCTAGCAAAGAATTTGTGGCGAAGGTTTATGAGCGCGTCGGCAATTTCCTCGAACTACCTATCGGCGGCGGCTTTGGAAAGCAGTATCCTTTTGACCCTCAGAAGTTTTGCCAAACCTTCGGGCTCCCCATAACGCCCACCATCAACGCCCTGAAAATCCTCACGCGCAGCGAGGCGTTTCAGTTCGTGGAGGAGGTGGATTCCAAGTCGCGCGTCTTCATCACAGCCGATAAAAACGAACTTTACGACCTCAGCCATATTTCTGCTGAAGCCGACAACGTACTGACAGCCATTCTCCGCACCTACACCGGCTTGTTTGCCGACTATGTGGAAATCGGCGAGAACGAAATCGCACGGGTATCGGGCATCGATGCCGACAAGGTTTACGAAGCCCTGCTCGAACTGCAGCGCAACCGCATCCTCAATTACATCCCCCGACGCCGTACACCTTATATAATATATACATCCTCGCGCGTCGAGCCTAAGCACCTCATCATCCCGCGCGCCGCCTACGAAGACCTGCGTGACCGTATGTCTGTGCGTGTCGAAGCCATGATTCGCTACATCACTGACACCGACATCAGTTGTCGTGAGCAATTTCTGGTCGGCTATTTCGCACCTGAAACGCACACGACGCCATGCGGACAATGCGACCTCTGCATCGACCGGCGCAAGCGCGAAACCTTCCAGCCGGATGACCTCCAGCAGGGCATCCTATATATGGTTGGCGTGAAGCCGCGCACGCTCAATGACCTAATCAAACACCTGAGCTTTAACAAAGAGGAGATTGTGAGGATGTTGGATTTCTTGGTCGATGAGGGCTTTGTCACAGGCGACGACGAAACAGGCTATACCCTAAAAAAATGAGGACCTGCACCGATTTGTGCAAGCCCTCTTTTTTTAGTTTTAAGAGTTGAGAGTTGAGAGTTGAGAGTTGAGATTTCACTCTCCATTCTCAAAACTATTTACAGTCCCATTTTCTTGGCGATTTTAGCGGGCACGGCGTCTTTGTGCACCATGATGTTCATGGTCTTGGCGCGTACGAAAGCTTCACTAACGTAGAAGTAGCCTTTGTAGAGCTGGTTGGTGTCCCAGCTGTTTTGCACTTTGTAGTAGCGATTGCCTTTCTGGTCAACGGCTTTGCCCATAATCAGCATGCCGTGGTCGTCGGTCGTTTCCTTGTTGTCAAACATCTCTTGACGCTCTTCCTGGGTTACCCAACGCTCGGGCACAGGACCTTTGATGTCCCACTTCTCCTCTTCGCGGTCTTTGTCGCTGAGTTGGGTCCAGCGGTCCATATCCGTGCCTTCGCGCGATTCGAGTTGGTCCTCGACGGGCAGGATGGCATAACCACGACGCCATTTGAAGCCACCTTCGCTGACGTCAGCGCCCCAAGCGGCGGTATAACCATGCTCGATGGCGTAGTCAAGAACCTCCATGAGCTCGTCGATGGGCACATTTTGGTAGGATGACCAGAGCCAGTTGTCGGCAACCTCAAGCACAAACGGCTGATAGAAAGGATGATGCGTGAACGAGGCGATGCTTACGTAGTCGCTCATCTTGATGGGCAGCGATTCGGCGTAGCTCTTCGGGGTATAGGTGACGCCCTCCCAAACAAACGTTTCGGGCAGTTTGCCCATGTAGCTGTCGATAACGGCGTTGAAACCTTCGCGCCATGCGGGCGTCAGCTTGTTGCGCTCGTTGCGCTTAACGACGCTGAGATAGCCCTTGAGGATGTCGGTTAACTCGTTGGTCTGGAACTTCTTGTCGCCGTGGGTGAGGCCTGTATAGACGTCGTTGGGCACCATGCCGTATCGGTTCCAAACGTAGTTGACGTCGCCGGCGGCGCCACCTTCGGCGAAGTTAATGGTGCCGTCCATGCGCACGTAGCGTTCGGCTTTGTCCTTGTAGCAATGGTTGACAACAAAACCTTCGCTGAGGTGAATCTGCTTACCGGTTTTGCGCAAAATCTCGCTCTCAAAGAAGCTGTTCGTGCTGTAGCACCAGCAAGTGCCTGACTTATGCTGGTCTTTCACCGGCGTGGTGGGGATGACCTTCGTGTCGGTGAAAATAAATCCTGTGCTATCGGGCACCCACACCTTGGGGTCAGCGGCATAGAGCGTGCCGACGGCGGTGAGCGCTGCGATGGCTGTTACAAATATCTTTCTCATGTTTTAGTTAGGGGTTGCGTTTCGTTAGATGAATTTTTTTAATTTCGTAAGATTGCGCAGATTTTTAAAGAAATGGTTCAACTTCTCCGAAGTAGCATTTCTATTAAGCTTCTCTACACCCCGCATTCTCCTCGCTTCGCTGCGGGGAATGCGGGGTTTTGTGAGGCTTCTTCGAAGCAGTTAAACTCCTTCGGAGTATTTTTAATCTTTTAAATCCGACCTAATCTTACGAAACAATAGTTTTGAGAGTTGAGAGTTGAGAGTTGAGACGAACTCCTAACTCCTAACTCCTAACTAAAAAGTTATTGGAGGGTGCCGTTGTTGGCGCTCTCAATCATTTGCTCGTTGGCGGTGATGTAAATCTCCACGCGACGGTTCTGCGCGCGACCTGCCTCGGTGTCGTTGCTTGCAACGGGATAATCGTATGCCAAGCCTTCGCCGGTGAGACGCGAAGTGGCAACGCCTGCGTCAGTCAGGTAATTCTTAACAACATTGGCGCGTTCGGCGCTCAGTTTCTCGTTGATGGCGCGCGAACCGGTGTTATCGGTGTGCCCGTAGATCTGAACGTTGGTTTGCGGGTTGTTGATCAGCGAGGTGGCGAACTCATTGAGCGACGTCTTTGCGCCGGTGCTCAGGTTGCTCTTGCCCGTGTCGAAGAGGATGCCATTGTCGAAGGTAACCTTGATGGCTTGCAGACCGTTAACGTCTTGCACGGTCTCCACTTGTGCGCCATCGATGGTGGCAAGTTCCTTGGCTTGTTTGTCCATCTTCTTGCCAATCAGCGCGCCTGCTACGCCACCGGCTACTGCGCCGAGTGCGCCGCCGGCTGCTGCGCCGGTGCCTTTACCAATGAGCGCGCCGATGCCTGCGCCGAGCACTGCACCGCCGCCTGCGCCGATAAGGCCGCCCTTGTTGGCGTTGTTCATTGTACCGCATCCGGTCATGCCGAACATTAAAAGTCCGCTAAGTAATACACACAATGTCTTTTTCATTTCCATTTGAATTTTAAGTTGTTAATATATCATTTTAAATTTTCTTTTCTAAGGTTATCTTGACCTAATCCGTAGCAAGGGTGAAAAATCAAACTTAATCCAACCAAATCACACGAAATATAAAATCGTCTGCGGGGAAGTCTGCGTGAGTCTGCGTAAGGCTGCGTGAGATAAAAACATCAAGCGGGTTAGTAGGCGTTTTTCTCGCCGCGAAACATATTTCTGATGGTCAGGAAAATGATCTTCAGATCGAGCATGAAGTTCCAGTTCTCCGCGTACCACACATCGCTCTCCACGCGTTTCTCCATTTGCCACAGCTCCTCGGTCTGCCCTCTGAAGCCTCGCACCTGTGCCCAGCCGGTGATACCGGGTTTGATGGTGTGGCGCATCATGTATTTGTCGATGAGCTCGCTGTACAATTCGGTCTGCGCCACCATGTGGGGACGAGGGCCTACGATAGACATTTCGCCGCGCCACACGTTCAGGAATTGTGGCAGCTCGTCGATGTTGGTGCGCCGCAGGAAGTTGCCAAATTTCGTCTTGCGTGGGTCATCTTTGGTGGCTTGCAGGGTGTCGGCATCGCTGTTGACGCGCATCGTGCGGAACTTATAGCATGTAAATTCGCGTCCGCGATAGCCGGTACGGCGTTGCTTGAAGATGATGGGTCCGGGCGACGACAATTTGATGCCAATGCCGACGGGAATCACCACGAGCGGACTCAGCAGCAACGCAATCGACGACACCACAAAGTCGAAGCCGCGCTTGATCAACCGGTTGACGCCGCCGCTCAAAGGGTAGGGGTGAACTGCCAACATCGGCACATTCCCGATATTGGTGAGCTCGAATTGGCGTGTCACCGTACGCCCGAACTGCGGCACATAGTAGAAATCCACGGCGTTGTTGTCGGCGATACGGATGAGGCGGGCAACGGTGGCGCGGTCGTCGTCGGGGATGGCGCAATACATCTCGTCAACAGCGTTGTCGCGCACAAAGTCCTCGACCATGTCAATGCTGCCTTTGTAGTGCGGCACGGTGCGGTTCTTCGCGTTGTTGTCGAAGAAGCCTACAATCTTGTAGCCGTAGCCGCGGTCGCTTTGCAGTTCTTCCATCAGGCGGATGCCGACGGTACCGCCGCCAATGATGACGATCTGTTTGTAGTTGAAACCCTTGGCGCGGTACCATTTGATAAGTTTGCGCGACCCAATCCACCAGATACTTAATGCGGTGAAAAACAGCGCGTAAAACAGCAAAATCACACGCCACGAAACGGTGTCCAACTCCAAGAACGTCAGCAGAACGATGAAAATCGCCGCATGCAGCGCCACTGCCTTAATCGCCTGCAGCAACACCTTGTCGGCATACACCACGCGCCGCTCGTGGATGTTCGAGAAGAAGTAAATCACCACCACAAACACGGCGTTGAGCAGCAGCCACGTCGTCTTGGAGAAAAACGACGTGTGGACGTTCGCTATCAGGCAGGCGGCTATATAGCAGATGTTGAGCAATACCACATCCACCAAGCTAAATAGCCACCTAATCAGTTGACCGTATCTGCCCTTGCTTTTCACTACTTCTATTAGTTGGAAATTAGGAGTTAGGAGTTGACCTCGAAGAGGTCAAACATAGGAAACCCCACGTCATCCGAGCTTGCGAGGATGCCGTGGGGCAAGTGACCCTCTCGGCATCCCGACCTCGAAGAGGTCGCACAAAAAATTATTTTAATCTGCGTGAGAAATAATCCTACTCAATCCGATGAAACTAGCAGGGATAGCGTTATTCTTGGGCTTTGTCGAGCTCTTTGATTTTTACCTCCAAAGCGTTAATCTCTTCCTTGAGGTTCTCTATCTTGCGCTCAAACTCTTTCACTAAGCTGTTGCCGCTCTTGCTCTGCGCGTTAAAGAAGCCAAGGTTGTTCTCCAGCGTCTTCAACTCGTTGCGCTTCTGCTCATACGTGCGCACCAAGCGGTCGCGCTCGCTGCCTTCGCCACGAGATGACGACGAGCCGCCATAGCCGGCGAGGCTCGCGCGAATGGGCTTCACGCCAAACTTATCGAGCGCCGCGTCTAACGCCTCGCGGTATTCTGCATAGACCTTGTCTTTCTCTTTGAACGGCACGTGGCCGATGCCCTGCCAGCGACCCATCAAATCGCGAATCGTTGTGGCGGCGGCTTCGGTGTCTTCCTCATTGAGCACCTCTTGCAGTTGCTTGATCACCTCTTTCTTGCTCTTCAGGTTGTCATGCTCCATGCTGTGCTGAGAGTTGCTCTGAGCCTTCTTTTGCTCGAAGAAGTGGTCGCACGCCGCGATAAAGCGCTGCCATACCGCGTCGCTGTGTTTCTTCACCACCGGACCGATGGTTTTCCACTCTTTCTGCAGCGCGACAAACGCGTCGGTGGCTTTCTTCCATTCGGTGCTGTCTTTCAGCGCCTCGGCTTTCTCGCACAGCTCAAGCTTGCGCTCCAAGTTCGCCGCCATCGCCTCCTTGGTCTGTTTGAAGAACTCGGCTTTCTGGCTGAAGAACTCGTCGCACGACTTGCGGAAACGCGTGAACAATGCCGTGTTCAGCTTGCGCGATGCGAAGCCTAACTTCTTCCATTGCTCTTGCAACTCAATGATTTTCTTGGTCGCCTCGTCCCATGCCGCATACGATTTCAAGCCCTCGGTGGACATACTTTCGATGGCTTCGCACAGCGCGGTCTTCGCGTCGGCGTTCTCTTTCTCCAGACCTTTGCGCTCCTCAAAGAAGCTTTGGTATTTCTTGTTGATGACGGCGCTCGCCGCTTTAAAGCGTGCCCACAAGTCCTCGCGCAATTCCTTCGCTACCGGACCAATCTCGCGCCACTTGATGTGCAACTGCTGCAACTTACGGAACGCTTGAACCACGTCGCTTTCCTCATCCAGCGCCTCGGCTTCGGCACACAGCGCCTGCTTCGCCTCCAAGTTCTTCTTGAAGTCATAATCCCGCAGCTCCTTATTGATTTTCAGCAAGTCGTAGAACTTCTCGGTGGCTTGCTGGAACGATTTCCAAATCTCCGTCTCATTTTGGGGAGGTACATCGCCAACTTCCTTAAAGTCTTGCTGCAACTGCTTCACCTTATTGAACTCACGGTTAATGTTATCCGGGTCGTTGGTGATGTCCAGGATTTGCTGGATGATTTCACGCTTGCGCTCCAGGTTGGCCTCACGTTGAGCCTCCTGCGCCTCGTTGAACTCTGCCTTTTTCTCTTTCAGCACATCCAGCAGCGCCTTAAATGCGTTCTCGGTCTCGTCTTCTTTCGCCTTAAATGGCGCTTCCTCGCCATTCTCTGCGACAAACGCCTCACGCTCCTTTGCCAATTCTTCGCGACGGATGCCGAAGAACACGCTCTTCAGTATCTGAATCTCGTCCTTCACTTCCTCGAACGAGCGTTGAGCCAGCTCTTTCAGCATTTCCACTAAATCTTCTTTGCTCTTACCGGTCAGGTCAAGATGCTTTGCCTCCTCCTTCGGTTCCTCAGCCTTAGGTTCCTCTTTCGGTTCTTCAGCCTTGGGTTCTTCCTTCGGCTCCTCAGCCTTCGGTTCCTCCTTCGGTTCTTCAGCCTTGGGTTCTTCCTTCGGCTCCTCAGCCTTCGGCTCTTCCTTCGGCTCTTCAGCCTTGGGTTCTTCCTTCGGCTCTTCAGCCTTGGGCTCTTCCTTCGGCTCTTCAGCCTTGGGTTCTTCCTTCGGCTCTTCAGCCTTCGGTTCTTCCTTTGGTTCTTCAGCCTTCGGTTCCTCCTTCGGCTCTTCAGCCTTCGGTTCCTCGGCGGTTAACGGGTTAACAACTTCATTGACTTCTGACGCCGATGCGGTTACATCGGGATTCTGGGTAAGATCTTTCTCGAGATTTTCCATCGATTCAGACAGGTTTCGCGATTCCATAAACAAAAATTTTTAGATAGGGCACCTTGGCGCGCGGAGCGTTGACGGCGCAATTACACAATCAACCCCAAAAATACAACTTTTTTCTAACCTACGAAAATTTTTCCGCTTTTTTTTACTTTTTCCCCCTCATAAGACCAACCTCCGCGACTTCCGCGCGAGACAAACACCAGGCGCAGATCCTTCCGAATCCGCGTAATCTGCGCGAGGTTTTTCTGCGAGTTCCGCGAGTTCTGCGCGAGGCCCAAACACCAGCCATGAGGAAATTAGTCCGCGTGATCTGCGTGAGCTCCCCCACGAGGCAGCGACATCCCCGAGAAAAACCGCAACGTCCGGCTACCCTCCGCGAAATGCGACTGCTTCGGCGACCACTCGCCCGGGTGGAGCGACGGCACCAGCCCCACAGCCTTCCTCCCGATGCTGCGATTGATCGCATCGACACGCTCCATCAGCTTCCGCCGCCGACCGATGTCCGTCGTGTCAAAGACATTCAGCTGCACCCCATGCTCCGGCGTGATGTCCGTCAGCAGCACGCCCGCCTTGCGATACGAAAACCCATCGCGGAAAATGTGTTCAAACGCCTGCACAGCGTATTTCACGATACTCAGTGTGTCATTCGTGGGCGTCGGCAGCGTCAGCCGGCAACTGTTCGAATAAAATGGCAGGTCCTCCCTAAAACGGTCGCCACGCAGATACGTCGTCACGCTTGCCGCCACACAGTGCTCGTCGCGCAACTGCTTGGCTACGCGCTCGGCGAAGCATGCCACCGCGTCGCGCACCGCCACCTTGTCCGTTATCACGCTGCCAAACGTCCGCGAGTTCATGATGCTTTTGTGGGCTGAGGCAATCGGGTTCGATGCCACGCAGTCCTCGCCTAGCAACTCGCGCCGCGTCCGTTCCGTAGAGATCGAAAACTCCGCCCGCACACGCTTTCCCGGCAGCGCCGCAAATTGCGCAGCGGTCGTGACGCCCTCGTCGCGAAGCCGTCCGCACAGTCTCCTGCCAAGCCCCCACACGTCCTCGATGGGCGTGCGGCGCAAGATGATGTCGATGGCTTCGGGACGCACCAACCAATAAACCCCGTCCTTGATGGCGGGATGCTTCTTCGCAATGTGCGACGCTATCTTCGCCAACGTACGCGACGGCGCAAACCCCACACTCACGGGAATGCCGATGCAACGACGAATTTCTGCCACCAAACCCGCCAAAAAGGTGTGGTTGCGCTCCACTTCGTCATACGGTAAACGGAAAAACGCCTCGTCGATACTGTACACCTCAATGTGCTCCACACGCGAGGCAAGGTAAGTCATTACCCGCTGCGAGATATCTCGATACAGCACATGCCGAGCCGACAACTGGATGACACCCGCGGGGTTCGTGTGACGCTTGATCTGAAACGCCGGACAACCCATCGGGATGCCCAAACGCTTCGCTTCGTTGCTGCGAGCTATCACGCAACCATCGTTGCCCGACAGCACAACCACAGCCTTACCCTCAAGCGAAGGGTTGAAAAGCCGTTCGCACGACACGAAAAAGTTGTTGCAGTCAACCAAGCCATACATCATACATCACCATCCCTAAAATCCGTAAAAATCCGCGTGAGGCAAAATCAGACCTTATCCGTAGCAAGGGAGAAAAAATCAACCCCAATCAGACCTAATCACACGAAATAAAAAAATATCTGCGGAAAGTCTGCGTAGGTCTGCGTAAGTCTGCGTGAGGTAAAACACCAGCCGTGAAAAAAATCTGCGAGTTCCGCGCGAGATAAATCAAACGCCGGAGGCGTTTACCTTAGCGAAGCGTTTATGAGCCCCAGGTTAGGAGCGCAGCGACGCACCTGGGGTATAGGGTGCCCACCAACACTGTACCTCGAAGAGGTTCACCATAGGGCGAAGCCCGTTTATTAACCCCGCATTCCCCGCAGCGAAACGAGGAGAACATCGAAGATGTTCCGCGACCCTCGAAGAGGTTCGCTTGTTTAGCCCCAGGTTGAGGGAGCGTCAGCGACTGAAACCTGGGGTAATGAACAAGACCGAACGGGTCTTCGAAGAAGCCCAGAACACTACTCCGAAGGAGTTAAACTGCTTCGAAGAAGCCTCACGCCGTTCGGAGCAGCGAGAGCAATGGAAAGCGANGAANGAGTTTTCACATTGCCGAGTCGCGAACGAACATGTGCGAAGCAAAAACCCCGCATTCCCCGCAGCGAGCTTGCGAGCGAGGAGAATGTGGGGTAACAGATATACTATAGCTATGCTACTTCGAAGAAGTTGAACAAAAAATTCTGCGAGTTCTGCGAGTTCTGCGCGAGATCGAGTAAAAAGGAATTAGAAATCGATGAGGTCGCAGACAATTTCGCGGGCGATCAGCAGCCCCGCCGCCGCCGGCACAAAAGCATTGCTCGCCGGCTGTTTTTTCCCGTCCACATACACCGGCACGTCGGGGTTGTACACCGGCTTCTCCTCACTATACACACACTTGAAATGGAACAAACCCTCGCGGTGCAGAATCTTGCGAAGCGTGCGCGCCAACGGGTCGATGCGCGTGTCGTCGATGTCCGCCACACGAAACGCCATCGGGTCGGTCTTGTAAGCCGCGCCCATGGCACAGATATGGCGCACGTCGGCATGCTGGCAGCGCCGCGCGATTTCTGCCTTCGCCGTCACCGTATCGACGCAGTCCGCCACATAATCGTACGCCTCAAAATCGATGCTATCGGCACTGGCGGGCAGGAAGAACAGGTCGTGGCACGTCACTTGGCAATTTGGGTTGATGTCGCGGATACGCTCCGCCGCCACCTCCACCTTCTTGCGACCGATGGTGCTGTGCACCGCGATGAGTTGTCGGTTGATGTTCGACGGGCTGATCACATCGCTATCCACCACGTCGATCGCACCCACGCCGCTACGCGCCAATGCTTCGGCGACGACGCTCCCCACGCCGCCCACGCCAAACACAGCCACGCGCGCCTTGCTCAGACGCTCCATGCCTTTTTTGCCAAACATCAACTCGGTGCGAGCAAAAATCTCTTCCATATAAGTTAGGAGTTAGGAGTTAGGAGTTTTTTCAGGAGAAATCCTTTAAAATCCGCGTGATCTGCGTAAGATGAAACTAAGCGGGTTTGCGCAAGGAGCGGAAAAACTGCACCGTCAGCGGTATTGCCACCAGGAACGCCAACACGTCGGCGATGGCTTGCGACATCTCCACGCCCGACAACCCCATCAAGTAGTTCATAATCAGCAACGTAGGGATAAAGCAGATGCCGTTGCGCATCATCGCCAGCAGGTTCGCGCTGAGGGTGGACCCCGACGTCTGCATCATCATGTTGCTGTACATCACAAACGCGCCCAGCGGCGTTGTCACCAGCTGCCAGCGCAATGCCACGCCGCCCACAGCCACTACCGCGGCATCGTGGCGCAGCAAGTCGATCAACGAGTCGCTCATCAGAAACGCCGGCACGCAAGCGACCACCGAGAACACGCACGCAAATTTCACGCAGAACCAGAAGCCCTGCTTAACGCGGTCGTACAAGCCCGCGCCGTAGCAAAATCCACACAGCGGCTGGAACCCGTGGCCGAAGCCAATCAGTACCGCGAAGATGATAAACACGATGCGCGTCACCAGCGACATACCGGCAATCGCCGCGTCGCCGTATGCCCCCGCCGCCACGTTCAGCATCAGCGTGCTCACGCTTGCCAAACCCTGACGACTCAGCGACGGCGAGCCGCCTGCCACAATCTGCAACATATATTCGCGTTCGAAGCGGGCGCCGCGCAGGCTCACCTTCACGCTCTCGCCACGCCGCGCATAGTACCACATCACCAGCAGCGCCGCCACCTGGCTCAGCACCGTTCCGATGGCGGTGCCCAAAATGCCCAAGCCGAAGGTGAACGTGAACAGCGGCACCAAACCCACGTTGAGCAGCGCGCCCAGCACCATGCCATACATCGACTCGCGCGCGTTCCCCTCGAAGCGCAACTGGTTGTTCAGCACCATGCTACACGTCATCACGGGCGCGCCCAGCAGGATCACGCCGAGGTAATCTTTTGTGTATGGCAGAATGGTGGGAGTAGAGCCCAAGCCCTTGCTGAGCGGCTCAAGAAACAGTAAACCGAAAACAGTGATAGCCACACCCGTCAGCAACGCTGTCAGCAATGCCGTCGATGCCATGGTTTGTGCCTTTTGGTCCTGCTTGGCGCCTAACTGACGCGAGATATATGTGCCGCTGCCTTGTCCGAAGAAAAAGCCGACCGCCTGCAAAATCGCCATCACGGGGAAAACTACGCCCACGGCGGCGGTGGCTTGTGTGTTAATCAGTCCCACATAATAGCTATCCACAATGTTGTAGATGCTAGTGACCACCATGCCGATAATCGCAGGCAACGCCAATTGGGGTATCACCCGACTTATCGCGCCCGTCGTCAGCAAATCATATTTGCTAATTTTCTCCACTGCTTTTGACGCCGCAAAATTACAAAAAAGTTAGGAGTTAGGAATTAGGAGTTAGGAGTTTTTCCCACACACAGAAAAAAAGAACGCCTTCGGCGTTCACCATAGCGAAGCGTTTACGAGCCCCAGGTGCGTCGCTTCGCTCCTAACCTGGGGTTGGCATAGATATAGGGTTGGTACCTCGGAGAGGTTCACCTTCCTTACAAAGAAAAAATATCGTCTGCGGAAAATCTGCGAGTTCTGCGAGTTCTGCGCGAGGATGCGTGGTCTGCGTGAGGTTTTATTCAGATTAGAGGAGGGCGATGACGCAGAAGCAGAGACAGGAAACGAGGGCCGCACCAACAAGCCATTGGCAGTCCGTGGCGGTGAGGTAACGCTGTCGCTCGCTGATGCGCAGGCGTTTAAAGCAGTATTGCCACAAGCCATACACCAGCGCGGCAACGAGCACACCCACGATGGCGCCGCCCAGGATGTCGCCGGGAAAATGCACGCCCAAATAAATGCGACTGTAGCACTGCAGCAGCGCCCAGACAAGGAGCACAAGCGTCAGCCACCGCCGCCGCCCCAGCAGGGCAATCAGCGTAGTAACGCCAAAGGCGTTGGCGGCATGGTTGGAGACAAAGCCGTAGGGACCGCCGCGGTAGTTGTTGACGGTCAGCACAGTTTCCATCAGTCCGGGCGTGTGGGTGGGACGCGGACGCATCACCAACGGCTTGATAATCGAAGCGGAAATCTGGTCGGCAAGCACGACAACAAGCACGATGGCGAGCAACGTGATGAGGGCGCCGCGGCGGGGCTTCTTCCACAAAATCCACAGCATGGCGATGCCTATCAGCATCCACGAAAGCCGCGACGAGACGCACCAAAAGAACGCATCGCAAAACGCACTATGCGCACCATTGATCAGCGAAAACAGCTGAGTATCAACAGAAATCAGATAATCCACTTCTCTTTAGAGTTGAGAGTTGAGAGTTGAGAGTTTGTCTCGCGCGGAACTCGCAGAAAAAATACTCCGAAGGAGTTTAACTGCTTCGAAGAAGCCTCACAAAACCCCGCATTCCCCGCAGCGAAGCGAGGAGAATGTGGGGTAAACGAGAACGCACCCACAATGCTACTTCGAAGAAGTTGAACCATTTCTTTAAAAATCCGCGTAATCTGCGTGAGATTTTTCGCGAAGGGTGAAATATTAGATGATTTGGAGGTGGCGGGCGTTAATCCACGCGTTGCGGTCGTCGCCCGTGCGCGCGTTGTACCACCGGTCGGTGCGCGTGCTGTCGATGGGCGTCGCCACAGAATCCAGCAGCTCCACTTTCGCGCCCGCGCGCAACTTGAACGCCACTTCCGACGAGTCGTTCGGCTCACGAGGTGCGACATTCAGCGGGGCATCGTCTGTCATGACGATGGCGTAGCTGCCGCCTACCGCCTTGTTGTGCGTATGGAACGCCGCCAACAGTGCCAACGCGCTGATAATCACGCCCGCAATGCCCGTAAAAAATCCCCATTTGCGCCACGTCACATCGCCGCGGAACAGGTAGAGCGCGATGGCGCCGAGCGCGAGCAGGAACGCACACAACGCGATGACTGCCCAGGCGTTACTGCTCAGGCGGCTGACCCATCCCTCGAACGAATGCGACAGCCACGTCTCGCCGGCATTCTCGGGCACTTGCGCCTTTTCGCGCACAAACTCCAGGTTAAAACGCGCGTCCTCGTTGCCCGGGTCGAGCAACAACGCACGTTCATAAAAGAGGATGGCGCGGGTGTTGTCCTTGAGGCGATAGTAGGTGTCGCCAATGTTGACGCAAAGTTTGGCGGAGGTGCCGACCGAGTCAAGTTGGCTGAGGTAGAGCTTCAGCGCGTCGTTGTAGAGCTCCTTTTTATAGCTGTCGTTGGCGCGGTCGATGACGTCGTTGCCGGCATTCATCGCCACCGGCACCAACAACAATATCGTCAAGAAAGTTAATGCGATAAGTTTCGTGGGGTTGGATATGATTTTTATGTTCATCTTTGATTTTTAGGATGTTGCGCTTGAAGTATAAGGGAAGGATGACATCGGAGACGTCCCACAAAGGAAACCAAAACGAGGGGGGAAACCCTCGAAGAGGTCGCACAAGATGGCTATATCTTGGCTTTCTGATTTGTGCGACCTCTTCGAGGTCGGCTGATGAGGGTGTTTTCTATACCCCACGTCACCTCGCAAGCTCGGATGACGTGGGGTTTCCTATGTTTGACCTCTTCGAGGTCAGCCCTTTCTGCGAGTTCTGCGAGTTCTGCGCGAGATAAAAGATCCTTTTTTTCTGCGAGTTCTGCGTGAGCCTTTTAGGCACTAGGTGTCTTTTTCAGTTTGACGTCTTCGAGGTCGTTAATCACTTTTTCGGCTTGCGCCAACGCGTCGTTGAGGTTGCCGTCAGCCAACTGCGGCGCATACTGCGCAAACTCGCATTTGTCAATCAGGGCGATGGTTTGCTCCACCTTTTCCGCCGGCACGCCGCGATTGCTCATCTCCGTCTGCACGGTCTCACGGTTGAGGTCCGACTGCGGAATCGAAAGCTTGTCGCTGAGGTAGCCCCAAGTGGCGTTAAGCAGCTCGGCGTAGAAGGGCGACACCTTGCCTTGCATGGCGAGCGCGCGGGCGGATTTCAGTCGCCGCGCAGCCACCTTGCCGGCTTTGCGCGTGCGCACCGCCACCACATCGGCGTTGCGTTTCACCTGCTTGCGGTAAACAACGATGGCGGCAATCAGCGCCAGCAGCGGCAGCAGGAACGCGAGCCAGTAGAGCGCCTTGTCGATGAGGAACGAGCGCCCGCGTTTCAGTCCCAGGTCGCCCGACGCGATGGGTCGGATGTCGAGGTTGCGCATGCGGTAGTGGTTGCTCTGCGTGCCTTCGCCTTTGTCCACATGAATCTTCCGCGCGGGCACGGCGATAGAGTCGTACTGCCCGCGGTCGGGGTCGAAGTAAACGAAATGCGAGGCGGGGATTTCAAAGTCGCCGGCATACTGCGGGCTGAAGGGATAGGTGAACGTCACGCGACCGCTCATGTCGCCACCGCCGGTGTTGATTTTCACGTCGCTCTCGGCGTCGTAAACGTCAAACTGGTCGGGGAAGGCGATTTCCGGCGCGCGGATGTATTTGATATTGCCCGTTCCGGTGATGACATACCTGTAATTACCTTGCGCAAAGCTCTTTAGCTTGGTCGGCGTGAGCGTCGTATTCACGTCAAACTGACCCACGGCGCCGGTGAAATCAGCCGGTTTGGGCTCAGGTAGCGGCAGGATGTTGACGGTCGCGCTGTTGCTCTGCACCTTGAGTTTCTTCTCGATGGGCTGCAGCAGGCTGCCGAAAATCGACGAATACGCGTCGAACTGCACCACCGACACGTCGTAGTTGCCCGAAGTGATGGTGAGTTTGCCCGCCTGTTGCGGGTAGAGGATGCAGCGTTTGAGAATCGCCACCTGGTATTGCTGACCGTTGAACGTCTCCACGTTGTTCAAACTCGGCTCCATGGGCACCTCCTCGATGAGAAAACCGTCGAACGAAGGTTGTTTGGTGACCATAAACTCCGAAATCTGGTATTTGGTGTACAGCTTGATGTTGCACACGACCGCCTGCTGCTCGTAAACGTGCGGTTTAGAGAGCTCGATGCGGATAAAGAGGTCGTTGTTGGTCACCTTGCGGTCGCTGCTTTGCGAGAAGGGGTCGTCGAAGCGCGGCGAGCCACTCGTGGAGGGCTGCGGCGGCATGTTGGGTTGCTGCTGTTGCTGGCTGCCACCGCCGGCGGGACCTGCCGCGATGGTGATATTCAGCGGACGCGTGGTCAGCGTTTTCCCGCCCACGTTAATCGAGGCGGCGCCCACACGGCAAGTGCCTGCCTGCGTCGCTTTATAGGTCATCGTGTATTCCTGCGACGAGGAGCTGGTGGCGTGACCGTTGACAACGGAGGTGCTGTACGACGTGGAGCGCGCGGGGCCGAACATCAACGTGGCGCCCGTTACTTCCGGCGCGGTGAAGTTGCTGCCTTCGGCGTTACGCAGGGTGAACGTCACCTGAAATTTCGCGCCTTCTTGCACGCGGCTGGGGGCGTGTACGGTGAACGACTCGGCAGCGTTGGCGGCAAAGCACGCAATGACGCACGCGAGCACGAGGATATGCTCACGCAGATTACGCCGATTTTTAAGGATGATTTCTTTCATTGCTCAATTACCATTTATATCGGCTGCGCGCGCGCTGGCGTGCCTGCTCCTTGCCTTTTTGGGCATTGATGCGCTGCTGCGTGGCTTTTTCTTTGTTCTGCATCGACTTCAGCACCTGCTCGGCATTTTGATTGCTCATGCCTTTCTGCTGCTGTTGTTGCTGTTGTTGCTGTTGCTGGTCGTTTTGACCCTGATTTTGCTGCTGATCCTGGTTCTGGTCCTTATTTTGGTCCTGGTTTTGATCCTGGTCTTTGTTTTGATCCTGATTCTGGTCCTGATTTTGATCTTTGTTCTGATCCTTGTTGTTGTCTTTCTTGTCGTCCTTCTTCAGTTGCGCCATCCGCAGGTTGTAGCGCGCCTGGTCGTCGTCGGGGTTGCGGCGCAGGGCGTCTTTGTAATGCGCGATGGCTTGGTCGTACTGACCGCGGTGGTACGCGATGTTGCCCAGGTCGTAATACGCCTTCGACTGCAGCAACTCGCTGTCGCTCTGCTTAATAACGGTTTGCAGCAGCGCCTCGGCTTGCGCCGCGGGGTCGTTTTGGTCGCCTTTGTTGTTCGAGATGTTGCCTTGCCGCAGCAGCGTCGTGGCGAGGTTAAACATCGCCTTGTTGCTGGTTGGGTCCAGCTGCAGCGCCTTGCGGTATTCCACTTCCGCCTCGGCATAGCGCATGGCGTGATAGCGGTCGTTGCCCTTGCGGATGTGGTTGCGCACCTTCTTTTCCACGTTGGGGGGCGTGGGTAGCGCGGCTTGGGCGGGCAGCGCGGCGAGCAACGTCAGGACAAGCAGTATGTTACAAAATCTAATCATTTTTTTCGCGGTCTTTGGTGAAGAAATTGAAGCGGCTGAGCCACGGATTTTTGCGTTGCGTCAGCACGAGCAAGGCGAGGAGCACAAACAGCGCAATCCACGCAAACACAGGGAATTGCTCGGTCTTGGTGGAGAAATTGAAGGTGGCAAGGTCGGTTTTCGACAGCTTGTCCAGCGTCTGTTGCAGCACCTCCACGGCGTCGGAGGCGTTGCCGTTGACATAAACGCCCCTGCCGGCTTTGGCGATTTTCTGCGCCATCTCCTCGTTGAGGGCGGTTTTCACCTCTTCGCCGCTCTCGTCGGTGAAATAGTTGCCGCCGCCGATGGGGATTCGCACGCCCTCGGTGGTGCCCACGCCAATGACGTCCACCTGGATGCCACGCTCGGTGGCAGCCTTAGCGGCGCCCACGGCATCGTCCTCAAAGTTCTCGCCATCGGTGATGACGATGATCGCCTTTTGCGACTTCTCGCTCTGCGAAAATGCGCCCGAAGCGAGGTCGATGGCGGCGCCAATGGCGGTACCCTGCGCAGGCACGGCAGACGTGTTGATGCCGTTGATAAACATTTTAGCCGAGCCCACGTCGGCAGTGAGCGGCATCTGCATGTAGGCGTTGCCGGCAAAGACCACGAGCGCCACCTTGTTGTTGGTGAATCGGTCGAGCAGTTTCTCGAGGATGCGTTTGGCGCGTTGCAGACGGCTGATGTCCTGCGGGTCGGTGGTCGCGGGCGCGTTCATCGAGTTGCTCACGTCCATCGCCACCACGGTTTCGATGCCGTGGACGGTGGTGGACATCTCGCCCATGCCTGCGCGCGGACGTGCCAAAATGATGATGGCAAGGGCGAGCAGAAGCATTTCCAACCCGAATTTAATCCAGGGTTTGTAGGGCGACACGTCAGGCATCAGCTGCTCCACCACCTCGGGCTTGCCGAAGCGTCGCAGGCTGCGTTTGCGAGCCGCGCGCGCCCACCAGAAAAGCAGGGCGAACACGGGCAGCAACAGCAGCAGGTAAAGATATGTTGGATATGCAAATGACATGTTCTAATAGTTTGAGAGTTATGCGCGCGGTTTACGGGGTGTGGCGCAGCACGGTGTAGTCCAGCAGCAGCGCTGCCAGCAGCAACAGCAGCAACGCCACCGCCCACGGCATAAAGTTGTCGTTCACGCGGCTGAAGTGCTGCACGTCGAGGCGCGTCTTCTCCAGTTTGTCGATTTCGTCGAAGATCTGTCGCAGCGTCTCGTTGCCGGTGGCGCGGAAATACTTGCCGCCGGTGGTCTGCGCGATTTGCCGCAGCGTGGCTTCATCGATCACCACGTCCATGCTGCGATACTGGTAGCTGCCGTCGTAGTTGATCGCCACG
>Ga0065711_1006025_pt1 | contig 19044 bp, 9 predicted proteins | sample Hoacrofraction12_FD_59098 | JGI IMG/M metagenome (GOLD analysis project Ga0065711, IMG submission 59098) | Hoatzin crop microbial communities from Cojedes, Venezuela - Epithelial fraction 12 v2 (version 2) | ecosystem: Host-associated > Birds > Digestive system > Esophagus > Crop | place... | reverse complement strand
CTGTTGGGTTGGTGAAGCCTCATTTCCCCTTTGTGAATCCACGCTGATTTTTCCCAATCACCTTCTTGTCCTTTGTGTGTTTGGAAATGGTTTCCCAGAGGATTTACTCTGCCACCTTCCCAGTGATTGAACTGAGCCTGACTGGCCTGTTGTTCCTTGTTCCTACTTCTTACTCTTCTTGTAGATAGGAGTGAAATTTGCTTTCTTCCAGTCCTTGAAAATGTCCTCTGATTGCTATGACCTTTCAAAGATAACCGAGAATTGCCTTGCAGTGATGTCCATCTGCCCCCTCAGTGCTTGTGGATACATCCCACATACATGTCTCTGCAGTTGATGAAATTGTCATTAAACAAGACTCAGTGCATCTATTGCCAAACAATACCTGCTTTACGTAACATGAATTACTCAACACATGAACCGACTGTGGTCTTTCTGTGGTGATTTCTACAGTTTCTCTGGGACTTTAAGAAAAACTTTAAAAGAAAAATATTAAAAATCTGTTCTGCTGGGGCCTTTGCAGGTTTTTTCCTGTCTCATCACTTGTCAGTAGTAGTTGTCAGAAAGTAGTAATATCTGAAAACTGTTCAGCTATATTTTTTCAGTTATCTTTTCCATGCAACTTAGCAAGGTATTGTTCAGATATTTTAAAGCTCTGCTGAGAGGTCTTCTGGAAGTCTGTAACTTGAACTTGGGACAGAGAAAAGTATAGCGTCTCTTCTTTTAAGATGCTACTTTGCAATCACTTCAGTGTACTTCTTTGCTCTACATCACTCCTGTTTGAACTTGAGGACCCTTTACTCTTGAAAACTAAGTAGCACTGATCTAGTGGTGCTAGCAGTCTCAGGGGTGGTAGGTGTAAGGTTTTTATCACTGCTTATTGAGCTTTGAACTGAGCCCAGTAACGTGAGCATGAGTCACCTGCTTATTGGCAGTTCAATTCTGTTGTTTATGGTAGTGCTGGTTAAAAGTTGGACATTTCAGAATGCTTTTAGTGTGATGTCCACACTGTTAGAACAATTCATTTGAGTTTTGAGGTTTAATACGAGTTTGCAGTCTGATTTTCCAGTCATTTCCTTCCTTATTGCTGTAAGACCATTCTTCTCCAGGGGAAAAATCAAAGGCAGTGTATATAGTTCAAAACAACTGCAGTATATATAGTTCAAAACAACTGTGTGCAACTTCAGAGCAAGCTCACCATGGCAATTGTCACAAAGAACTAAGAACAATTTTTCTGCTTGTTCCAGTGCCACGCCAAAAATGCCTTCTGGTGCATTGACACTGAATACTGCACTGCTTGGATAAAGTTTATGCATATATTTCATTAGAACTGACCATATTTTGTTTGAGTTCCTGGTACGTATAATGGTTCTTGTGAATAAAAGTGTTTATATGCTGTCCCTACCAGAGCTCTTTTTCTTGCCGTTACTGCTTGGGACAATGGTAGCAACTTCTGACCCTCTCTGGGTCACACACATCTTTTGAAAAGGTGCACATACCATTAGGAGTGTATTGTAGTTTGGGATGCCCTGTGTTTGATTTCCTTGTTTATAAAGTTCTATTTGCGATTGGTGCTATTTGTACTATTCTGGACTTAATAAAATGTCTGGAAAATGCAAATTACGTTTTTATTACTACTGTTAAAAGCAGCACTTTTGCCACTGAATACTAAACTGTTTTCAGAAACAGTGTAGTTTGTGGTTTCAGAAGTATATCTGATATGGTGAGATCTGAGACGAAAGGAGAATGTGAGCAGCATTTTGTGGAGAGCGCCATTTTAATAAAGATATGGGTTATACCCACTGTAAATATGATTTCAGTTTTACTGTTGGAATGTGTGTAGTATTGGCAACACACATTCACAGATTTCAAAATATGAATGTGTAGTGTGCTTTACTTGCTAAAAATCGAGTTCATCCTTGGTATTGCAGCTCTGTCAGTGAAGGTATTTTCTCTCACCAAGTTTCATCAGCCAGACACAGTTGAACGCTGGCTGGTTTTTCCATTTTAAAATGCAGCTGATGTCTCTCTTGGTGTGCTACCAGCCAGTTCCACATGCAGAGGAATTAATAAACCCTGGGGTTTTTTTAAGATTTTTTTGTTAGGGTCTGTATTCATTGTTAAACGTGATATTTAAAATATTTGGGGTTGAGTTCAATCTACGTTTTTCCCCTAAGTTGGGGGCATAAACAGGATGTTCTGTCTTCTGCCAGAAGAACTTGTCTTCATGAACCAAGTAGAAATAGATCTTCACTTGTTCAAATTCAGCTGAAATTGAAGGAGTGGTCTCAAATATATGTATGTGTACATATGTGTGAGCACTTACATAGGTGCATAGACATACACAGTGTTAGTTCACAGCACTTATCTCTTTCATAAAACAACAACCAAACAGACTTAACAAAGCTTTGCAACATAAAAAATAAGCCTAAAGGGTAGTCTAGGCATGTATATTGTGTTTTTTAGTTTTCTGTAATTGTCTCTCATTGAGAGAGAGTTCTATTTTGCTCAGAAAAAGGATAGATACATTTTTTAAGTATATAACTTTTTCATTTGGTTTGTGAAGACACGGTCACATAAGTGGTAAATGGTACTGTTAGCAGCACATTTCCATGAGTTTGAAGCAGGAATTGTTTTTATTTCTAGCCATCATCATCAATCTTCCTAAGGCAGGGATGATATATAATAATACAGGTCTCTAATCCTCACTGAGAGCTCTGGACTGATCATTTAGTGTTTGTTTCTAAAACCCCTTAAGAATAATTTAAATAGTTTTTTACATCTTTCTTGACATTTATCCTTTTGTTAGAATTGCTGACAGGTTTTCTGATAACTAGGTAAAATGGTTGCATGATTTAATAAATAGAGTTTGACGAATAGATCACACTGTCAGCCTGACCTCTACAAAAATGTGATGACTTCAAGGCTCATAAAGCATACCATTCTGCATTTCCCATTTGCCTCTGACAAAAAAAAAAAAAGGTAGAGTCTAGTATGGGATGAGTACCAAAGCAGTTCTCTGGTCATACTAAGACTAGAGTGGGGTGGGCGGATGGGAATTGAGGGGCGTGTTGAAGCAGTTCCAGCAAGTGTTATACAGTCTGTATCTGTAAGATTATTTGTTGAATATTTTGAATCTTTACTTCCAGAAAAAAGCAACAAAGGTTAGAGATGGGAATTAATATTGTAAAAGACTTGCTATAAAGTATAGCTACTAAATTTTATATAATACCTGTTCTTTTCTTAGAATAGATTTGGTTAATTTGCAATACATTTTCAACGATCAGCTGGTAACTGGTGGTTCCCTATTAAGATTGTTTGTGTTTCTCTTTCCAGTTTTGTCACTGATAACATTTCCAAAGTTGGCTGTGGTTAGCAAGTAACTTGCTTATTGGTTGGCTGGTTCAGTATAGACTAGTCTAAGATATATTAGACTTTACTTGGTCTTTCTACTCACTTCCCATGACTAATTTGCCTTGAGAATTTAATTTCTCATTCTGCTGAGGACATACTTATTTTCACACTGAAGCTCCTGCTTACTCATCATTTTCTGCTTCGCTTTTGTGCCAAACACATATGTACATTCAAGTGTCATTTGGATCAGGCTAATTTTCTGTTTAAATATAACCATTCATACTCAGTTGTTCCATATGCTGTGTCTACCAAAAGCCTTTCAGTCTCTGTTAATATCCGCATGAATGTTTTCGTGACGTTAACAGTTTTGGCTTGAACACCAGAAGGAATTTACATGTTCAAACACTCCGTAAGAGTCATTTAACAAATAGCTGAATACATACTAAAAGGTGACTGCGTGGTGAAGAGCAGTGTAAGAATATAATTATAATGAACTAATACTATTACTTTATTACAAGCACAACTAAAAGGTGACACCTACTCATGCACACAGCGTAGTGCTCCGTTGTTTCCTTAGTGAAGGGCATCAACAAAATCCGGGTGTAGCATAATACTGATTGAATGGTAGTGGCAATCAGCCTCTGAATTATTTCTAGCTTAGCCAGTTTTGCTTAGTGGTGATGTTAATTTAAATACAGATTTGTATGGATTTTAGAGACCAAAGATAAAGAAATTAATTGTTACTGGCCTTGGTAATACAGATACCGGTATCAGAATAATGTCTTTCACATGAAATGCATTGGCATTTTTCTACAAATGTTGCAGAAAGAGCATCGCTTTTGATCTGAGAGGGTTTAGGCAAAGCAACTTTCCATACCATAACTGTGAAATATTAAATCTGCACATTATTGTAAATTCTTCTTCATTGTTAGCCTTGCCGTGATGAAGGAGCACAAGTACAGCGATTAGTTTCATTTCCTTTCATCTGCAGGACTGGTACAGCTTCCTTGGTTTGGCAGTACAGAAAGTAAACAAAGAAGCAGTGCTGTAAACGTTTTTATTTGTCTTCGAATTCTCTTCTTTCTGAAAATCAATGCAGTGTCTCAGAGTGAGTTTTCTAATCGGCTGAGACTGGTTCTCTACTATTTCTAAATTATCAGATGTGCATGTAGAATATATTATATGAAGGAAACAGACCAGATAGAGGTTTTTTGTGTCTGGAATAGGAGCTAGCTGAGATGACTTAGAAATTATACTATTAGACGCATGAGGTCAGGAGCACAGAATAGACTAACATAGGGCAGTTGCAGTATTTCTTACAGTTTCTTTGGAACAAATACCTTGAAGACGTAGCACAATTGGTCTCTCTCTGCTGTGAAATCCAGGTGAAAGGATTCTTACTAACAGAGAATCCCACTGTAGTCCTTCTTATTGTGTAGTAGTATCTGGACTAAACAAGAGCCATACATGCTCAGCATTTCATTTTTCAAGGTGATTTTCAATGCAGGAAATACTCAGTGGAGGGTGCTTTGCAGTATGCTTTCTGCTAGTTAGCAAAATAACATCAGTTATTGGAACTATATTTGCAGTTAAAAGTCAACTGTGTTTTGGCGCTCTTAAGTGCATTACAGAAGCAAGTGTTACATGACACATGTATTGAACCAGGTAAAATCGTTGCCTTTCAACAAAGTTTATAGTGGCTTCATTTCCGAATACTGTTTTAAAGACAGAATAGTAATGAAACACAGTGAAATGCAGCTTTCTCCTTGACACAGGAGAGAAACAGTTTGCAGTGCTCCCTGTAGAAGCCTGTTTGGGTGGAATATAGTATTCTTTTATTCAAGTATGCTTCTCTTTAAAATAGTTGTCTTCAATTTATTACATGTAATCATTAATTGGCGTAATTCTATTTATAGGCAGTTTTTGCTTGAATGAATATTGGTATTTATAGTCAAAGAACAATACAGTTAAAAATGAGTAAGCTAAAATATTTCACTTGCAGCTTAGCAACCTGATCAAGTTATTATTTTTTCCTCATTTATTACAATTTGCATATATTTTTTTTGAAACTGACTTAATACAAATCAGAGTAAATAGATACTTTGATATTAAATACAGGTTAATCAGGCTGCAAAAATTAAAGTGAATTGTCCAGTACTATGACCTCTGCATACTCTAAAGATGCTTGTTCATATGTGGTTTATATGTAGCATAAACATGGAATCATGGGTTTTGCATAATTTCCTTTATTCTATCATTTTAAGAAACAGAACTAGAATTATTTTTAAACACTTTGTAATTTACATAAGCCGGATTTTTGTGTAGCTGGAAATAATAGAATTCTGTAGAGCATTTCATATCTGTGCAGGTGTTCTTCTTCCTCACTTGCTTACATACTTGCCATCATCAAAAATATGAGGCTTACTTGCCTGCTTCTCCAAATTGATTTATGCCTCAGAGCAATGTTCAGAAAAACAGCCTCAATGTCACTCAGCTGGAGAAGGCTGCTTCTAATATTGTGTGAGGAAGGACTACCGTAGTCATGCCTCTTAAAGTATTATTTCTCTGAGGAAAAGTCTTAGAGAGGTTTGGGGTTTTTTTTCTGTAGCATGGAATATTCCTGCTCATAACAGCAATTGCGGTCTCCAAAGGAAAAGAAAGTTCTACATGAACACCCACATGAGCGACATGTCAAACTTTAGTCATTGTTTTAGAGATGAGAAATCTGTCTGCTTGAGTGGATACCAGAGATGTCAGTGGGTAAGGTGTGAAGCAATGTTGCTACTTCGCAGTACATATCCTAGGCTGAATAATCTGCACAGTTCCATCTTAATCGATGTGCTTTCAGATGAGCTTCCATGAAAGGCTTCTTGTTTAGAAAGATCGGCTAAAGGAATAATTTCTTTTTCGTTATCCTCCAGTACCAGCCTTGAGTGATTTGTTTTCATCCATAGAGTGTTGTCTCATACGTATGTACAGGTCAAGCCACAGAAAGGGAAAGTGTAGAGGAACGAATTTGGAAAAGCAAGGGGATGATCCCTAGGAAAAAGGAAGCACTGGATGGTGAGTGGTCATCATCCTGAATGTCCCAGTGAGTGAGGAAGAGGAAACCTGCATCTAGGTTATCTCACCCAAACCACCAAAAGTGAATTACCTGGTAAATAGTTGTATGATTTCCACTTGCTTTGATAGGCAATGAATTATGGAGTATACAGTGTTCGCAGATTGCAGCCCAAAACCATCGTATTTTTTTATGTCTTTATGCCATATTTAGAGCACTTCTCTGCCTGATCATGACCAGGAAAATGAATGCATTATGTTAACAACAAATACTAGATTATTGATTTGAGTTCAAATTTAAGCATATTTTACAGATTAAAAATTTTCAGTAAAATTTAAATTTTACTGATATTTCTTTAAATTTTGATTTATTTTCTCTACAGATGATTCAGACCATCAGGACGCTAGTTGAAAATACAGATAGCTTATATGAGAAGATAGTACAGTGTCAGAAAGCAGGTAAGTACAAGTTGTTTTTTAAAAACGCTATAAAGAGCTTACTGCATTTTTCTTTATTTCCCAAAACTTTTGATTGAATTTATTTATTCAACTGTAAGCAGCCCCCCTGTCCCATACAGCAACAAAAACCAAAGAAACAAACAAAAAAAAAAGAATATTGTAGCTTAGGCACGTACAGTAACAGTGAAAAGAACATTTCAAATCATAGAAATCAAAAATCCGTAGAATTACAGCTTGACTTTGGAAATCGTGAGCATTTTATATATGGACTGTAGGTTGTCATTATAGTCCTTTCCACGAATGCAAACATAGGATTACGGGAAAGAAAGTGAGTGATCTTCCTTCACGATGAAATCTTTTAACCATTTACTCCAATCTCCTCTTTCACTATGTGAGAACTTTACCTGTTCTGTCATGGTAGGCTTCATGTCTTCAAAAGCCTTGGTAAAGTGCCTTGCCTTCTGATAATTACATGACAGTAGTTCAGATGTTTCGTCCCTGTGTTTCTCTAGATCTCTTGGGTGGATACCCTCTGGTTCTGCTGGTTTGTTAATATTTTATCTGTTCAGAGTAAATCTGGTTTTGCAGACGATTACATGTATGTTCTGTGGCAGGCTTTTCAAACCAGATGGATGCAGCTAGCCTGGGTTTTTTAAACTTTCTTACGACCTATTGGTTGCACAGATTGGGATTTTTCCTGTTTCTGAAATATATTTGAAACATATTGTGTAATTAGTTCCTAATCCCTTTACAAATTGCCCCTTTTTCGCCTGTTATATTGTAATGGTTTTCTAATTTGAGCATGACACTGAGTCTTGATTGTTTCCCTCTTATTTTGAACAGCATCTCTGACCTTGCTGTTTAATCATGCTTGTTTTCATTTGATCTTTCTCAAGTATTTTTTCAACAGTGTTGTAAATTTACTCAGAGTAGTGATGCATCACATTTTGCATCAGAAACAGGAGGTCTGCTAGAGACTCAGTCAAAGTATGTACAACCGTGTCTTGCGTGACTCAGTTGGGACAAAAGCTTTTTACATACAAATACACTTTTATCTATCTGGTACTCGGAATCCTGCTGCTCCCATCATCTTCCATGATTTTCTTTCATTCTCTGATGTGCTCTTCTGCTCTCCTATAAATTTCAGTTTATTTTCTTCATTCACTTTTCCTGAAAAGAAAAAAGTAATGCTCTTCTATCCTCCTTTACAAACTCTTTTTCTGTTAGCAGTGTTTTCCAACTCAGATCAGCAGCAGGAACACTTACCTAATTTTCACATCTCCCCTTTATTCACAGCATACATTCCTCAGGCTCTGAGAATTTTAATCAAACCATGGAACTGTCAAAACACTTGAAAATTTTAAGTTGTCCTATTTACTTCAAACTGTCAAACATAAATAATCATAAATGCTATGAGTGACCAAATAGTGTTTCACATATTGGGAGATGCAGAGATTTATCTAAAATGCCAAACTCAAAATATATCATGCTGCCGTAAGGACACCGTCTTGTAAACTTGCACGCTTACTTCTTGAATCATCTCCCATTTTTGTGGTGATAACATGCCATGTTTTTTTAGCTTCATCAGTGTCTCAGGCAGTTTAGATCCTCAGTTAGAGGTAAGAAAAAGCTAATTGCCTATTTTACCTCATTTTAAAATTGTTGCCCTTCAGAAAAGATTGCTTTCTACTAGCTCGTACAGATTCCAGTAAACTTCCGTATGTCTGATTTTCGTGACTCTTACAACCTTGTTTTACATTCAGTGCAGCTGGGTCTAAGAATCCTTTGTTTAAGAATGCTAAAGACTTGAAGCCCATGCTGAATAGCAGAGATTTTGATCTCATTTAAATGAGAAGCCTCCAACATGGTGGCATAAGCCTAAGCATGGATTATGTAATAGATCCTGCTATTTAGGGCAGCTGTAGCTCTGCAGGGTCAAGGTGCTCGTTAAGTTGAATGAGCTGAATTGAATTACCTTTCAACATCAATGGTTTTCGAAGATTTTCTTATGACTAATTGATCTCAGGATCTCAGTAGATGCTACTCTCTGTTTAATTCTGTGTGAAAGATTATACGTTTTCCTATGTAGTTTCTTGATAAGGAAAAAGCAAAATCATGCGCTTGTCTGCGCTTTTTTGTTCTGTGGCTCAAAGAGTGAAAAAGCTGCTAAAAGAAGAAGAAATACTCAAGCTGCCAATAAGCGGTAAATTGTTGTTGTCATGAACAGGCTTATAAGAGAATTCTCTTAAATAGACCAAGTGGACTCACTCTATTAAACCATTTTCTAAATCAAGTTTAATAATAAGACTTCTGACCTCCTTTAAAATTCGGAACTAATTTTGAGATAAATGCATCATTATTTCTCACTTAGGTTGATAGCCTATTGAATAAGCAAAGATACGATTCTTGAGATGGCTTTTCAGAATTCATGTTCTTTGCGATTAATATTCTTGAAAAACATTGAACTGTAAACTTCTGTCCTATTTTTGTTTCTTTAAAATTAAACTATATCAAAAAACTTCTCTGTTTTCTTCCTATCATCGTATTAATTTCGGCTCAACTCATTCTGTTGTTAATTAAATAGTTATTGAAAGCATTTTAGATACATTAACTAAAGAAAAGATATGGGACCATAATATTGCTTTAGTTCCCACTGTACTTCTCATTCTGTAACAGAATTACAAAAAAAAATCTGCATAACTTCAAAATGATTGCAGTGCCATTTATTTTATCACTATTAAGCCAGATAAAGATCCTGCAAGATAATAGAGTGTAGGTGCTAAAGGGAATTTAAAGATAATCCAGTCCATCCCCTTAATCTGTTAAAGACCTGAAATGCTCCTGTGTCTTCTCTAGAGTAAAGAATTTAAATATCCAGGTCACCTTACCCCATCTCTAGCCTCCTTTGTACCCAACTCACATCATTCTTGTACTTTGCTTTTTAACCTTCCATTGCATTCTTTCGCTTTATAATTTAAATACTGCCTGAGCTCATCACTGGTTAAAAGAGAGAACCACAACTTAGGAATTTATTTTGGTCTTCAGCAGTGAGAGCTCAAAAGGACATGTGATACTCCAAGTATTCATTAGATGATCAGGGGGCAAATAATGAACGAACACAGTTTGCTGGTGACGAGGAATTACTGAATGCAATCACGTGCAGATATGACTGTGAAATGGTACAGGAGGATCTTGTGACACTGAGAATTATAAAACAATGTGTGAAATGTGATGTCAGTAAGTGTAAATTAATGTGTGTAGGGGGAAAAGTAGCCTTCACAATACCTACAAGAAATGGTCTCTAAGTTTTCTGTTTTAATTCAGAAAATGTATACAGTTCTAACAGTATCACTTAACTGCTAATATCATGCATAAATATGCTTTGCAGTGCTGTGTGCTGATAATTCAGATTGCTTTCTCTTTGTATGGTTTTAGAGATAGAATCCTCCCCAGTCATCTGTGCAGCCAGAACTCTTGTTCGGTTTCTTATGCTCTGGGGTCTCAGCTACGCTGTCCTTTTCTCTGAGTTTGACCATTACAGTTTTGCTGTATGTACGTCATTTTCCTGGCTGTCGGTTTGATGATGTCTGTCCCTATATTAGTTTCTCTACTTTTTCCTCATTGTACATCAGGACTGAGCTGCTCTCGCTTTACTTGTGTTTGCTCATTTGGTAGTAAGTGTTTGAACTGCCCGAGAGATTGTCAGCCATCATCGTGCTTTCTGTCGTGTTGTCCCACAGGCTCACTGTAAACATCCACCAGGCTGCTTCCTTTGAATTGGTTTTTAAAATTATCCCACAAATATAGCTAGATTGACACATGTCCTCCTACCACCTTAACCAAAATAGTCTTAATTTCTTCCTTGTACTCCTCACTCTTTCTTTATCCATCTGTTCTCCTTTTTCCTCATACTTCGATTCAAAGTTGTTGGAGCAGGGGCTGTCTTATTTATTCCATCGGTACAGTGACTTAAACAGCAGGGACTGAGTTTATTAAATAATGCAAGAAGTAAGAGACATAAAATGAGTACATTTTCTAACATGTACTCATGTACTCCAAAGCTGTCCTTCAGCAGTGTCAGAAACCGGATACAGTTTGAAGAAGGGGAATATGGAGCCATTCTGGATGCTGTCAAAGATAACACAGTGCACTATATCCATTGGGAAAATGTGAAGTCTCAGCTGCATGCAGAAAAAGATTAGGATGATGGCCATACAAGCACTGCAAATACTGCTTGTAGCTGAAAAATGAAGAAAACCAGTTTTGTTCTAATAGCTATAGCTCGCAGTTCCCCATTGTTACTGTTTAAGCTTTTCAGCAAAACATGTTTACTGAGCTGTTTCTTTTACTATTTCTTCCTGTTACTTGCCATCTAAATTGGTTTTAGACTTAGGGTCCACCAAAACAAAGCACATAAGAAGCAGAAAAAGTAATATTGTATGTTATATACTATGTACCGATGAGAAAATGCATTCATAGAGGAAAAGGAATTGATATAATTAAATCTTGAGGAGCACTTTTGACTGGATATATAGGCATGCAATTGGGTTTTATTTAAACAGTGAAAGGGAATGACTAGATCAGTTGTTCCCAACATTTCTGTAGTTATCCCTGACTTGTGAGAGAATTTGCAGTGTTCGTAGTCCGTGTACTGTGGAGTTTACACATGTCCAGCAGAACTGCTTAATCCATGCCTTCTGAAATACTGCCTTTCATCAGCAAGTCTCGACTTTCGATTAGAAGCTGCTACATTTAAACTGTGGCTTCATACATGGGATAGTGAAGAAATGCAGCTTTATCCATTACTGTTGTGCTTAATAAATAAGCAATATTTAGTGTGTTTGCATCAGCTGGACATGCTGATCTTCAAGTTAAATCTTAGAATAAGGTCCTTCCTATATTTTTTATGAAGTTCACTGTTACAGATACACAATCTACAATATTTAACACCATCACATAAGCTAGAACATCACCTGTTACGACTGAAATGGCACTTTGAGGCCCCTCTCAGCCAGCGTCCATTCTTCTGAAATAACTTGCTTTTCCCTGTTTTATCCTTGTTTCCATTTTTTCTAAGACAGCTATCGAATTGTTTTAACTCCTTTCTCCATACTTGTCACAACATCATTCTGAAGGTCTATTAGCACAGTAGGCTGTCTCTGATAGTTAAGGAAAGGTCTGAATAAAGGTCATATTCAGCTCAATACTTTTTTTCATAGAATCACAGAATGCTTTGGGTTGGAAGGGCACTTTAGAGGTCATGTAGCCCAACCCCCCTGCAGTAAGCAGGGACATCTTCAGCTAGACCAGGTTGCTCAGAGCCCCGTCCAACCTGGCCTTGAATGTTTCCAGGGAAGGGGCCTCCCCTGCGTCTCTGGGCAATCTGTTCCAGTGTTTCACCACCCTCATGGTAAAAAATGTCTTCCTTATATCTAGTCTAAATCTACTCTCTCTTAGTTTAAAGCCATTGCTCATTCATATGTCTCTTAACTTACTTTATTTGTTCAGTCCATCCTTTTTACCTGTTTTTTTCTTTCCTCTTCTATTCTGCTCTGTTTTTTCTACATTTTTTCGTTCTATTTGTCCTTCTTCCTCAAGCAACTCCACTAAGCATGTCCAGGTGCAGCTCCACAGCAGCTCAGGTCATCCTGTCATTGCGTATACTCCCTGCCTCTATAGTTCTGTTCCTCCCATGCACCTTTAGCATTCTTGAACATTCTGCTGTGGGGTGGGGGGAAGTAAAGAATTGCACTTATGTTGACTTAGGTGGCATTGGTGAATAGATGAACAGTCTTCCTTCTTTATGCTCAAATCTCTCTCTACATTGTTATTCACACCACTCATACACTATATTTCTTCATATATTGCTCTTTGTACATAGCTCACTGTGATACCTTGAATAGTGTTGGAGGTTTTTTGGGATCTGATACATCATTCACAAGGGGCGAATGATTCCTAGGACATATCTCCTATACATCTAGGTGTTCTTAATGATCTCCATTGCTACTCCCAGGGCAAACACTTAAACTAACACAGAGATTTGTATTATTCTCCTGAGCTTGTCCCTTCACATGAAGCCATTTTTTCTCTACTGTTAATGCAGTTCTAGCCTAGTAAAAGATCAGATCGTATTAATGATGACTATCTGGAGCTGCATGTTCAACTTTCAACATCAGTGACCAAAAATGATTGGAAAATTTGGTTACGTACTGGAAATCAGAATAAAGTTGTAAGAGCCTAAAATAGAACTCTTGATTTTAAATAGCCTTTTCCAGCACAGAAATACTGGCAAAATAAATCTGTTATATTAGCTTGTAGTTCATATTTTTAGCAGTTGCCTTCTACCTGCTAAAAAGATTAGAGACAAGGTTAATTATATTTCTTAAGATATAGAGAAGTACACTAGAGTGCACAAATACAGCAGACATTTTGTATACTAATATTGGCTCAAAGACTACACTGTTATCCTAACTACAGTCTAATAAAAAAAAAATAGGAAAGGATGAGCAGTCCATTTAGTCCCCTGTGGACTATCTGTATCTAAACGTGACAGCGTAACTAGTACAACAGCTGCAGACTGAGACTAACCAACAGTTCCAACCTATCCAAAGATGGGGGTTAAGAAAAAGCAGAGTTAGTAAAGTGTTATAATCAGTACAGTCGAAAGACAAATTTTTTAATATGCTTTATTACCTGAAGTGATTAAAAATTGAACAGGGTTTCAGATATAAGTTCCTCTTCTTTGCATTTTAAACAATAACAGCAAATCCCAAGTTAAATACAGGTTGGGGAAATGGCTCTGGGTTTAAATTAATTGTGTTAAGCAGGCAATTTGAAAGAAAAAGGTACCCAATTTCTCTGGTGCAGAATGTGATAGTAAAGAAAGGAGAAGTTACATTCCTGTGGAAGTGAAAGAGATAGTAATTACTATTGCCAGTGAAACAGCATGGGCTTAGCAGAATCTGAAGACTGAGGGAAATTATAATGTGCCATAAATCAATGTCTTTATTAAGTCTGCTTTCTAGCATTCAATAAAATCAGGATTTTTTTTCCTTAGACTTTCATTGGTCTCTCTTGGGCATCAAGGCTGATAAATGGAAGATGGAAACAGCAGTCAGTAGAAAATATCCTCTCCCTTCTAGCTCTGTGTTTCTTCCCTTTGACATCATTAGTTCATTCTCATACGTGGTAGTAGCTTAACTTCACCCACATGCAGAAGTGCAGTCTGTCTTCACGGAGGACTGTCCTGTGGATGAAAGTTTTCCATACAATGGGGGTGGAATACCATGAGTCTTCTTTTCAGAGGAAATGTTTTGATGTGTAAAGGCCTGGTTTTCTGTGTATTTTGTAGGACTGCTGTTTTGGAGGTACAGAACAAGTGTTGGTGTTTGGGTTTTATGTGTTTTCTAGCTTGATATGCTTTTTGTTGACTTTGGTGTCCAGAAGGTTAATGTTACATAGGAGTGTTCTTGAAAGTGTTTGAGGAAGATGGAGCTAGTTACTTAACTCTTGCAAGTAACCGAGTTTTAACTGAATCAAGGCCAGATGTCACAGGTGTCCTCCTTGTAACTTCACAACAGTATGAGCTTGGTGCTGCAGCTACTTTGAATATCTTCTGATTGTGGTCCATAAAGAAGTTGGTGACCATCTTATGTCATGGTGGTTCCCCAGCATTAAAGAAAGTGTCTTATGCTGAAAACTGAATTATTGTGTTTCCATATGGATGAGTCTGAATTGGAAGACTAGACTAATTTTGTCCTTGCAGAGAGTATGGCTTTTGACAGGCTGTGATGCCGTTGTCATTTGGGATGTTTGGATAAGAAGGTTATCTCAGGAATAGAATTTGTCTTTCATACTTCTAAAGAATAAAAGGGCAGCAGACACAAAAATGTATTTTTAATCGTCTTAAGCAGAGGCAGTACATGACTGACTGTGTCTAGGGAACTTTTCCACTTACTACAAAGATACTGCACACTGCCAAAGAAGTTGAAATCAAGAAAAAATACTGAACAACTAATTTAGTTAATACATTATTTTGTCAAGTATTAATCTAAATATTTCGATTGTGAATAATTCAAACCTGGAGCTTCTTGAAGCTGAAGCACAGCACACAGAATCTGCAAAGAATTTCTGATTCTCTAGTGATGACATTAAATGTTTTAAGTGACTGCAGTGAGAAGTAGGTGCTTGGAAGTACTTGAGGATCTAATCCTTGTTCCTGTTAAGACTAATTTTTTGCAGTTAGTAGTGATACTTAGATAATACAGAAGTGCTCTAAGTGTGAATTTATTAAGATTCGTTTTAAATATTTGTGTGAAATAGTGACTTCTGTAGATTCTCTAACGTGATTTATTTGATTTATTGTTGATGTGACCTGGTAGCCAGACTCCTTTCCCAATCATTTTTCTGATAAACTTCATTTTAAGAGGATGTTGTTTGTGAGGCTGAAATACCTGAGTGTTTAAGGACTATAACCTGAAATAAAAATATTAAGAAACATGTTTAATGCTGTAAAAAATTAAAGCCCTGGCTTTCAAAGTTGTGACCAAGTGTAGCAGTTGTATGTGCAGATTGAATACTTATGTGTGGAAATGAGTACTTGCAGCTTAAATTCTTTCCTACAATTCTTTCCATTCCTGTGTTACTATTTAACCTATGCAGTGTAGGAAGAAATATTTTAATGTATAAAGTGCTTTCTTGGATTTTTTTCTTGTGAAGACAAAATCTATGTATGCATATTATTCACAGAAACTTTGTAAGCATTCACAATGAATATACATAGCACTTGAGCTGCAATATGTGATAATCTAATCGAGAGCTGTATTTTCCTTGCACTTTAAAAAGATTTAGTGTTTATTTCATTTTTATTACTTGTTACGCTTTTGAAAAATATTTAATTCGCTTTTAAATCAAAGTGGTCTTTCAAAAATAAAATGTATTAGGCTTGACTGAAGTTAAGTGCTTACCTGCAGTATTATCAGTGTGTAGTTTATATACGTATAGACAAATATTGTTTGCCACCCATTTCGTCTTAGGCCTACTTGGTATATACATTTATTGCCAAAGTTTTACCATTGTGCTATTTCATTGATGAAGTTCTTTGTTAAGAGACAAATCCTATGCCAGGAGGAGCCCACCTGCTGTGTAGTCATGTCTCAGCTAGGTTGTAAATCATGCTCTTGGCAGAAAGCTTTCATCAAAGAAAGCAAACGAGTGTGTCAAGTTTGGCTTCAGAAATACAGTATAACAAGTGTTGTGCTTGCTGTTTTGCTAAGGATTCCTTGAAAAATTAGTATCTCAACTCTCAGTTAGAGAAAAGGTGTGATTTTTTTCCCTATAAACTGAGGGGGTATGCCAGGGCTTTGTGATAGTAACTCTTACAAAAGCAGACAAATTACAGAGCTCCAAACAGTCTGAACTCCTGCATTATGCACATGCATTACAATTCTCCATGTTTTAGTCTCTTTTCACATCTTGATTTCAATAAAAATGTGGTTAGCAACAGAGTTTTCCAACAAAGATATATGTATTGTATAGTAAAAAAGGAAAAATATAAATATGTGCAGCTCAGTGACTTAAGGCTACTTGTGTAATATATGCAATATATATGCTTCAATTAGTTTAAAAATAGCAGAATCACTTATGCTGCCTAATATGTCACGTTTCAATCAGGATCTTAAGTATACTACCTTGGAACTATCATGAAAGCCCAGTAGCGGGAGGAATTGCTAACTGAATTTCAACAGGTGTCATTTCTAGTTAGTAATTAAGGATAGTGAATTTCACATAAGTTTATTTCATTTTGAAGAAATTAAGAAACTGTTTTTTTCCAAACTAAATACAGTAGGAGATGAGTAACTTTTAACAGTGTCTACAATGTGGTTTTGAAAATATATCCCAAATAAAACTTTTTCCTGAAGATACAATATTGGCACTAGAAAGCCAACATATCCAATATATAGGGCAGCAACAGAAATGCGTCTTCCTTGTTCCAGCATTTCAAGCATCAGCAGAACAATAACATGCATATTATAAGCTCACATGCTTGTAAGTTATGAAAGGTTTTGCGTCTTCTGCATGTATTTGTGACAGTTAAAATATTGATTAAAAATCCAGAACTATAAAATAAAGCTAAGATTCTAATCTGGAAGTAATTCTGACAAGTGATGGCTCAGAATTCTTATCTGCTCATCAAGACTGTTGTATTGCCTTGCATGTTTTATTTAGGAAAGAAGTTTTTGTTATTGAAGTATAATATAGCAAAAAGACATCCCAGTTTCTATACTGCCATATCAGTTCTTGTTTAGTTTAGAGACATAAATGTTCCATCAGAATATGCTGAGCATAAATTCATGCAGGTTTGAGGTGTGCCATGTGATATAATTTAGAGGATTCATCATGCAGCTGGTTGAGGAAACACAGGACTGGAAGGTCCTGAAGTCTACTCCAAGGTACAATTTTTGGAAATTGATCATGTCAAGCTCTGTCTTGATCTGTCAAGTTCTGCTTACAGAACCACATCTACAATGGTTATAAATTTTACATAAATTCCAATTTTATTGATGGACATTCGTCCTAATATTGTTCTTTAGCTGATACAACTCTTTGATGTCCAAGGTCTTACCTGACTGATGTGTATCTAGAGAACAATTACTCCTCTTTTGATTTTCTTTTTGCTACACTAAACAAGCAAATTTTTGTTAGTCTCCTCACATGATATAGGGTTGCTATTGCATTGATCAGCTTTATAGCACTTCTCTTTTCCTCATGCTGTTTAAAGTTACTGAAAATGGGAGAAAAGAATTGTATATAAAATTTCAGAAGAGCAGCTTGAATGGTAAGGTCTTCCCACAAGGGGTGAAGAAGTGTTAAAGCCATCTAATGTGTTCCAGGGCTGGGGGAGAGGGTCTGAGAGAAAGGCAAAAGCTGACACAATTATGAAATTCAAACTAAAGTAATCAGCATTCACTGGGGAACCAGAAAGTTATTCAGCACTGGAGGGGAAAATACTAATTTTGAAATAATGAAGGACTGCTTATGAGAATGCTTTAAAAAAATACGTGTATTACAGTGGAGAAAGATTTGATTATGACTGGGTAGATTTGTTCGCAGTATTTTGTTCATTTTAAAAACCTGCTGTTGAATCATGCTGTTGCTATGTTGTTACATATGTTACAGTGTATTTACATGACTTAGAATACTTGGGGTGAATGGCCTTTAACATGGAACACTTGAATCAGATTATTAAAGATGGAAGTGGTTTTATTTTGCAGGCACTGAGGAAATTGTATGGCTTCTGACAGCTAGCCCTTACTTATGGTGGACTAGGGGTGACCAGACTTCTTACTGAAAATTATGCAAACTAAATGCCCTAATATTTCTCAAGCAGCAATTCAGAAGGGAATCAAGTTAATGACGTTTGAAACCTCATCACGCTGTCATAAGCAGTAGAGTTGCTGCGGTTTAACAAGTTCAGGAAGGGTAAAAAGTAGGACCAAGCCAGTCAACCTCAGTTCAGTCCCTGGGAAGGTGGTAGAGTAAATCCTCTGGGAAACCATTTCCAAACACACAAAGGACAAGAAGGTGATTGGGAAAAATCAGCGTGGATTCACAAAGGGGAAATGAGGCTTCACCAACCCAACAGCCTTCTGCAATGCGGTGACTGGCTTGATGGAGGAGGGAGGAGCAGTGGATGTTTCTCGTTTTGATTTACTGAGGCTTTCAACACTGTCTCTCGTAACATCCTCCCAGACATACTAAGGAAGTAAGTAGAGGCCAGCGAAGTGGTCCGTGGGGTGGACTGAACACTAGCTGACCAGCCAGGCTGAAAGCGTTGCCATCAGCAGCGTGAAGTCCGCCTGGAGGACGGTCACTTGTGCTGTGCTGCAGGGGGTGATGCTGGAGCTACTACTGTGTAACATCTTCATTCATCACCCAGACGATGGGGTAGAGCGCATCCTCAGCAAGTGGACAGAAGAAACAAATGGTGGAGGAGGCTGGATACAGCAGATGGTTGTGCTGCTATTCAGAGCGACTCTTGACAAGCTGGAGAAGTGGGCTGACAGGAACCCCTTGAAAAGGGTTTGGCAAAGGGAAATGCCAAGTCGTGCAGCTGGAGGGAAGGACCCCATGCACACACCAGCACACGCTGAAGGCTGCCTGGCTGGAAAGCAT
>Ga0065711_1038190_pt1 | contig 19045 bp, 11 predicted proteins | sample Hoacrofraction12_FD_59098 | JGI IMG/M metagenome (GOLD analysis project Ga0065711, IMG submission 59098) | Hoatzin crop microbial communities from Cojedes, Venezuela - Epithelial fraction 12 v2 (version 2) | ecosystem: Host-associated > Birds > Digestive system > Esophagus > Crop | place... | reverse complement strand
CCATCACCTTTCCCGGGATGGAGGTGAGGCTGACCGGCCTGTAGTTCCCTGGGTCCTCCTTCTTGCCCTTTTTGAAGATTGGAGTGACATTGGCCTTTCTCCAGTCCTCGCGCACCTCTCCAGTCCTCCAGGACCTCTCAAAGATGATGGCCCTACTCATTGCAGGGCAGTAAGACTAGATGAGGTCCCTTCAACCCAAAATATTCCATGGATCTATAAGTTTCTTTTTCTTAGCAAAATCAGGAGAACACTCAAACAGACCACAAATTTTCTGCCAACAGAATCAATGGTCAGCCACAGGACATGAAAGACAAACTTCTGCAAGCAGAAAGAAACTTAAGAACATCACTGCATGCTGAAGAGGCACTTCTTAACAGAGGCACAGCATAATCCCAAGACTGGCTGTGTCAAAGAGCATTTGAATTCTCTTATCTATGAGAAACAACCTGGATCTGCTTGCATTTACTAGATAATTACAAGATGGCGTTCTGAGACTGCACTATTTTTATGGTGGCTTGAGCTTATTGGCAAGTTTCAAGCAGATGTAAGAAAATTCTTATGGTTGCGTAGAGTCCTGCAATAAGTGCCTAGAAGGGTCAGACTCCAGCAGAGAGGGCATTAGTTTTGTTTAAACAAATAGGAAAGCTCAGCTATTCTGCAGCTGGTTTGGTGACAGCTGGCAGACCTGGCAGCAGGAACACCCCAGCACCACCCTACACTGCTCCTTGCCCAGGAGCCACAGGGAGATAGGTGCGGACCCAGAGCTGCCGGGGTGGAGAGGACACAAAGCAAGCTGTCACTGGTCACAGAGCAGTCTCTGTACACTCTGGTGTGATCTTTGGGGAGATTGTTTTTATGCTATTTTTAACTGTGTATCCAAAATAGTACTGGAGTAAATGGAAGCAAAAAACCAGGGCAGTCAGCACCTCAGAAGACATTCAGCTTGGCCTTCCATTACAATAGGCAGTACTGTGCTACAGCTCTCCCAAACATATGTTGGTCCCAGCCACAAGGCAGAGAGGGGTTACTGCTGCTCAAAGCAGCACAAAATTTGTTGTATTATAAATCACACTACCTGTATGTGCACATATTCCCTTTCCTAGCACAACGGTCATCAAGACTCAAGTAGCCAGGCAGGCACCGAACCGCTCAGATGAGGTCGTAGTCCCCATGCATGTGTCCACGTGTAGAAAAATGCATGTTCCTTTTGAAGAGGTATTCATCCCAAGGAAAAAACCAAGCTTGTAAATCTCCAGAAAGGACTAGTAAAAGACTAGTTACTGTTAGCAGCCTTCCACGAACTTTGTAGATTGCAAAGTCACATCTCACAAAAACAACACACACCGAGCCCTGGCTCCAGTGCTGGAAGTACCATGGTGGGGTTTTTTCTGGGAATGAGACATTGTCGAAGGAACATCTCCACCTCGCACAGTCTCATTTGACCCTAAAGGCAGTAAACACTGCAGTCCTGGAAAAAAAAGTGTTCACTACAGTACACGCTGCATAGTGTAAAAAAACCAAACAAATATTTCGAGAGAACAGTAGTCCAAATTCACTGACTCAGCTAAGGAAGGAATAAGAAAGAAATCAGTAGCTTTGATTTTCATAAGGACATTGGAAAATATCAGGACATTGCAGAAAATCAGTAATTGGCATTCATTATCAAAATATTAATGAATTAGCTACTGTAAACCTGGCAGAAATATTTCCTGTTAACTTTTAAAACAAATGGAACCCAGTAGAGAATCTGCCAAGCAAATTCTAATACCCACTCTTCAAAATTCACACTAATGAATTTCCACAATTACTGCGGAAAAGGCTTCTTTTTTTTCTTTTTTTGTAAACAGCATTTTGCATGCTGCAGTACTAAATCAATTTACAAGAAAATATTTAAAAGGGCTTTTCATTGTTTGTTCTACTATTGACACCTGTATTTTGTCTTCAAAATACTTCTAGATATTTCACAACCTGCAGGACACATGCTTAGACCTCATTCCAAGAATACGTCCCTCTCTGTTTATCTTCTCTTTGCAGCTTTCTTTCCTTCCCATAATTTAGACTGCTCTAATTTACGCCATCTGGTAAGAGCCAAAGATGTTTTACTATCCCAGCTAGGCGAGCACCACCTAATTCTCCAAACACTGTCACCATAGGAAGATTGTGCATTAATTGCTGGGACAACTAAACTGGACCAGCAGGGTAATGGAAGGCCCATTTAGCACAGGTAACTACACAACCCAATACATCAGCATGAAACCATCTCACTCACATTGAGTTGTTTTACTGGAAATATACATAAATCTGTGAGAGTTGCAACAGAAGCCATGAGTATTTGATGCTAGTTACTAGAGATGAATTCATCACTCACACTTTGGTGATCTAGAGGGAAATCTTGACCTTGTGAGAGAACATTTATTGGTGACACCTCAAAGGAAAGTCACAGGATTTTTTTTTTTCCTCTCCTTGATGGGTAAGAGAGGGGGCTTATAGCTACCAGCACCAGCTAAATCCTGAAAGATGAGATTTCTCATTCCCCACTCAACCCTACTCTCTTTATGGCTTCTATTTAAAGAAGCATAAGCTAGCTAACCAAGATGGTTTCCACTGCACAACACTGACGCAAGTCAGCAATTCAAGGCACTACTGAAACCAGTGTCTTTAGCAGCCCACTGGTGACACAAACTCAACAAGCCTTGGCAAGCAAAGGGTTAAGGAAGGAGCATGCTGCCCACTTGCCTTTTGCATTGAGCATCAGCTGCAGAAATGGATGCTGTTTCCACTCTTTGTTCTTCTTTTCTTCCTGTGGCATGTCAGAGAGCTGGACTGTGCTCCACCAGCCACAGCATCCATCCCACCACCTGACCGCTAATTTCTCCTTTCCTCTAAATCATTAGGTAGTATGCCTATAATGTTTTAACCCAAATATTATATCATACAGAAATAACTAGATATCATTACCACAACAAAAAATAAGTTCTGTAATTAACTGTATTCTTTTGTTGGGTTTCTTCTTTCTTAAAAAAAAAAAAAAAGTTGCATAGATTTCCTTTCTCCCTCAGCAGCAACCAATTACTTTGTGATCATGTAGACTAAGGCCTCAGTACTCAGACATTTATTTAACAACCAAATCTTGCAGCACTATAAAATAGTGTTAAATACCTTTCCTCTTTGTATACCATTTGTTCCATTTAAATTCAGCACAACATAATACCACCTAGTCCCAAAGGTAAAGTCTTTGAAGTCTTGAAGAATGGGCATTGAATGAATTTACTGGAAAATCATTACAGTTCTTGGCCTTGCAGTGCACAAAAACAATGCCTTCTAACATCCAAAACTAGATCACTACAACCAGTACAACAGTAAAGCCAACGCAGGAGAACCTGAAATTCATATTGCAGCTCAGGCAAGCAAACACTTCAACGCAATTATTTCACTCATGCAAATGTGTATTAGAGCTGGGCAAGCAAAGGCAGTTCTACACTGGAGAAAACTCCCAGACCTATTCTGGTCCCAGTGTGAAATGAAAATCAGAAATTTCAACTTCTCCACTGCAGGGGGGGAAAGAGCACATCTGGAGGACAGTCCTACCATGGCTGGCCCTGTAAAATCACACTTGGCAGTGCACCAATGGTTAGACTGCTGAGGAGAGAAAAGACAGAAACATATACCAGAAGGTTCTCATCTCTTGAGACAGGGAGATAGGAGAGAACGCTGCCCTGTACCATCAGCCCCAAACAAACACCCAGTGCTCCCTGAGGCACGTAACAATTTTGAAGCTTTACAGAATTCCAGCTAAAGACCATCAGAATTCACCAATCAGGTCTAGTCAAATTATGATGATCCCAAAATAAAGTTAAAGGATGATAAAGAGTAAAATATGTTGTCCTAGCACTGACAGCATCTTTTCAAACTAAAATTTGAGTCAAGCATTACTGCACTTTGTTTCTTCTCCTTTAGAAAAAGGAAACAAAATTGCTCCATTATTTATATTTAATCAACCATTGTGTCTATTTATAATTCCAGTGTTTAAATATAGTGCACTGATTGCTTCTTGTCTTTTTCAAGTACCATACAGTAACATCTGGAAGTTTATTTTTGAAATAAAAAATACTAAAAAAAAAAATCGATAGTCTATAAACTCAGAACCCAAGGGGCTCTTAGTCGAGGATGGTGACGCTGACTGGTAGTTAACAGGATTTCCAGTCTCGGTTTGTGTTCACCAGGGTCTGACCCCTCCAGTGGTCTCCAAGTACAGTACAACACAGGAAAGCAAAGTGGAAGCCCCCAGGGAGCGCACAAAGATGGGGAGGAAAATAAAGGATAACCAGGGCTGTAATATCACATTTGTAGCTAGCTGATGACAGCTGCTTCTTTCTTCTCTTACTGGCTCAGTTTTAACAATATTTCTACCTCCAGCCTTTTTTGGACAGGGGTATTTCCTCTCAGCTATACTATCAGAAAAGGGAACTCTCTCATCCCACCTTTGTGAGAACTGCAGCAGATACATTTTCAGGAAGATTTTTGAAGAAAATGCTGCCTCTCGAGCTCCTACTTATATTTAGGATACTACTGCCACAAAAGGGAACAACTAATGACAAACAACCCAGAAGCAAGTTTTCTGCTGGACAAGACTGCTCCAAGGCTGTCTCCAGCTGCCAATGGGCCACCATTGCTCTGGCTCAGCCCACCAAACCTTTCTCTTCACGGTCTCTTCCCCAGAGCCCTCCATAGAGTTCTAGAGAGAAGTCTCTGAAGGCACTGGGCCCTCGCTTCTCTCGGGGCGGGAGAGAGCAGGCTCACCTTTCCGACAACACTGCACACCACTCCGGTGTGGCTGCCATGCCCTCTCCAAAACGCACAGGCATCCAGTTTCTCCATCAGTACCATTTCTAGCAGCTACCTGTTCCTTTCCATACCTTCATAAGAACAACTCCTGCACTAATTAAAAGGCACAGAGCAATTTCTTGTTCTCACACTTCACACAATACAAACTCACCGACTTCCCCATGGGTTCACTGCAGTAAAAAGTGAACCCAATCCACGCTGTTTGACACACTTACACACACATAACTCTCATATACTGAATGCATTAACTACTGAAAGAAATCAGCATACCAATGGTGGGGGAATGGGGGGAAAGCCCCAGTTATGATCACTTTCGTAGACAACTCAAATTCTGGTCCCACTCTAATAGCCACAGCAATCATGGGGAACTTATAAACTGCCTCACTGTTCACTCAGCTTGCTCCCCAAATAAGAACCAGGTGGAGTGAAATGAAAGCAAACAACAAATAAAACTAAACGACACTAAAAGTTCCACATCTCAGTTGAAAGTATCAGCTGAAATACGCCTGCCTTTTCCAATCGAGCTATTACCTTCAAGGGACTGCTAGAATCCATTTTCACCTTAGTCAAAGTATCCTCATATCCAGACAATCATTTCCATAAAGCATCTCAGGCCATCGGCACTCTGAGATCACGAAACAGGAGCTCATCTTAATGAGATATAAAGGCTTCTATTAGATTAAAGCAGGTTTGTAACTAAATACTGAGGTGAGGTTGTATATGGTGCACTAGGATAACGCAAATGCTGGGGATACTGTATGTTTGCTTGGCAGTTCTGCACATCCAGTATGACAGTGCCCATCTCAGAGGCACTCACCCTTCTTCCTGAGAGATGATGGAGGACACTAAGTTCCCTTTAAGGGGTTATGTCCATCCAATTTAATTACAAAGACAGATTTCAAACCATAAGGTCACCAATCAGCTCCTTTCAACATGGTGGCTGTGTACCAAAACACTGCTTCAACACCCCCTGTTCTGGTCCTTGCTTTTCAGCCCTCCTGAAGCAGTGCATGCTATTTGTTATATCCCCCTCAGTCACCCTCCTGAATGACTAGATCCCCATCACTACCTGCAGCAATTAACTGCCACTCAACCAGCCTCTATTCCAAGGCACAGTCCATGCAGGTGTGAGCAGACCAGAGCAGAGAAAGTCAATGAAATGAAGTTACACTAAAATGATGGGTCACACTTGAGGGAGGATGGGTGGGCAAGAGGAGAATGAGTTAAATCCATAAAATTCTTCTCTCAAACTATAAGATTGCTTATTTGACTTAATATTCTACGTATTATTCCAAACAGAACATTACTGTTGTCAACTGCTTATAACTTCACAAGGATTTTGTAAAATCAGAATTACTGCTGCTGTAATTTTCCAACCTGAGAAATATGGATAACTATGATGATCTGCAACTGAGTGAAAGGGTCAAGTAATTTCCTAGGCGAGATTTTCTTTATTTCTCAGTGAGGTATGCAACAATTGGAGGAAGGAAATGCTTAGGCATGACATTTCAGAAGTCAGAAACTGTTCTTGTAAGGTAAAAGAACAGTACAATTTAAAACCAGGAAAACCACATATAATTACAGGTCAAAAAGCTGAAAAAATTAAGGGGGGAGAACCAAAATATTAACAGTCTAAAAGACCAACAAAATACCAGCAACAACTCAAACAAAGCTATGCATATAAGCAGAAAAAGTAGAAAAATTAATGTAATTGAAATCTGACAGGGCATCAAAACACTAGGATAAAGAGACATATCGAGTATTGAAATAGTCTGGTTTTTTTTCTTTCAGGAAATAAGTATGACAGATTTTCACTTAAAAGAGAAAGAAAATAAATTTGCAGTCCTTTTTTTCTGAACCACATTCATGTTTAATGAATATACTTTGGCAAGCCAATGGGTTCGAATCAGCGGTTCATTAAGCAACACTACTTTAATTGTTCTTAAAAATACCAGTGCTACATTCATATACTAAAAAGATTTATCAGTGGACAGTGTTATTATTTCCAGACTATTTGAAAGATTACAGGGCATATATTGAAGGTTTCAGGAACAGCAGAATGAAAATAAATATGAACTACTTCAGCCTTATTTACAAGAAAAAAGGTTTAACTGCAAGATGTTCACATATATTTAGGAGAGTGCAGATCCTTCCACCGTTTGAAACAGTAACAGTTGTTATGTCTGGTATAGAGGCTAGATGATCTACATACACCCCCACCCCCGCTACTACTAGGTCTCCTTTAATTCTCTTTCAAAACAGACTCTTCGTACTCTCTAACACGCATGCCAACCAGGCTGTCTTCCAGTTTCCCCTCCCTTCTTTAGTTCCCAAGCAACTAACTAATTGCTAACTTCTTTAGCAACTAATAAATCTAACAATATTGCAATAACTATCAACCAAGATACTTAAAACTGAAATGACCACATAGAAATACACTGAAGTCATCCTATGCAAAAAGAAACACAATATCAAATGGAGACAGTCTAGACTTTAGACAGATTGTGGCTTTTCTCAAGGAAAAGATGCAAACAAAGCAAAAGGCTTCTGATCTTTTACCAGACATAAATATGGATCTGATAATTTGGTACACGCTGTCCAAAGCTGTACAACTGACAATTATGCATATTAAGAACATGTAGACTTCATCAATAAGTAGGCCACGTACCTGGAAATAGGGCTAATCAGTTTAAATCTTTGTAAAACTTGAAAGCTAAAGTCTACAAGAAATAAGATTATAGTAAAATACATTACTGGCACAATGGCTGCCACAAAGATTAAAAAACAGTGAAACAACTGGGCCTATCAATGTGTAATGCCTACGCTATCATGGAGAGCAAGGAGTCATTAGAAGCATCAGGTACAGATGCAAGAAAACCTGCATTCATAAGAAAAGCTTTTCCTTTGTGTAAACTATGTATCTGTACACAATTTATTGATTATTTAATCCATGCTAATTTCCACAACTTGGTTAGTCGAGCAGCCAATGCAGCAGGGGAGGTGCAGACGGAACACTTGTTTTTTGGACACTAGAGGCTTCCCTTCATATTACTCTGCTTTTTAACTGCACCTCTTGGTGTAATAAAGAATATTCCCTCTTCCTACAAACCTTACCTTCTTTTTTCTGCAGACAATCTTGACCACACTGCCAGTACAATCAGGTTAAGGACTCTGAAGGAAGGGTGTCTTTGGTTTGTTCATTCATTTGCTCTTTTTAAACAGCTTGTTTCCTCCCTATTCAACTGTGTACTCTAACTCGCGTCATTAACGTGAAAAGGAGAAAACAAAAGTCTATATGCACATTCTCTACTTCACTCAGGATTTTAAAAACCTATTTGATTTACCCCCAGACAGCTGGAGTTTTTATCTTAAGCTGAAAAGTTTTAGTCCTCAGACAGAAAATATTCCATACATTTGATCAAACATGACAACCTTTGTTGTACATTTACTGCTGCTATAATATTTTGAAGATAACTATAACATCAGAGAAGTGCACATAGTATTGATAAGTGGATGTGGTACAGATTTACATATTTGCACAAGTCATGTTTTCTGATTTGTTCTCTATTCCTTTACTAATATATTGTCAACATCTTTTTAGATTCAGTGGTTCAGTACCACTGAGTGCTGAACCAATTCCCAAGACATTATCCATAAGTCCTTCTTTAATGGCAACAGCTAATTTACTCAATTAAAGGTTAAGGTTCTTTTCCTCTTCACCATGCACATTGCTTTATACTTACGAAAGTTTAATCTCATCTGCATTTAACTACTGAAACCACAAGGTCCCTCAGAAGTCTTCACAGTCGCTTTTGATTCACAGGAATCTTTAGCCATAATGAAAAAGTGACAACATATTCCAACCTTCTGTCTAATATTTCAGTGCTGGAAATACTCTTGATTCTTTCAGACATGAACTCCAATGGAAAAAATATTTAACTTAGCTGTGCTGCAATTGCATTATCAACCAGTAATGCTTCCTGTTCATCCTAATAATTATCAGCTTTGCTGACTCTCTGGCAAACTTGTTTCTTGCTCATTATGTATTTGTTATTAGCTGTTCCACTTACACATTTGGCTTTGATATTTTTTTGTGGTTTTACCTTTAAAATGTCAGAGTCCATGTTCTTTTCTATTTTCTTCAGTGCATACTGCTTTCAATTTTTGAAGGATGACTTTTTATTTGTAACAGTTCTTTCATTCTGCTTTTCAAAGATTTTTTTTTTGTCTTTTCAGACTTTTTCCTTTAACTAGTGGAACACATTTACTTCAGCCTCTACCATTCAACATTATTCATCCTGACTCCAAGCACCCTCCCTTTCAGCTGTTCCTTTTTTTTGTTAAATTAAAATCCTTTTTGTAACTCAAAAACCTAGACAAGACAAAAGTAAACCAAGGGAGGTACAGCAGTGTATCACCATTTGCTCCACTGAAATTGTTCGGCAAACAAGAAAATGCCTTTCTATTCAGCAGCCATCATTATTCAGTCTCACGCAAGAGATGCATAAGGTCCAGTCAAAAAATAAAAAGTTTTAAAAACTCAGGGACACTGTTCAGTTAGTGACATAACTATGAAGACAAAAACTTGCTTAGTCTTACCTCTGAATGCAAATTAAACATAATTGTGTGTTTATAATGCAATTCCAGGATTACATATGGTCTTGACTTCGCAATGCAGAGCGTTTCTATGCTTAATTAAGAAAGATTACTGGAAATATCAAGCTTCCCCCCTCCCTCAAAAAATAATTTTTTGTGTTATGTTCCTCTACAGCTAAGTTTACTAAGTCACTCCCTCTAAAGACTAGACTGAACTTCTTAAATTATTACAGAATGAGAGTCACTGGGTGGAAAAAACAAACAAGTAAGCCAAACATATGTAGGCTTGGTATTGTTTTGCTAAATTAGGTAAAACATAAGACCATTTTCTACAGGCTAATAGTTTACTTATTTATTAAAGGTTTGTAACCATATACATATTGCTACAACCTAATCCTCCATTTTGATGCAAATACGGAATTTGAAAGCTCCTAGCTTATTCATCCTTCTTGCTGCTACTTCTTCAGTGATCTGTAGGGTTCAGCCTTGCCACAAACTCCATCCTAAAACTTGTCTGGCATAAATAGCTCTGTTAAATCATAAAAGACTGAGCTCCCAAAAGACAGTTCCTCTGACAGTGGAACACAACTGCTCTTCTGCCAAGAAAAGATAAATCACGTTAAGTTAAAAAAAACAGGTAGCTTCAATACAGAAGCACAGCTGGTTAGCAAGAAATGACCAAACCAACAACAAACTCTACCCAATCCAAACTCAAGGAATGTGTTTGCATTTTCTTTCAATAACAGCTTTTGCAGTAGGTCTTTCAGACTCTATGTATTAGTGTTTCAGGATGACTTGCTGCAAGTCAACCTCGTGTAACTAATTATTTGCATTCTGAGATTTATCTGCAGTTGAAACAAGCTGCTTGAGCTAAAAAGTTGGAGTTCAATAAATGAATAAAAGGCAGTATAGACTGACTTGCCAATGTCAGACTAACATATGCCTAAGGTACCTTTAAAACATCTTCTAAAATTCTGTTCCCTATAAATAAAAATGTAGTATCTAACAGCAATGAATTAGGCCTAAACCCAACTTATATTAATGTTCTGATTCATATGAATATTTTTCACAACTGGTTTCTGTGAAGAGGATTGTGTTGTCATATGCAGAGGATTAGGATGTCACACTGGAAGTGATCAGGAGTGGATGGATTCATAAGAACCACTGATCCTGCTTTTATGGGAAGTGCATAAGCATAGTTTTTCATACACTTTCTAGAATGAAGTAGCAGGAATCTTTTACACTAAATATTTTATTATTGATTCTTTTTAAATATAAATGCCAAAAAGTACAGAACAAAACACAAATAGAGGGTAACAGAGATATATCACCACTGAAAAGCTCACAGTAGCTCACAAAGCCAAACTTACCAAATCCTACTTCTGCAGTCAGCTCACTGCAAGTTCACATGAGCCTGTGCTGTGCCTACGAAGATGCACCTTGATTTAACCCTCATGTAACAGTATACAGTCTACCAAAGCAAACTGAACCAGTGCAAGACCTCTTCCACATCTATCCTTAGACGTACAATTCAAAACAAACAAGTGTTCACCTGAATCAAAAGCAGTCATACCTCTCTGCCTACAACAGAGCTAGTCCCCAAGATACTATGCAAACATGAAGGTTCTAGTTTAAAAAGGCCAAGTAGTTCAGGTCGATTAGAGTTTTGCTCCATCTTGTCTCCTCCAAGCTATGAGCAAGGTTGTTACTAGAGGCAATTTCAGAAATGGATTGACTGTTTTTGTCTTTACAGTATGAAAACATAAATACAAAAGCCTTTGGAGACTACAGATACGCTGGAATGTACTGAGGCCTGCTTGCCCTGTCCCACACTCTCCTCCTCCCCGTCCCTCTACTTACTACATTTTTCATTGAAATTATGTCCTCAGCAAAAGGAAAAATGGGCAAACTGAGCTCTGGCAGCTTTCCTTTATCCTCAGTCCTTTTCATACATAATGTGATTACCTATTCAGTAAAGTAGCGTCTTTCCTCAAGGACTGCCTCCCCACATCATCACTCCTGAAAAGTCCACCTTCCTGTGCTCCCGCACAGGAGCTGCAGCCTGTCAGTGGGACTGGTGTTCCAGAGATGCACAACACGGGCCATTCCTCTGACACCTAGCAGGACTGGCTGGTATTCCCCTCTGCTGAAGGGAAGAAAACAAAGCCCTACAGGAGACTGAGGCGTTGCTATAGGTAAATTATGTCATCCATCAGCTAGCATGTGCAAAAAGTGGACATCAGACTTCGAAACAAATGGGGTGTTCACAATACCTATAAGACACTTTCCAGTTCTACTCTCCAGTAGAAAAGAGATGGACATACTGGAGAGTCCAGCAAAGGGCCACTAAGACTATTACAGGACCACAGCATCTCTCCTGTGAGGAATGCTGAGAGCTGGGACTGTTCAGCCTGGAGAAGAGAAGGCTCAGGGGGGATCTTAGCAATTTTATATAAATACCACCTGAAGGAGGGTGCAAAGAGGATGGAGCCAGGCTCTTTCCAGCTGTTCCCAGTGACAGGATCAGAGGTGATGGGCACAAACGGAAACACAGGAGGTTCCCTTGGAACATCAGGAAACACTTCTTTACCACAGGGGTGACCAAACACTGGCACAGGTTGCCCAGGGAGGCTGCAGAGTTTCCCTCTTTGGAGATATTCAAAAGCCATCTGGACTTGGTCCTGGCCAACTGGCTCTAGGTGGCCCTGCTTGAGCAGGGATGTTGGACAAGACCACCTCTGGAGGTCACTTCCAACCTTTCCAACCATGCTATGATTCTGTGAACGTCAACCGAGTAAGAAAGTGCCATTGTAATTTATCTTTTACAGAACAAACTGCACTCTAAATTGCACATGCTGCTCAAACTTCAGCAATTTTATGAAATGCTGAGCTGCAGTTCATCAATACAGTGCTCTTTAGAACCTGGCTCAATATGTACAGGTTGGGAAAATTCTGAACAAGTATCCCTACTGGATCAATACTTTAATTAAAATGGATGAACTTCTGTTTCAGAATTACTTTTAGCAGTATTAAGGCAACAAATCTCTACTTTCTCACTATGCTTTGATATTAAATATAAATCACAGCAGTTAATAAGCCTCTAGCAAGGTTAATTAATAAGGTAATATCAATGGAATATGAAATTCTCATGGGACAATTGTTACGCATGGCAAAAATAGAGGAGAACAAGAAGAGATATCCATCAAAAACTAAAGCGCAGGCAAAGACTGGGTTGTTTTCCAAATGAGACCCTGAAATGGACAAGCATAGCGCAAAATCAAAGCTTTCAGCTTTAATACAGTACTCTAATGCATCATCTAATATAGTAACTATAATACATCAATCTTCATTGTTAAACTGCATCTGAATGGAACTATCCATCTGAAGTGTGTAGTTTTAAATATCATTGGGTTTTCCCCATTGTAAATGTAAAGTCATCAATTATTAACCTTTTATGGAATAAAAATCTGGAAACAAATATATGAAAGAATATTCCCTGATGCCCCAAGGCATTCAATCAAAACTTTTGGAGCAGCCCCACAGTAGTTCTAGTGGATGGCTTCACATGAAATTAATTACTGATTCAGTTTGACTACTGAAAACATGTTGCTTAGGCTCAAACCCAACCCGCTCTATTATGCATCTCAATTTGTACAGGATACACTATTCTACAATTGCTCTCTGATTATAATGCCCAAGAATTGGGGGAAAAAAAAAAACAAACCACAAACATTTCTGAAACTATCGATTATATGCAACTCTTGCAGTTTTGCACCCCTCCTGAACAAGCAAGCATTACAGGATCCCAGGATCCATCTCTTCACTGAGTTGGTGTTGTACACCTCCTCTGCTGTGCAGGCACCGTGTGCTTTCAACTCGCAGCGAGAGAATAAGAGCTAGGGATACTTGGTGCTTCTCTGAATCCGTCTCTTAATGAGACAGGACTAGGTAGCATCCGTGTCTTCATTTACTGAGCATAATGCATGGAAAAGGTGATGATGATGAGAAAATTCTTCCGGACAACTAAATTTATTTTTACTTCCAATCCAAAACAAATGGGAACTTCATTGAAAAGAGTAGCATCACAGGATGTCACACTTGCACAGTTAAACAAGGGTCAGGAAATACATGAGTTCATACAGAATGTGTCATAAATTAACTGCACATTAGGAGTCAGCTTTTAATTACATTATCTCACGCTACCCTTCAAAATGCTCTTGAGACCTCCCACTGAATACAGAGTCTTGATGACCTTCAGGGTATTTTTGACTCCTGAATCAGATACTTCCAGTATGAAGCTTTCCTTATTTTCCATGCTGTTGTCAGAAGCCATTGCTATCAGAATCCTGATGGAACTCTACTACAGGGCCGAGCAATATATGTATACAACCACCAAGATATACTCTTAGCTTACAAGATGAGTGTTCCCAACACTCATTAATTGAAACAGGTAGTTTGAGTCTGAACTAAAGGTCTCCCAAAACGACCTGAGAAAAACTTGGACCTCTCAAGCTGGCTTGTCACCTCATGCTGCCTTCATTTACCTTTCTGGATGTTTGCCAACATATAGAAGGAGGAAGGACAAAAGTAATTTTTTATTATGAAAGGGCTCTAGTTAAAAAAAAAAAAATAAAAAACAATCCAAACCATTTAACCTAACACAAAGAGAAAATCTACAAAATCAGAGTTATTGTTCATGACCAGTACCCCAAGAACACGAAGAACCCAAACCTGATAAACAAGTATTTTTTCTATGTTATCTGAAGAGAATTATCTTTATTAAAACCAACCTAGTCTTTATGAATAATACATGCCAGCTTCACACAGACCAAAATAACAGTTACTCACTGTAAAATTACTTCTAGGAGGGGGGGAAAAAAAGGTACATTCTTGCTCAACAGATCTGCTTCCTGATACAGTCAGAAAGATATTCATTCACTCTCACACATTAAAAAAAAGCCAAAAAACATAACTTATTCTTGTATAGCCAGCCTTGCTAAGCAGGAGCACAAGCCACCATGATGTGTTGCTTCTGCCAGGGCTACTCTTCACCCACTGGGAGTGGCGCAGCCACTACTGCCCCAGCTAGTCCAACGCACAAGCGAAGAGGGGTTCTGCAGCACGCTGTACTCACATGGACCTTCACCTGGGTACTGCTACCACATAAGCAAGAGACCAAGGATGCTGTGAAACGTGACAGAATGATCAGAGGGAACACACAATTAGGCTTCACTTGAGATCCAGAAACAGATTTATCCACAGCCAAGAAGGTAAGAGGTTTGATACTTGAAAATAATGGGAAACAAAACCCACTCAGTGCACCGGTGGCTGCCAGCGACACCCAAAGCAGCTGCCTTGGGAACTATACCACAAACTGGGCTGGTGTTGCATCTTCACAAGGGGCTTCACTACCTGACAAAAAAAGGTTGAGGAAATCCAGATAAGCAAAAAGCAACTGTTCCTGTAGCCTTCATGTAATGATCCTGAAGTTTCAAAAAAAGGTCAGACAACAGTGCTGCTGGATGTGTAGAAGGTTAAATGCCCATCAAATAAATTGCTGCACCTCTTCCTGCTCTGAATTACTGCAGCACTAACTTCAGTTTACTAGAAAGATTACAAATTATTTTGACAGTCTTTGCCACACTTTAAAGCATTTCTCAAACATTAAAAAATTAAAGGTTCAAAATTTTGTGGAAGACTCTGAAGAAAATCCAAAACTAATGTCCTCCATCTATGGTTCAGCAACAGCTGCTATTCCAACTCTGGATTCTAATTCTGTTTTACAGAATACTCATACCAAGGTCAGCAGCTTTGCAGAGAACCTCTCCCAAGCAGATACTAAAGGAACAACATATATACTTATGGAAAGCGTGTCACTTCTAACATGTCTGTTCTGAAAGCAGGATCTGGATGCTTCAGGTTCATAGGCATCAGCTAATCTCTACACGTGAAGCCCAGAGAACACTGTACTTGAAAGCTATTAGCTGAAGGTGGAGGCTGTCAAACATAGAAGATAAGGCACCTCCGTAAGTGTTAAGATTTTATCAATATTTTGGAGCAAACAATGCTGGAAACCAGTTGGGAGTGAACCTTTGGGTATGTGCCAGCAACTAACTTCAGTTCTTAGTAACAAGATGAAAAACATAATAAATAACAACATAGTAAACAGAAGGACAAATAACATGAAGTGTACATACGACTTCCTTTTTGAAATGAACACCACAAGAGATGGTAAAGGACAAGGTCAATGCAATGGTAACTCCAGCTGTGAAAAGTCTAATAAAATTCTCATTCAGATCAGAAATATCTATGCATAAAAATGCTCCCCAAAAGATACAGCGTCTTAGAATTTTGGACTTCTTTATAACACACTGTAAAGAATATAATTCTAAGACTGGCTTCTTTTAGCTTTTTCATCATTTAGAAAACAAGGCAGCATGCTGATGAAGGAAAGGTTGAAAGTGAAGTAATATTATTCAATACACAAATTCTTGAATGGGATAATGTAAGAAGTCATCATGATAGCAAAACAGAATGGAACTAAGCAGAGTAGCAAAACAGACATCATAAAATGATATTCTATTCAAAGTTGGTCTTACCACCGCCTCACACCCACCACCAAAATCCCACAAAAAACCTTCATACCTTTGTATGATTAGTACCCCAAGTTTTTTGTTCCAGCTCTTCTAGATGTTAGCACCAATATTAACTGTGTCAGTTAGACACAAAGAATGTTCCAAAGGGAGAAATCTGTATGCAACACTAATCCGAGTTGCCTCGTTTTCTCTAGTACAGCCTAACACAGGAAAACTTACTTGCCCTTCTTTGCCCATTATCTCAAAGAAACTGTTCTGGCTTGACAAGTTCTTTCTGCCAGGAGCCTCCATTCCAACATTTATTTATTTATTTTCTTAACTGAATATCCTTAATTTGGAGGGTGGCAATGCAAGCTGAAATACTTGTTTATGTATTATTAAAATAAAAATATAGCTGATAGCTTATTGACATAATTCTTTAATATATAAAAAAATAAAAACCTCAAGTTTAAATCACTGAACCCACTGTTATAATGTGTAAACAGCACACAGTAACCACAGCAGCAACAATCGTCCTCTTATGCTCTGCTGAGAAGGTCACATACAGTATTAAAGCTGACAAATCTCCATGGGTGCACGGTTCCAGAGAGCTTGTGTCTTCAAGATCAAACCTTTGGTTTTTATTAATACTACAAAGAGCAAGAACAAACCCCTGTTAAACCAGATACACAAGCTTGTTTCAAGAAATGCCAGAGTTCTAACTCAAATTCATGAAGCTAAAAAAAAAAACACCCCAACACACTCTCAGGAAGGCTGAGGCTGGAGCCCAGGTCTCCATACCCTTGCTAAGTATGGGTCTCTGCCCAGCTAAAGTCTTTGTACACACAGAACTACGTTGGTTTCCTCAGGTCGATTATGTTCTGAGCTGAGCTTGCAAGTCCATTAGAGAAGGATCAGTTTTATTTCCCAGGATGCTTAAGCTGGCTCCCCACTTCTCCTCTATCTACAGCAATCCTGTCCAGTTTCAAATTCCTGTAGGAAGTGTCAGCAACCAGATGTGAGACCTCTAAGAAGCAGCACAGTTCAGAACCAGAAAGGGCTGCCAGTTTCAGAGCAGTGTCAAAGACCCACAAAAGCAGACTAGTTCCACTGCCCCACACTCCCCTGAGGCAGAGCAAAGTTAAAACCAGTTCTGGATTGGTGCAAGAAACATGGAAGCTAATAGCACAGCCAAATTCAATGAAACTCAACACTATTTATGCTGTACTAGAGCTGCCCATTGGCTACAGTGAAAAAAGTACACCTAGCTCCTCGTCAGATTCAACGCTCTGCTGCTTCTTGAGCCATGGCAAAAGGCACAGGAAAGAAAAGCTGCAAGCCTGCAAGTAAGCGGTGGGGAGACAGACTGACAGTACACACAGATATATCAGAAACAGATAAGAATCAGACATACAGCACAAACATGACTTTTCAGCAGAACATTGGAGTGAGAACAGATGAGAAAGATGAGGACAAAGTGCCACTGCTGCAAAAGCAATCAGAAACGTTCCATGGAAATAAGAGCAATTACACTAACATTTCAGAAGTGTGAAGGTTGCATTTGTCCTATGAAATACTGTATTCCAGTAATTACAAAATGCTCCCAGAACACTTGTTACAGGAACAGGCACTATCAACAAATCAGGTTTAAAAATCAGTTGCAGGGGATGGGGAAAACAAACAGCACACTCAACTCAGATTAAGCTTATTTCCCCAAAACAAAGAAACCCTTCTGAACTCCCTCTGACCAATGCCTCTGCCACCTATGGTCCCTTAAGTGCTATTAAATCCATTACAGGGGATTTTATAGAACTTAAATCACCCTGAAAAGTCCTGCATTTATCCCTGCCAGGTATGTGTGACACCGTTTAAAAAAAAAAAAAAAAAGGTCACTAACACACTTGGCAGCTTAACATATTGGGATCAATTTATCACTGCACTACTTCAGTTCTGGTAAATTCACTAAATTAAAAGACCTTCCAGATACGCTGTAAAGGTCTGTCCTTCCAGCTGAATGAATAACTTGCAGTCATCATATTGTTAATTATATTAAAGCAGTCAACATAAGTCTGCGTAGGCTGCTTACAATAATGAACATTTTTTAAAACGTCAGCCATGTTTTAGTGTTTACATTCGGAAGAACCAAGTTCACTTTTATTAGATCATGAATGGATTATTTAAAACTGTGATACATTTCAGGTTCTCCAGGAACAAGATAGGACAAATACAAAATGGGAAATTTACATTGTATTTTTTAAGTTCCCCATATGTTTCTGAAAGATGACAGAAAGACTCCTAAAAAGAAAAGTCCTACTTGTCTAAAGACAAGTCTAACAATGTATGGCTCCAAATACTCCAAGTGACAGATAACAGTTTTTAGTTTTTTTGTTGTTGTTTGGGGGTTTTTTTGGTTAGTGGTGGGATGGTTTTTTTGGGGTATGGGTGGTTTTTGTCTGTCTGGTTGGGTTTGCTGGGGTTTTTTGGGTTTTTGTGGGGTTGGGGTTTTTTTTTTTTTTTTGTTTAGTGGTTTTGTTTTGTGGGTTGGGAGGGTGGGGTTTTTGTGGTTTTGGGGGCTTTTTTGTTTGTTTGCTTTTTACACGCACAGAGTAGAAAATGCTATCCTGGAATTTTAGTAAAATTAGTAGGAAAATTAGTAACTCTTGCCTTCCAGAAAGTAAACAAAAGGAATTTTGCATCTATCATTTTAACCAGAGGTCTTTTAGAAATTATTTACTGGAAGGTGGGTTGTATTTTTAAGACCTAGGCTGACAATACTGACTGATTTAACTTCTTCCTTACGTACAACCACAGTAAAACACTATTTACACAAAAGCAGTTGGTGCTCTGTTGCAAAGCCCTTGTAGGCACTTTGCACGTTTACAGAATCACAGAATGGTAGGTGTTGGAAGGGACCTCTGTGAGTCATCTAGTCCAACCCTACTGCCGAAGCAGGGTCACCTACAGCAGGCTGCACAGGACCTTGTCCAGGCGGGTCTTGAATATCTCCAGAGAAGGAGAGTCCACAACCT
>Ga0065711_1038189_pt1 | contig 19046 bp, 10 predicted proteins | sample Hoacrofraction12_FD_59098 | JGI IMG/M metagenome (GOLD analysis project Ga0065711, IMG submission 59098) | Hoatzin crop microbial communities from Cojedes, Venezuela - Epithelial fraction 12 v2 (version 2) | ecosystem: Host-associated > Birds > Digestive system > Esophagus > Crop | place... | reverse complement strand
ATTGATAAATACATTGAACAGCACCGGTCCCAGTACGGACCCCTGAGGGACTCCACTCGTCACTGGTCTCCATCCGGACATTGAGCCGTTGACCACTACCCTTTGGCTGCCACCATCCAACCAATTCCTTATCCACCAAAGGGTCCACCCATCAAATCCATGGCTCTCCAATTTAGAGAGAAGGATGTTGTGGGGGACTGTGTCAAAGGCTTTACAAAAATCCAGATAGATGACATCCTTTGGTTTTCCCTTGTCCACCCTTGTTGTTACAACCTTGTTGTATGTACAGTCTGAGTTGAAAGAAAACCATGGAGTATATTAGACTTCAGCTTTTTAATTCTCAGTTCATAATGAAGGATTCTTTTTGTGGGAAAAAAATAATTTCCTGAAGGCTGAACCTCTGCAGAGTTTCCAAGGCTTAAAAGGAAATATTGATCGTTTGACAATGAGTTTCTCTGCAGTCACGGTGCAGAATGGAAAATTCCAGCTTTGTCATAACCCCCTGATCCCAGAAAGGCAAGTAGCTATACTGCAGCAAGCTGAGAGGGGGTGCCGGGACTGCAGTCCATCCAGATCGTGAGCAGGCACACTCCTTTCCATCTATATGAAGTGCATTTAAAAGAGAAATAGATGATTCAAGCAGTAAAGCTCAGAAATTTCAAATTAAAATACGGATAGAGTGTACTCCATATGATAGGTAACAGTTCAGCAATTTTTAGGAGAAAATACAAAATGCTTTTTTCTTGAGAAAGCTCTTTCTCTTCCCTGATACCCCATTTTGTCTAAGTGCTAGCCACCATTAAACTATCCAAGCAAGAAAACCAGCAAGTCAAAAACATAAAAGCCAAATTAAAACGAGTAATCAAAGCTAAATTAAACTGAATAATCAAAGCCAAATTTTTATACTTGAAAATGTTCCAATGCCAAAAACACCACCTTTGAGAGACTTCCTAATTGTTCCCAATTTTCCAAGCAAGACATACAGACATTGCCAGGTTATGTAGGCTTTTACACACTTGAGAAACATAAGCTGTAGGCTTTAAAAGAAAGCTGCCCCAAAGTGCAAATGTCATGAACTACCAAATGTGTGGTACAGGAATTGCACAAGGGTGACTGCAATTGCTATGCCAGCCTGAAGTGAGTTAACAACTCATTCTCAAGAGACTCATTTCATTGTATTTTTAGGTCTAAACTCATCTTTCCTTCAGCTGAAGTTAAGTCTTTGTCTTCAGTTCATGCCTGAATTACTGCCTACTGGGAAAACAGGCCCCCATGAGACACAGTAGATGCTGTCAGAGTAGGATCTCCTAGGACTCAAGGAGGCCTGCACATCTTTGCAGCGTGAGGAGGAGAGGTAAAGCGCAGGTGAACCAAGCCCTGCAACCACTGTGCAGTACTTGAGCAAGGGAGGAGATGGCACATTCTAGCAGTGGGAGCAGGAGTCAACCTTGCCCTTCAGCCAGCCACCTCTCAGTCACAGCAACTGCAGCCGCTCTGCGTAAAGAGATGCCACCACCTCTTACTGGTTGCCACGTTCACCCTTTTACTGGTTACCTTGCATATAATGAGCTAATTTATTAGCATGTTTCCTTGCTGTGTTCTCAGGTACATTCAGCATGGAATTGAAAGTAAACCTTAGGCAATAAAGACGAATTATACAAACTTAACCACTTTTTTTCCTTCTTCTCCCCCCCCCGCCCCCTCCCTGTACTGTGGCAGCCTAGAACCACAGATTTCATGTGATAGCAATATTTTTTTATTTCTGCATTAAAACTATTAGGGTGGTATCTCCTTTAAGACTGTGATCTTTCAGATGGTGTTTCTGCTGCTCCTTTAATGACTGTCTTACCAACCATTCTTTCCTCAGTCTTATCTCCCCTGTGTCTGGCTATTGATCTGCCCTGCACAAGCCATGTCTAACTGTGTGTTTTGCATTGGCCAGGCAATCTTCTTTTGTCCCTTCACAGTCTGATCATTGCTTCACTACTGGACTACTCCTTGCCTGGACAAAGTCATTCCTACACAAACCTTTTCAGATTCTCATCTCGAGATCAGTCTCCTCACAAGTCTTTCATGATTGCCATTAAAGCTTTGTTGTTCCTGTGCCCAGACAGCTTTTCTTTTCCAATTTTCACCCCGATATTTCTTCTCTGAACTCTCAGATTTCTCTACAGCTCCACTATTTTCTTATTTCTAGCATCATGTCTGTGCATTGTCATTCTCTGTGTCATTTTCCATTAATTTCCAGAATACTCACTATTGCCACTCTAAAACCAACACATTTCTGCTAATCCTGACAAATATTTATCCATCAATCAGAAAATATTTTTGTAATTAAAAGAGAAAACACTGTATTACTGAGAAATCTATTTTTGGTTTCTAGGCATCATCCTAGGTTCACTGTTAAGATCTGAGCTGTTCCTTTTTGACATTGTATCAGATATGGTGTACAGACTTTTTGCGTGTTTATTTCAAACAGGATTTTAGAAGTAGAATATTCCCAAATACTTCTTCCACGCCTACTGCTGAAAAGTGAGTAAAGAGCTTTGCACAGATCAAATGCTAGAACATACACACAGAGCATAATTTCTGCAAAGAAAAAGGCTGCCTTTTACAAACTTCTTCATTTGTATCTATTTATGGGAACACCCTACTGACTTACTCCTCTTGGGAGAGAATTTTGTAGTCAGGGCACAGGGTTTAATTAGATGCTATCAAGTTATTAAGCTAGTTCATATGAAGTGAAACTGGCTATCCTGCACTTTATCTGTGTGGTTAGCTATTTCCCAAATTTCTTGTTCAAAGTAAACACCTTCTATATCCATTTATTCTCTACCAAATGTGCTTTTCTACTTGCAACAACAAATAGATTTTCATCCTGTGTGTTATTTTCCAAATTGCAAGTATGTAAAAATAATTGCCTTTCTCTCATTTTGGAGCTGTTCTCTCTCAATGGCTCATGTTTTTACCAAAATTTCCAGTTGTCTTTGTTTTTCTTTTCATCTAATTGCAATTGCAAACTAAACCACATTGCTCAGCTGAAGAAGCCTGGGCTTCCCTCAGGAAGCCACTGACTGCCGGAGAAGTGCAAGACTTAAAGCAGAGGCACTGCAACCCTCCCTGATAAGGAGTCACAGCTTCTTGATGTCCATTGCCCAACAGACTGCCACAAGCACAGCGTGAGAGTAGTGTACCACAAAGGCAACCTACAGTCCATGGGTGCTGGGAGCCCTTGTAGATGCCTGGAGATAGGAGTGCTAGTGTCAACAGGGTGGTGGGGAGAGCCTGGAAGAATTAAGAAAAATAAAAATCCGCTAGTCTGAAGGTCTGAAGCCTGACGTGAGTTTTAGGAACAATCAACTGACACGGCATTTGCTGAGAATACACAGTCTGCCCTGTACATGCTTTAAAGCACTGGATCAAACCTCCTGTTATAAAGGAACTAAGCTCTTCCTGGAGGTTTCAGAGGCTAATACATGCCATGCCAGAGCCCACAGCTCCATGGACCTCCAAGTGACAGGTGCATTCTGCATCTTAATAGCAGGATTTAAAGCCAGTTCCCAGGTTACTCACTTCTATCCTAAATCCAATATTGCAAGCTGCAGCTTATTTAATGTAAGGCACTATCATTCCTCCACAAAAAGCCTTGTTGCCTTTCCATTCCTTGCACAGGCACTCCCATTTTTAGTTTGCTTCTTTCAATGTGAAATGTATTATCTGTAAGATCAGCAGTTCATCTGCACTGTTGTTCCACTCATTATTTAAAATTCTGTAGCAGAGGGACTACAATAAGAAAATCCCCATTTTACAAAAAAGGTCAGCATGTACTTACATAATTTGATGCAAGATCGGGATGCAGATAATCAATTCCTGCAATAAGATAATTACAGAACAGAAACAAAAGGTTAAGAGTTTCAAAAAAGATTTTTCCAGTGATCACAGAACAAAACAAGATTCCTTTGCAACCACAGGAAAATTATTATGGTGAATAATGCAACCGATTGAAATGAGATTTCAGTTTTTAAATGTAGACTTTTAAACTGGTGTACCCTGTCTGATGCAGTCCCAGCCAGGAGTTTTCAATCACTTATGTCAAAAACCAGGTGCCAATTGAAAAGATGAGCTCAGCAACAAAATCTATTAACCTGTTTTGTAGACTAGATCATATTTACTTATTAAGATTAGTTTAAATCACAGTTTATCTTTAGACAAGTTCTATCATCTCAAAGCATCCCCAAACCAACAAGTTCAGTAAGCAGTGGATCAGTACAGCATATAAAAAGGAGTACTTTTAACCACTGAAAAATGTATGGTAAGTAGACAGAAAATTACCTAAACTAGACTTGGGGAGATCACTAAGTCAAACACTTTGGATTATGTGTATGAAAGTGCTTTTAAAGCTGGATTAGACCGTTTTAGCAAATATCTGAACATAGGCTCTGTACCTTGGTACTATGCTAAAGATTGTAACAAGGCAGTGGTGCTGAATATACTCATTCTAATGCATGAAGTCTTCCCACACATGGCAAATATATAAATCCCAGTGGATGGTGGAACAGAAACAGCATATCTACACTCAGAGGGGATAAGCTGACCTATTACATATCCAGTTAAAACCTACAAAGAAATGGCCACCAATTTCATGTTACTTTTTAATCATTAGTCTGCCCTCTGTATCCAATCACCACGCTATTAGATGCTTAATTTTGTCTGCAAGAACAATGTCGTATTTTCGCAGTTACTCTGATGAAATGATTACCTCCCATTGTGTAGGGTCCTTAGCACTAGATTTGCATGAAGAGACACTTGCACCTGTGGAGACCCTTACTGATGTAACGGTAGATGAACAACAAAAGTCTCAGTGAAGAATCATGTTATTCAAATGCTCTCTTCCAGAGTTACTGGAAGTGAATATAAGGCAAATTACCCCCTTCTCTAAAAGCTGTATCTGATGGGCCAACATCTTTATTTGACCCGAGGCTCAGATAGTTTGTCATGCCATTCACAGTCATGTCTAGCTATTCTGACAGCTAAGTCCTGCCTCTGTGGGATCAGTAAAAGTGTGATTTCTCATGTCATCAATATACAGATGTCTGAGTCTACTTTCTTACTTCCACAAAAACCTTGTCTTTGAAGTAAGCAGATGAGGAAGAGAAATAAATGAGGACAGATCTCAGCTGACCCTACAAAATATACATGGATCCAGGCATTTTATTTATGTTTAATATTATTCAATCACCATAAAAGGAAAACATTCAAAATTTAGCCCAAATAAGTGTTGGGAGGCTGCACATCACCCCTGTACTTCAGCAAGGAATCCATGGATAGAACAGCTGTGACTTCAGCTGTACTTTTTATCTTCATCTTCCTTGAACTTACCCTCAAATTAGTAATGTATTTAATATGCAGGTCTTTATTGACATTCAGCATTAAAGTGTTTAATTATTTCAGCTGTCAAGTATGACTTTGAGAATAATGTAACCCAAAAACATTTTCTTTAATACTTTTTTCACAGCAATTATGCCCCCTAGTCAGTGCCTACAGAAGTCAAAGGGAGTCTTTCCTTTGGTTTAATGGCTATTATAGTGTGCCCTGGAAGATATCTAAGCGATAATTGCAAACTACTCTTAATGCTTGGATATTCATGCTTCAGTGTCCCCTGTGAAGTCTTTATAACATAAAGATAACTTAACATAACATTTCCCTGAAGATCTCAAAGTCTTTATGGAGGTCGGTAGTCTCAGCACTATAAGCAATCCATTATTACTTTTTAATCTTTTTTTTACTTGGGTTACATGGAAAAACATACTTATAATGACTAAAAAGCATGCAGTCTTCACTTACCATCATCCATAATTCCTATTGTAACTCCCTTCCCTGTGTATCCCAGCTCCCATGCTTCAGCTACATTAAGGTCAAGTCCAGGAGTCCCATCTGCTTGACCAGTGTTAATCTAATCAGTGAAAAAGAAGAGTAGCTTTTTTTAATTGACAGACAGATTTCCACAGCCACTGAATTTTGCTTTGTATCTTCATGTGTATCTTTTGTATGGAAAATTTATCCCATTTACTTTGGAGTATATATCTGTACCGAATCATAACTACTGCAATAATGCAGTGGTAAAAATTAAAAAAAACCCCAAACAAACAAAAAAAACCCAACCAAAACCACAAACAAACAAACAACCCCCCCCCCCAAAAAAAACCCAAAACAAACCCCAAACCTGGGCAAATTCACTTGTTTGTGGTTTACAAGATTTGATTAAACCCTGAACCTTTTGGATCATAAAAAGCACTTTTCTACGTAACCGTGCAGGGCAGTGGGTCAAGCCAGACAAAAATTAGACCAATGGCTTTTACAGAGGACTTTTTATAAGCAGGAAATTCTTTTTTCTTGACAGCAGAGATCTACTGAAATTCACATCCACTGGGTTTAGTACCAGAAACTATTTCTTTTACAACCAAGTGAGCTCTGCTTTAAGCAGGAAGGTTCAGTAGATGATCTTCAAGGGTCCTTTCCAACCTTGTGTGGGTGTGATTCTATGATTTTGCACAAGGGCAACCCCTTGTATCTTCAGGCATTACTCATGCTCACCAACCTCATTCGCAAATTTCTCAGGTTCTGTGGGAAAAACGGTATGGCTTTTAGTGTTCCAGATGCAAAAATTTTCAATTTTGTGCCAGACACATCTCATTGCAAAACACATTTTAGTGTATTTTATAGTCTAAAAACTAAAAATGTATAGCTTCATTAAAAAATTGTGATTTTTATCACTGCAGCATTGAAGTACCGTAAAGAAGCGAATTAATCCACACTTTAGTTTATCACGCCATCAAGGATGAAGTCTCATCCATGCTAATGTGCCCTCATTCATCTGAGAACTCCCATCTTGGAAAAAAAACAGCCACATTGGATGTATTCATGAAACTTCCGTAATAGATTTAAAGAAAAGAGAATAAGAAACACTATTCTTAAAAAAACCACACCCTTCTTGAGGGAAGCAGGCAGTACTGCATTTACTATTTCATCATGAATAGATTGCAACACTAAAACTGACCAAAATTACTTTATCAACTTTTAAAATGGAAAAATATAATTTTGGCTACTTTCATGTAAGAATTAAAATTTTCTTTTATGACTAAAGACTTCTTCCTATAAAATATGACACATTAAAAATGAAACAATATTATTTTCTTTTGACATTAGCTTAAGCTAAAATTCATCAGTTTTCAGCTGTTCTGCTTTTGACAGAAGAAAATCAATTAATATTCAAATTTCCATAAGAAAAGAAAATCCTCAGCTTTTTCTAGCCAATGTACTAGAACTTTTTGTTGCAATTCTGTAACAATATTTTACCTGGCAACAGCTCAAAGACATGATTCATATGCAGTTTTAGGGGTCACATCAGCACACCAGGAATGCCCACAGGATACCAATACAGTTCTCTTTCAAGGCTTCTAAGGATCTTTCCATTGACTGAAATGAAATTTAGCTCTTGAAATGTGCTGGGTCTTCCCAGCATATAAAAGAGGTACAGTTAAAAACAACAGGACAGAGCCTTGGATCCATTCCCAAGTTCTTGTGACATATTTGGAAAGAACTCTTGCGAAACATAGCAACAGCACAGAATGGATTGAACGCCAATTATTTCATTACTCTTACTGTTATTTTTCTTTCAAAACTTACCAGGTACCATTGCTTTGTAAATAAAGGATCATTCATGTTGATATCGATGTCATTGATGTCTCTATATCCTCGCTTCCTTCTGCTGAAGCCTTCCTGTTGCACAACTTTCTTTACCTGGCAGGGTTAATTTTTACATCTTAACTCAACATTCTTAAAGACAGATACAAAGATTTTTTAGCTTTGTTTTCATGACAGATGAAGATTATGAAATCACATTATTTGCATCTGTGTAATTCATTCGCAACTTCTAAACCTGTGGCTGATTTCAGTCAAAATTTGTGAAGACAGAGAACTCAAGGACTACTACAATGGCTATGTGGGGAAGAGACACCCAGAAGTGTCCTATATGTAACAAAGCTACAGCTGGAACATGTTTTAGATACCTGAGAATCTGCATAAGAAAGAACCTCTATTCAGGTATTATTAGTGTCGTGGATCTTCTTGCCATACTTGTTTATAGCTACCAATATCAAAACATTGTTATTAGAAGTTAAAATGAACTAATTCGCAATATGTCACTGTTCAAAGCTGCAAACATTTGACAAAATGAGGATGCAGGTCTCAACCACGTTTTTACATTTTCAGATTTTTCTCCAGGGCATTTTCAGAGTATTTAGATAGCCTCTCCTGCCAAAGAGATTTGCTGGGAGAAAAATATCTGCAGTTGTGTGCTTTCATCATACTCCTGAGGTTCTCAAAAACACGTCTTGTAGAGCAATCTACTTTCAGGGATCATCCTTGCAATGCATGATAAATAAATACATTGGCAAGAAAACCAAACAGCAAAAAAGCCACTAAACTGAGCAGACTGGCTGAAGTGTGAGATATGAAAATACTGGTTATAAAACACAAGTAGCCATAGTTTTTTTGAGACCCTTTCCTTTATGAACAGCAAATCCACAAAAACATTTAACTAAGCACTGTAGAAAACAAGAAAAGTTAGACACACAAGTATCTTGGAGACGGGAACTACAAATGTCAGACCATAATCATCTTATTTGTACACATGTAAGAGAGCACCCCTAAAGGAGATCACTGAATGGTTGTAATTGTTGTTATAATATGTGCTAACATATTCCTAGACCTTGCAGAAGTGCTGTCAAGTTTGACATACTCTTTTGTACTCTTTAGCCTAACACCTGGAACCAAGATAGCATGAGTGACAGCATTTAATTAAAAAAAATTAAATCCAGCCGTCTTGATCAAAGAGGAATGCTTAAAACCATGAACTGAGTACACCCTGAGGTGCAGCAAGAAGGTAGCAAACCCCCTAACATTTCCTTAGGCATCTTCTTGGAAAAAAAATGCATGGCTATTAAATAAATCTAGTAAACTCAGAGAACCACTTCTACATGTGTGGGTTTGACATTTCTGATTAAGACGACGTATACAGGAGTTACAGCGCTGTGTCATCTAGTTTCAGCAAAAATCAACAGCGGAGAAATTAATCCAAAGGCTAAACCAGATCTTAGGTCAGCTGAGTCATTCTTGGAGGTGTCCTTCTGTCTCCATTAATAAAAGCAGTAGCCTCAAAAGACAGTGCACAGTGAGGTGCTTAAGGCTGAGATGAAACCAAGATCAAACTGATGGGGGCTAAAAGCTATTTTCCTCACAGCTATATTGCTTCATTATAACACTGAAAACCTAATACCAATTCATAAGGAGCAGGATGGAGCAGCATGCCCTGAAAAGGCAGTATCCAATGTTTCTAAAAATGTATGAATTGTTAACTACTTAACTAAAGGTACAAAATGATAAAATTTAGAATTGGTAGGTACTTTCATTTATACCTGTGTTTCCACTACTTATGCAGGTTCATTAAAAGCAGAACAGATTGAAAAGAAAGGAAAAAACCTAATAAAAAATAAGCTGCAAAGAGGATAGTGATTAAGTAGGACCCATACTAGGCGTACATAGTGGTGCCAGGTATCTGTACAGACTAAAGAAAGGCATAAGCACACTGTTTGATACCTCCAAGATAAGGCTCAGTGATGCCATGGAGCAACACAACAATCACCTGTCATTATGCCTCCCTCCGTTACCACCCCTGCCTCTCCGGTTGCGACTGCAAACCCCAAGCTGTCACCATAGGAAATAACTATGAATAGAAGCCAGCCCTCACTTAGACGAATGCCAGAGAAAAAGATTTCATGCGTTTGCGCTCCCACGCAAGCTTCCTGGCTCTGCAGGACCTGCTGCATTAAGGCAGTGAATTAGGATTTAGTACAAAAGGAATTCTACTAATTAAAAAGCAATGCTGAAGAGCCCTAGATTTTCTTTAAGACAACCCAGAGGAAGTGGGGGAGCAATCTGCAGAAATAGCACAGGCTGGTTTCCCTCTTCAGGGTCATCTCATTTGTCTGATCTGTTTCATCTCCACAATAAAATATATTTATTTTTTCTATTATATTACATTATATAATAATTTCATGAGACAAGGAAATATACCCCTCAAGGAGGTATAATATTCTCTGAACTAAAACCACTCTGTAGGCTGTTTTCTGAATATTTCACATGGAGAAAAGGCATACAGGGTGTTACCATCCACAGAGGTAAAAGTCTCAGAAATTCTGAGGCGTCTTTTTTACCACAGAAGCAAGGGGTTTTTCCTCATGTTCAGTAATGATGGTAACTCATACAATCACATCCAGAAAACTTTTGGCACTTCTGTCACGAAATGAGTCGAAAGGTTTGGGTAAGGCCTTGGTAGCTTCTTACTTACATAATCTACACATTGCCTCATTCGGTTGTCTTGTGTAACCCTGCACGAAGTAAGAACTTGCCTTTCTCCTGATGAAAACGTGTCTAGAAAGCAATGATCCCAAGATCAGATAACATGCATATATTCCAGAAAAAAATCCCAAAGAGAACAAAATTATCATTGGAAAAGGATGGTGCAAATCCAATTATCTGAGTGAAGAACTGCCCATTTAGGGCTGCAGATAGCTGACTCAGGAGAATCCTAGTCTTCTTGCCAACTGGACATCTGCATTGGAAAAACTGTGGTTTTTCAGAGCTGGAAACTTGTGCTTTCATATCTAGTCTAGGTCAGGTAAGGGACTGCATCTGATTCTGCTTCTATCGTATGGTTCTCTTCTTAAAGCAGAGCAGACCTCCCTGTAACATCAGTAGCATAAATGTATTAAGCATCATGTCGCAGGTAATATGTTTCAAAAACACATACAAGAGAGAATATCTGTGCACGTACAATGATAGAAGATAATTGGAAAATATTCTGATGTTCAGACCTGGAATCCATCCCTCAATCCAATGCACAATGCAACCTCATGACATTTTTTACATGCTTGTTTCTCTAACTGAAGCAGGAAAAACAGCATTCATTAAGACTCAGGCTTCTGATAATAGCATCTAAATGATTTGAGTCTGTGAAGGATGATACTTACTAGAAGCTAGTGAATGAACAAGATTTTCCTACTAAAATAGCATGAATTTTACTGTCTCAGAATTAGGCTTATTCATCAGCAATAATAGCCTTTTGTTTATTTGAGTCTTAATTCATTTATTACTTCTTCGTTAGGATACAGGATTAAGTAGAGAGCAAAATCTGAGCATCTACTTTATTAGCATGTGACTAAACCATGGAAAAGTTACTAGCTGTATTGTAATCAGAATGAAGGCCATGTATCAAAGAAGGTAGTCCATGGATGATACAATCTTTACAAGGAAAAAAGTTTCAAGTGCTGATTTTTAACATACTTGTACTTCTGCATGGCACATAAAGTCACTTGAATAATAATAAACAAGCAGGATACAGATGCAGAACAAATTAACAAAATAATCAATTGACTGCAATACTTCTCCAAGAGGGCCAGAAACCACAGCACTCGAACTGCTCTATGCTCCTGTGAATGCCAAGATAATCAGCTCCTTATTTTGACGGAACAGGGTTAATTGTACTGGTGAGCTCCTGCAGCTAAATGACTGTTATATTGAGTGTAAATGACAGATTTATTAAATTACGCCAGTGGGTGCACAAAAGTGGAACAGTACACGCAAGCCTCAACCTCACGAATCAAGAACTTTGGAACAGGAGAATTCTGGCCAAATTCCAGAGAAAAAAGGCAGTTGCATTGATGCCATCTAGTACACATGTTTTGTTTTTTTTAAAAAAAACAGCAGTGAGATAATTAACCAAAAGATGTAGTAATTCTTTATCCTCTAAAGCCTCAGGGTCAACACAGGTCTGCTCCTGAAGGTGAAGTAAGAATTTGGAAACTGATAGCCTGTATTTTTGAAGCAGTCAGGCTGATGATTGGACTTAGGCCCTATGAATTGTACTGAAGATCAGTCTCCTGTGAAGGTGGTTTGGAACAGTGTGTCCAGACGCACAAAGGCATTGTCAGATAAACCACCTTCAGCTAGCCCAAAGCTGTGGCAACTGTTGCTATCATTAATTTCCGATATCCAAAGAAACATGATGGCAACAAAAGATGAAGGCAGAAAAGTTCAAGTGAGCCAGAGTTATACACACACCTAACTCTCTTTAAAAACTAGTAAGAATTGAATATCAAGCACCTACAGCAGCATTTTGGGGTCTTATCCACAAATTACAATCTCTCTGCTCCCAAAGCCCATACAGAGTTAATAAGTGTGTCTTTTTCACCTCTGATTTCTAAGTAAACAGAAAGACATTTAATTTTACTTTCCACGCTATCCACATAACATAAAAACAGATATGCCTGTTAGAGATATACTGTTCCCATTCACAGAGTACACGTTCATCACCTGTATTGTCCCAACAGCTGCTTGCTGGTAAGAGGCTTTGAAGATGTCAGAGAGGAACACCCATCTCACATTCTTCTATGTATTTGTTAAAGGCCCAAAGCAACCAAGTTTCATGTGACTTTCCACTACAAAATAAGAGGAATAATGCTGACTCTCCTCACTAGCGAAAAGAAAGTACAGACCTACTTGAACTGTAACCAAGGTCAGATGAACTGAACAAACTGAATTACTTTTAAATGGCAATGGGGACAGCTCATTTCTGCTACTGAGCCAATAACATGGGATAGTGAGGCTGCTAGAATCCATCCTGCCATAGCAATGAAGAAAATTGATGCCTTTTCTCTTGATGTAGCTGGATGCATCTGCTTCATTTCAAACTTTCTGAGTTTCTTTCAAGGCCCGGAAAGAATGAGCAGGGATGTCAGGGGGTTTGCGAGTGTCACTGACCATCCAATATTTATTAATCAAATAACAACTGCTTCTCTCCATACATAGCAACGAATCTATGTTGTCAGACGCAGGTGTCTGGCAGATTATTCATAAAAGAGCCTCCAAGTGCCTCTTCTACCTGTATCCATTAATCCCTGGGGAGTCTTCTGTACAGGGACTCTTTCCCCAAGTTATCTTGCCACTCCTTGGTGGATACAGTTGGAGCTGCTACAGCAAAGACGTAGCAGCTGTTGAAGTGCAAGGCCTTTGGAACATAAAGTTTATTGATACAACCTTCCCTGACATTTCTAAGCAAAAGACACGTGAAGAAAATTGTTTTCAATTTGAAAGACTTCATGAAAGTAAAAATGCATCTCTCTCCATTAAAATACTTGTATCGCTCTTGTTTTATCCCTTTTAAAATGCCTATTTTCATAATGACAAGCATGGACATGAGAATTGCTTTGATTTCTAGGGAAAGTCATGTCCACTGTAAAATATGTCCATTTCTCAGTGTTCTCAGCCTTCCTTCTTCTACCTTGATGTTTCTCTTTTGTTACTATTTGAAACAATGTCACTGTATATCAAGGACCCACTTGTTCTGGCCCAGTGCTAGTTTTCCCCTTTCTCTAACCAGCCCTATTTGTCTCCACAAACAAGTTTATATAGACCATCAGCAGATACTAAAGCTTCTGGACACTTACGCTGTCCCCAGATATCCCTCCTGGGACGTCTTCTTAGTTTTCCTTGACTCCAGCTTGTGCTCTTCAAACGTCTTTCCCCTTTCTCTGGATATGATATTGCAAAAATGCCACACTCACAGTAGAATAAACCGGGGACAAAATAAATTGTCAAATTGCCACTATTGAACTCTGTGTTGCACAGCAAAACCCGGCATAGTTGGGGCAGCTCACTAACTTCTCTGCAAAAATCACTGAAAATCATAACATCAGAGGTACAGTCAGAAGTTCAGCACCAATCAGACAACAGTAAAATATGAAGTTGAACAGCCTGAATTCAAAGATTCCTCTCAGGCGATCAACCTTTCTTGATGGAAAGACAATTTAAAGAACTCGTGTTTCAACCAAGTTAATTTTTTTTTTTAATATGTAAGAACTGACTTGCTTCTGCCTTATTTTGTGACCTTTTGTTTTCCTGATATTAGTTCAGTGCTTGGTAAACAAGGAACTTTCAAAAATAAAAAAGGGGAAAAGAAATCAATATTTTTGTCCATTTAGCAGGCCTCTTACTGTTCAGTGACATTCAGAAAGCAATGAGTAAAGAGACAAGGAATCAATGTGTAAGAGGAGGCTGCAGATCATATTCAACCTGCTCAGCTAAGCAATCAATAGTGCTCCTCTAGCTTCTATTTTGAAATACAATTGAGTTGTTTAGGCTGCAATGTAAAATGAATGCTGACTATGGATGGCCTGCAATGGAAAATGCCAATTTGGCAAAACAGAAATTTTCATAGGATCATGCCCTATTTGACAAAGCTTTTTTGCTGCAGGATAGAATGTATTAAAGGGAAAGACTGAGACAGAAAAACATATCTTGATATGTGGTGCACTGCCTCAAGAAAAAGCAAACTGCTTCACACCTCTGCTCTCTCCTCAGATTGGAAAGAGGGCCATATCAGGATCTGCACTGTCACAGGTGCTGGCTATTCTAGGAACTCCGTTCTTATTTCCATTTTTTCACTGCTTAGACAAGCCAACAAGTAAGCAGGAGCATTTCTGAAATCTTAAGAAGTTTCCAAAGGAATGAAAAACTGCTTCTTACTCTACACAGAGAAGCTGACATTACACTTTATGGTATATAATGACAGAAAAGTCAAAGTAATTTATATTTCAAATAATGTCTCATTGCAAGACAGCAGGACAGACACTTCAGCTACAAAATCAAAGATCTCTATAAGAAACAAATTCCCAGAGATGGGGTACAACAGCATACATTATTCTCTCCAGGGGATCTGAGTAGCTTGTGGGTAAATTTTGCTCTTCATTATCTCACCAGTTATATTGGGCCACAGAAATGATCAACCTCTCCAAATCAATCAGCATAACCACCTCACAGTACAGGCATATACAACAGCATGCCTGGTGACAGAAAACAAAATTGGGCCCCATGCATGTAGGGCACTATTGACTGCAGATCCTCCCTTCTTAGCTGCAAAATTCATTGCTGCCAAGTCACAGTTTTCCCTTCTCTTACATCCCTTTGCCAAGTAATGCAGATTTATCTTTCTTAAAACAATGTGCTTGAAAAAAACCACCCACCTTTTTCTTCTTCCTCAACAGTGAAAGATTTTTCATGGACTGATCTTCATTTATTACTAAGGCCATCATCAATCTTTAAGGCGATACCCAAAGTAGGTCTAATTTATATTTGCAGCCTCTCTGTGGTATAAAAGGTTTTTAGTTTAAATGGGTATCAGGCCCAGTTCATCTTTAAGACTGCAAATCTTTCGGCACTGAGACTAGCTTTTGGATATGTCTGTGCAGCACAAAGAAAACAGGTGTTCACATGATGCCGAATCTTTTAATTTAATAATTCCCTCTTTGTCATCATTTGTTCATTTATAACTTTGGATCATTTCTTATATTCCTGAGCAGTCTTCCAGCAAAAGACTTTCCTTCTGCTCCACAATAGCTCACTGGTGCTACAAGAGAAAGGTACTACAGAGTCCACCTTTATATAACCTCCTTTTTAAAGATTCCATTAGTATGGCTGCTGCTTCTGCACAAGCGATGAATATCTGATACATCCCAAGAGAATGAGAGTGCTCATAGGCTAAAGATTCCTCTAAACTCTGTTGATTTTAAGTTAATTTATTTCATGCAGCATGTCTCCAGATAAGTGGGGTTTGCAAGAAAATATCACTTGGAGAAAAATCTGTTCAGTTTGGTTTGTACAGGAAGATTCAACTGACAGGTAAAATTATTCTCTTTGTTGAAGCGTACTCTTGACCCACACTGACATAGAAGAGACTTCTTATGAATGTGTGAATATCTGTGCTAATGCCCAAACACATTTCCAGTCATAAAGCATCATCTATAGCAGCTTTAACTCTAACTTCATGCATTTTCTTGAATATGCCAATTTGCTTTACAGACATTACATTTAAGTGTACTGCATATATACAGACTGGAAGAGCCTTGCAATTGCCCTGTGTAGGTATGCATCATCATTTAGGGAAGGTGAGTCAGCAGACGATGAGATCTTAAAGTAACTCTGCAGCATGCACTGAAAATAAATCCCCTAGTGTCCAAAGTGATTCTGCACTTAAAAGCTGGCTTCTGACCCATGCTGTAACTTGTCATACTTTCACTTCATTCTTCATAGCCTCCTTCCCACTCAGATTTCATCTAATAGCTCATCATTTGCCTTGAAACATCTGCTTGGAAAAACACAATTCACATTTTCTCTCATGGGATTACTGGCACAGATTATCCCCTTCCCACGCTAACAGTAAATAAGCCATAATGTCACACTCATTAAAGAACTGCCTGTTGCCCCATCCTTTATGTGATTTATTTTTCTTTCCATGTGTACTCCTTTTCTAAACACCTTCTAAGTCCAAAAACCAAGTATTTTGATATAGCTGCCCCTCAGGCCCAATGACAGCATTCAGTCACAGTAACAGTGGTGCAAGCTGTTCAAGGTTTCTCTCTCACTCAATGGGGCTTACTTTAAAAGTTTACTTCAGCTTCCTCCAGTACCAGTGAAAAATTTTCATACAGAAGTTTTGCCAGAATCTCAGCTGAAGAGCAACTTCCTAGAATAAAAATAGTATCATGGCACTAGGAGGGAAGGAAGGCAGAGTAACGCCAGTGCCATTGTCCTACATACAGTGAACCAAGCTGAACATCAATTACGATTTAAATTCATTTTAAAAAGTCCAAATTAAAACAGTTACTTAAAACTAGCTGTGGGTCCTCAAAACCTGGACTCATGGGGTGACAATGAAGAATAGGTTGGCTCCATTATGCGGAATTCAGGCTTTCCCTGAGTTCAGAAAGGACACAAGTGCCTTTTGATCTCTTTTTCCTGGCTGCAACCCTAGGAGTGCCCTACAGAATATAATCCTTTTGTAACCTATTCCACACTCAATTGTTCAAAACAATTTTTCCTCTCCCTATTTCTTCTGGTCTGTGAGCAAATTATGTCATTTGAATTAGGGAGCTTCCTGACGAGGCATCTTTTTCAGTTAATGTGAAAGGGAGCACGTCTGCGCAGACACCAATGGCCACTTACTCCTGCAGCATCTCCTACAGTCTCTTTTCTGACTCAGGTCTCCCCACTGCACCACGCAGGAAGGCTGCTAGCACTGATTACCATCCACTGCTGTCAACATCTCTCCAGCCAGGTGGTAACAAGATCTGCAAAAGGCCCATTTAGCTTTAATAAAAAACAAACCCTATTTGTACAAAGCTGCCTGCCTAGAGTGATATAGCAACAAGTGCCAAAGAGTCTAAGCTTATTCTAATATTGCAAACCTGTAATACTTAAACATCAAGGTTCACACAAGCAGTAGTAGTGTATTAGTGAGTCTTTCTTGTCCATTTTTAACGCCTTCACAGCTCTGTTGTTATCTCAGTGGAGATGAGATATAGAATTGCAAACCTCTGATTTTCCTTAAGTGCTGCCTGATGAGAATTACACAGGCTGTACAATGTCTTCTCTTAGGAAATCTCATAACTTGAAGCCAGAGAAAAAACAGAAGCCAATCTTATGACAGAGGGAAAACCGCAATTATGCTGCTGCTCACATTCACTTATCTGCTCATGCACCCAACAGCAGAGTGGTTGTTTATAGCACAGCTACTTCTTTATTCTATTACCGTAAATACACTGGACAGAAAAGACAAGGGAGCTTGCTTTCATGCATGCCTTTCACAACCCATCAGGAAGCAAGTGATAATTCATATTGATCAGGCTATACATTGTAAAGGTTGCGATTGCACTTCTTCAGCTCCTAGATTCAGAGGTTTATGGATCTCCATCACAAAGCACGTTAATCAAATCAGCAGAGGTTTATGTATCACTGCTGTATAGCATTGGTTTAGCAGCGTACAGCTGCCAGGGACAGGCCATCTCCCACAGAGTAAGCATCAAAACAGAACAGTTTCTACAGAACAATTTCTGTATCAAGAGGAAAGGTAGGAAAAGCCAGGACATACGGGACTGGTATACAAAAAGGAAAGAAACAGTCCATGCCCTGTAATTCTACCCTGTACTCAAACTAGTTTTTAATTCAGTACTTCCAAGGGACTGACATTGATTCTCGTCATGACACATTATACATCAGAATCCTTTCTTTTAATCGTCAAAAGTTCTCCTTCAATTCCTGCCATGCAGCCTAAACAGAGAGCAGCTGCAGAGCTCCCTGGTGCCTGGCACCATAGTACAGAGCATGGCCACGGCAGAGATACACATCAGGGCACTTTTCCCACCTCATCTCAGAATCTGGCTGCCACAAAGTTGCAGAAAGCCACCCTTCTGCCCCTGAACTGTCTAGTGCCCAGCTTGAGCAGTGTATCGAAGCCACGTTACCCCAGGCAAAGGCTACAGCTCTTCGCTTTACAAGAAAGCCACCAGGATTTGGCAAAGGGACCACATCTAGCATGATGCTGGAGAGTTGGGCGGAGAGGAACCTGATGAAATTCAGCAAGGGCAAGTGCAGGGTCCTGCACCTGGGGAGGAACAACCCCATGCACCAGTACAGGCCTGGGGTGGACCTGCTGGAGAGCAGCTCTGTGGAGAGGGACCTGGGTGTCCTGGTGGATGACAAGTTGACCATGAGCCAGCAGTGTGCCCTGGTTACCAAGAAGGCCAATGGGATCCTGGGGTGCATTAAGAAGAGTGTGGCCAGCAGGTCAAGGGAGGTTCTCCTTCCCTTCTACTCTGCCCTGGTGAGGCCTCATCTGGAGTACTACATCCAGTTCTGGGCTCCCCACTTCAAGAAAAACAAGGAACTACTGGAGAGAGTCCTGTGGAGAGCTATGAGGATAATGAGGGGACTGGAGCATCTCTCCTACGAGGAAAGGCTGAGGGAGCTGGGCTTGTTTAGCCTGAAGAAGAGAAGGCTGAGAGGGGACCTTCTAAATGCCTATAAATATCTTAAGGGTGGGTGTCAAGAGGATGTGGCCAGACTCCTTTCAGTGGTGCCCAGTGACAGGACAA
>Ga0065711_1038188_pt1 | contig 19047 bp, 9 predicted proteins | sample Hoacrofraction12_FD_59098 | JGI IMG/M metagenome (GOLD analysis project Ga0065711, IMG submission 59098) | Hoatzin crop microbial communities from Cojedes, Venezuela - Epithelial fraction 12 v2 (version 2) | ecosystem: Host-associated > Birds > Digestive system > Esophagus > Crop | place... | reverse complement strand
TCTCTCCTACGAGGAGAGGCTGAGGGAGCTGGGCTTGTTCAGCCTGAAGAAGAGAAGGCTGCAAGGGGACCTAATATATACTTACAAATATCTGAAGGGTGGGTGTCAGCAGGATCGGGCCAAGCTCTTTTCAGTGATGCCCAGCAACAGGACGAGGGGCAATGGGCACAAACTGAAGCACAGGAAGTTCCGTCTGAACATGAGGAAGAATTTCTTCCCTCTGAGGGTGACGGAGCAGTGGAACAGGCTGCCCAGGGAGGTTGTAGAGTCTCCCTCTCTGGAGATATTCAAGACCCGCCTGGACAAGGTCCTGTGAAGCCTGCTGTAGGTGACCCTGCTTCGGCAGGAGGGTTGGACTAGATGACCCACAGAGGTCCCTTCCAACCCCTACCATTCTGTGATTCTGTGATTCTGTAATCTCAGGATGAGATTTAACAATTGTATGAGTATAATTAAAGAACTCTGATAGTATTTCACTGAAGTGTTCACCATTTCAGTCTTCCTTCCTCATTTTGATAATTGATCATTATTGCCAGACAGTGATGTGTTCTGAATATATCAAAGTTAACAGGACTAATTGTTTAATGAGAACATGCATACTGAAGATACAGATTATTTTACAGTAGTATAAACTCTCTACCATTTAATTGTTATCAACCTCTTCAGCAATGCTATGTGACAATATATTGCTTGAAAGGTGTGGGCTTGTGTAAACCTCAGGTTTAAAGACACCAGGTTGACTCTATACATGATGAGCATACAGAAAAACCCATGTTAGCTCAGTATAAGACTGATCAGGTAGGAAGTAGGATATACAAGTGTTCAGGACACTGTACTTGCTCTCTGTTTTCAGAAGTTAGCTAGGGTACTGATGATTCATGCATTGCAGCGTGTCCTAAATATGACTGCAAGTTTCAATAGAAGCAGCCGATGAGGACTGTCATGTGGCTGGTACTCAGCTACATGGGACAATGTGTCCACGTAATGCATTTGACATTACAAGCAATCAGCTTGAAATTAAGAAACAGCTTAGGTATGTTCTTAACTGGAGAGCTAGGCAAATCAGTGGTAATGAGTCATTTCATCATTTTATCATTTCATCATGTGGATTTTCGTGTTTTTCTTATTAGAAAGAACAGTTAGGGAACTAGCCCTTTGATTTAGCTGGAACTCACTGAATTTTTCTTTCATTGCTGATGAATTCCACACAGTTTTTGTACTCTCTGTTATCTTCATGATAATGGAAAGGAAAGCCTCTCTTTTTCTCAGTATATAACTTTCAAGGACTGTATATGTCACTACAATCATAGAACTTTCAAACTGCTGGTTTAGATCTAATGGATGATGACAGCTGCAGATCTGACAAAACACTGACACATTAGGTTGGGTCACATTGTTTCAAGGTCTGGCAGAGCTTTTCTGTCTAGATAGAGAAGAACTTTCTCTGGATATTTTTTACCTGTCATTGAGACCATGGAGGATGTGTGGTGGGATCAAGAAACTTGGGCCCATAGAGACCCAAAGAATTATTATCTAAAATTGTAGAATTGCCAAATTCTTAAATGCCCTTATTTCCATTGCTGTTGTTCTTATGTATAAATTTATATAAGTAAGCCATTCCTGTTTTCGCTTTTCCCCCAAAAAAAGGAGCTATCTGTAGTTGTGCAGGGAAATTGAACCTACACTACATGGCATAAATGCCTGGCAAAAAGGCTACCACTGGAGTGGTATTCAGTTTGTGGTTAAAATATAGATATCTACCGGTTGCCACATTGCAGTGAGTCAATGAAGATACATTTAATATCGTTAATGAAACCTGAAGAACAATTTCGCCCTGCATAGGGTAGTTGCATAGTGGCTCATCACCACAATCCCACTATACAATTCATATCTTTTCAATATCTATTAATTTTAACAAGGACTTAGACAGCTCACGTGCCTTCAGAAAATTCGATGGAGTTGTTTAATTTATGAACATAATCTTATCCTGTATGTGGAGGACCTATTATCTTTACTAGTGGTCATCAAACCAGAAAAGCATACTTCACTCGTACATTTACTCCTATATAAGTGCTGTGGTCAGCTCATACATTTCTTGAAAGGTAATTCTCTTCAATTTACATTTCCTTCTAAGTATATTTCTCTTCCTGGAAAGGGACCCCAGATTACCTCAACACCTGTTTGCAGAAGCTAGATGTAGTACTGGCTTATTGCATGCCTCATGTAGGGAGTATTAGAGCCTCAGCTTCCACTTTCCAGCCTTTGAAAACTCCGAGCCTTTGTACATAGATTTTTTCGTACTGATAACTTATAGTAGGACTGGGTGGTTTCATGCTGAGGACATACTATTCCATTATTCTATGATTCTAAGATGCAGTGAACAGCTTCATCTCGTATGATTTAAGGCAGTGCTACTTTCTTCCATGTTACTGGAGAACATTCTGTTAGTATGTGAGTTATCAGCTGTGGGTTGCAAATGTTGTTTTTTCCCCTTCCACCTTGACCAATATCAACTACCTCTACCTACATTTCACTTACAGCTTTGCCAGAATAATAACTGGGAAGTGCTACAGGATCAATTTGGGGTCATTTGAAAATTTTCCAAGTGCATGAACCACTTTTGATGATACCCTACAGCTGAATCTCTAATACCTACAGGTATCTCTCTTTATTTCGCTCAGTGATGGGATCAGCTATGTTGCTTTGTCCTCCTTGTCTGCACTGCAGTGCTGCAGTGAGCTGACACACAGTACAGTATTAAGATTTGCAGAGCTACCCTAGTGGGAAGCTCTGATTTAACTGTGGACTTCGGCTCCGGTAACTGTGTGACACATGCCTGCAGCTGCCATACAGCCCGGAGGCAATTCAAATGCAAGCTGAATGTGGAGGCCAGAGGTGCTCATAACTCTGTATTTCAACCCACAGAAACATTGGAAATGCAAAATTAAGTCTTTCAACAGAAGATCACTGGAGATTTCTCTGAGTTTGTACTTCTAATGTTCAAGAGCAAGTAGCTGGTGTAACAAGTACAAAAGCCACTCCCCAAGTTGCTTTTGGAATTAATCAGTGCTGTTTCAGTTCAGATAACATTTACTCATTCAGAATTTATATTACACCTATCATTTTTATTGGGAATTTTATTTTAGATCAGAGGATCTTATGTTCATATGATTTATGACTGCTTTAATTTTTCCGAAGAACCTGTTTCAACAAAAACTAAGAATATAGAGAAACTGACATTATTCCTCTGAAAATGATTAAATTATCTCTTCAGCATGTAAGACAAATGCTCTGCCCACCTTTTTTATTTATTTATATATGCTATTTAAATCTTGCTCATTTCAATCATGTGATGGCAATCATCTATCTATTAAAAAAGTGTTAGCACTATTTCACTATAAAGATGTTCTCCATCAGGCCTTTCAATGGAACTTCTTTAATTCTTCTCTCAGTAGACTTCTATTCCCATTTAGTTTATGACTCTAATGTAGAAATTCACTGTGTTTTTTTTCCCAATTCCTTCGTTCAGGTAATATATCATTCTAATTCACTTTGTCTGATCTTGACTTCAGTATACCTGTCTATGCAGGGAGTAGATGTCACAGCTGCTCCTGTCAATATTTCCTTCTTGTAAGTGAAATAATTTGGTTGCTATGCCCAATGAGTCAGTGCCCTTGCAGTGCGAAGACATTGGAGTTGAGAGTCACTGACTAATTGGATAGTCATATAAATAATTTATGTTCTTTGTTCTATAGCTAAGCCACCCTTCCAAAAACTACTTTTTAAAGCATATACTAGAGTGGGAATCTGTCAAATTTAAATAATCACATTATTTGACTAAATAAATTGGGGTTTACGTGAAACCCTAGAGCATTGCGGTCAGCTTTCAGGACACTGCGGTTCTAGAAAGCTGCTGGCTGACAGAGGAAAGATGCTCAAGCAAGGAACAGTAAAACTGAGAAGACAAGGGGAACTTCCATGAGTAATGACTAACAAGTTGCATATTTATATTAGAAGTGTCACTTTCAAAACTTACTTCTCAAACTCAGGTTCCCGAAATAACCAAGCCCTGTAAATCTGTCCTGTACAGAATATTCTTTTAGCTCAGTGGAAGCTCTGCATGTTGAAGATTTCCAGAAGTAGGTTCCAAGTTTATCCCTTTCTTTTCAAATGTTGGTAATTTCAATTTACTTTTGTCTGTATGTCACAGGGAAATAGATCTGTTCAGATTCTAGAAGCTACAATAAAAATGCCCTCTAGTTTTGCTGTGACCAATGAATTCTGTGTATGTTGTACACTAAACAGCTATACTTCAGCAGTTCAACGTGTTTTTCATATGTATAACGGTTGTTTTATGCTTTAAATGAGAACTGTTTCAATAAAGAGGAGGGTTATTTTTGTTTTTGCTTGGAGTGGAATTTTTATATTGGAAATACAATGCAAGATTGGGGGAAACTCTCGTTATACTTACATATGAAAAACATCCCCACATTTTAGACCTCTAAAGCACTAGGATAGGAAGAAATGGAGTTGTAAATTTGGGTGTATGATCTTCTAGTCAATTTAGTTGTATACAAGTTAAAAGGCTTTATCATTTGCTTATTGTCTACAAAGTTTATCTATCTCCTGCAAATAAATTTTGTTGGCCTGGTCTACAGAATCAACTTTTTGTGGAAAAAGTGGTGAACAAAATAAAGAATAAATAACAAACAGGACGCATAGAGGATGGTTTCTTTAGGAACACAGTGTATGTTTAGAGAAAATTCTATAGGAAAGTGGATTGCATGGATAGATCCTCAGTAGCCAAGACAGATGATGTGTATGGAGTGAAATGCATCTTTACTGCTTCATTCACTGCATACTGCCTGATCAGTGTATGACTCAGATATTAAACCTGCAGGAAGAAAACATGTTTTCACACCTGAAAGATTACATCTCAATGCAAATATCCCATGGGGAAAAATATGGATTAACTTTAGCCTTTCTCACTCAAGCAATTAATTTTGTAACTTGAAAGTGTAATGTAGCTTATCTTTAGTTTAGGCTGTTTCCCTATAATTTACTCTAAAATGTAGATGGAATAAGGTGAAAAAAAAAAATCACAGAATGTTTGAGACTGGATGGAACCTCTGGAGGTCATCTGGTCCAACACCCCTGATCAAGCAGGGTCACCTAGAGCCGGTTGCCCAGGACCATGTCCAGACGGCTTTTTAATATCTCCAGAGTGGGAGACTCCACAACCTCTCTGGGCAACCTGTGCCAGTGCGTGGTCACCCCCACAGAAAAGAAGTGTTTGCTGATTTTCAGAGGAGCCTCCTGTGTTTCTGTTTGTGCCCATCGCCTCTGGTCCTATCACTGAGCACCACTGAAAAGAGCCTGGCTCAGTCCTCTTTGCACCTTCCCTTCAGGCATTTATAAGATCCCCCCTGAGCTTTCTCTTCTCCAGGCTGAACAGTCCCAGCTCTCAGCCTTTCCTCATATGAGAGATGCTCCAGTCCCTTCATCATCTTCTTGGCCCTTTGCTGGACCCTCCTCAGTAGCTCCGTAATACCTGTTCATTTCTATCTAGGACCATATCTATCCACTTTTGTCATTTTAATCAGGGTATGTTTCTTCCGTGTTGCAGAAGGTTGCAGTGAGCTCTTGTACGTATTTTTCTCACATTTACGTGCAGAAAGAATCAAGCTGGAACTAGAAAATATTTTTCTGGTGCTCCTATCTTGATAGTTCTGCTGTATTTTTTCTGCTTCTTTGTCACGTTACGTACTGGTTTGGTCTGTGCACTGTTATGTTGGAGTACTGGGTTTGCCAGCAGATGGGAAGCTGAAACTATCCTTGCACTCTGCTCTCAAATATACCAGTGTGAATCCTGGACTAATGTGGACTCTGTGGAACTGCAACAGTCCCCTACTGTTTGTACTTTACCTAGTAATTGGTACAAATTTGCACTGGCTGCATATTTGCCTTATACAGGACTCCATAATGTTTTAACTGTAATTTGCCTTATTAAAAAACCCACACATAATGTTTCAAGATATATAATATTTATATATCGGGATATTTTTACAAGTGGTTTTTACAAGTCAAAATCAATCCACTAGCCTATTTCACTCCTTTGCTCTAAAAATCCTAATAAGTAGCTCCACAAGTACAGAGATTTCTGGTAATGAATGACTAAGGAGAATCTTACAGGAAATAAGTTATTTTTATAGGATCAAGGCAGCATCAGTAAATATTTTTCTAAAATAAAATATAAAAGTTGAGATTGTTATGGGATCTGGCAAGCAAATATGCTTATGATTTTGGTTAGGAGACTGTTCTCTGCTGCTGCCATCATTTCCATAAGTCTTTGCTTCTATCAAAAGAATTATGAAACTGCTGTCCATTTACCACATAAATGATCATAATTTTGGGCAAGAAATGAACATGTGCCACATGAAGAAGTTTGTCCTGCCTAGATATCTTTATCAGAGCATGCATATGGCTTCCCCCTCCCTTCCCTCTGTTGAGACCAGCTACAGTTTTGACAGGGAAATGATATACTGCGTATAATGAATGCATTCCACACCCTGGGTATTATCTGAAACAGTTCTGTCAGGACTGTAGTTTATCATTCTTGCATGGCATGAAGCTGGTAAAATACCAGCTGCAGACTCTGCCTTTTTATTCGTTCGCCTCTGCCCCAAGAGCACATTCTCCGTGCGGCTTTCTCCTCACCTTGCACTATGCTTAAGGTGTAGGAGACATCCAAGGCCCACCTGCATGAGAAAACAATAAATTTCTGACCATGGTTCTGGATTACACCCACCAGTGCACAGTCCACTCACCAAGCAGAGTCTGCATGGGTTCAGGCAGAAGAGCTGGCACTGAGGTGCAGCTGGCGTACCTAGCTACCCTTCAGAAAAAAACAGGACACTGGATCCTTTCTGTGTGGCAGGCTCTGGGTCAGGGAGAAGCAGGACAGTTTGAGTGGTCAGGGGAAGAACCTTTTATAAAAGTTCCCTAGGGCTTTGGACTGAGCAGTGCCTTACACGCCTACCACCTGCAGATCCGGGCACATGGAATTGGAGGAATATCCCACAGCTGAGTCTGGGCAGGATTCACTTCTGTAAATCTAAGCTTCATTCAGCATGCCTTCAAATATTCTGCAGCTGCCAGTCCAAAAGATGCAAGTCTTCGCCAAATCCCATGAATATATGCCAATATTGTATTTTGGGTCGGCTAGAACACTTCAGATGACCATAGGCATACGTGTTTAGGAAACTGGATTGTGCCGTTGGGTCCTCCTGAGACTCAAATGACTACTCAGACTAGATCTGCATTCACTCTAAAGGAGGGATAGGTGCTTATTTCACTACTATTGCAAGAATCCTTTTATAGTATATTATAATATTTGTAATACGAATGTGTAATTTTGTAATAATTTTGTAGTTTTGAGTAGTTGACTTTGGAAATAGTGCAGTTGAATTGCGTACATTTTATATTGCAAGGAATTTTTTTGCTTTTTACCCTACATTCAGCTTGACCCTGGATTTGCTAGGCTTATTAGTGTCATAAGAACTTTGCATTTTAAGCCTTGTTTTTTGTTCAGTTACTAAGTACTCTTTTTCAAAAGTCAGTTTTCTACTGTGTAAAAATTTATGGATGATGCACTTACTAAGTAAAACTAATAAACTAGCGGGGAAAAAAACCCATTCCTTCTTTCAGAGGAAATAAACTATATAGTGAGGTTTATCACGGAACAATGCTTCATTCTTGTATTGTTCATTTGTAAGTGTATGAAGTTATGGTTACCACCTTGGAAGGAAAGTTTTGATTTTTATCAGTCCTAACTAGGTGAGCAGAATTTGAAAAATTACAGTAGTCATTCCCTCATTTAACTGTTTAAAATACTGTGTCAGTAATGTGAAAAATTTTGACATCCTAGGAAGTTTCTAAATTAGAAATTCCTAGGTGATCTTCCTAGAGACTCTTTCAGTGATATTACTACAGCTTTCAAATGCAAAATACAGAAAACACTAAGTCCAGCACAGAATGGGGGAAGTGAACAGGCTTCCAACCAGTAACTTCAGGAAAAAATGTGGGAATAACTCTTTGCTCATTCCTTTGCAGAGTAACATTTCATTAGTATGACAGTTTCTTATCTCCCGAGTATTGCCGGGCATCCTTTCCAGCAGGAGACCACTTGAATTTAGATAAAAGAAGTTGGACAGCTCTAGTTTTAACAGGTGGAGTGCTGAGCAAAAAAAAAAAAAAAGAGGCCCACAACAGCTGTAAAGGACATCTGTGGTTATTGGGTCCTCTTCCCAATGCCTAAATGTCCTTTCTGGGACATCTGCTACTAATGATCAAAAAATGTCATCAGGTTCTCAGGTTGCCTGTTTCACGGGATTCCATCAGATTTAGAATAAGCATTTTTATCTGATCTATTTGTTTAGGGGGCTTTGTACTCTGTGAACATATTTAAAAGTCCACACTTTTATTAATATTACTTACATACTGTATGAGCAGCTAATGTAACCACCAGATCTGTCATTTTTAATCTCTGCTTGAATTGCTTTGAGATTTGTAGCCTTTACTGCACCTTTTTTTAATGTTTAGCTTCGGAGTTTGTGCTGAATATCTATCTGATCACTCCTGTTTCATAAAATTTAGACATAAAAGAGCCATCTCAGTAAAGAAAAAACAGCTTCAGGGTTAGGTAGCTGTTTTTCACAATTGAACTTGTATGTAATGCAATTACTTTTAGACAGTTTTTCCTAAATATTATTAAATTATCTGAAATAATTGCAAAATCATTGATAGGAAACCAGTGGCATTTTATAGTTATGGAATTGCCTTTTAAATGTATGTTCAGTGTAGTACCTTTGTTCCTACAGGCTACGAGCACTGAGCTGAAACTAATGACAGTGAGTTACCAATGGCTTTGCTTGACAAGTGAATAGAATTGGAACCAGCGATATTTATAATTTTATCTGTTCCTTGGCAATCAGCAGTGGGGTATTTTCAGTCTAGAAGGCAGTATGTTCAAAGAGAGAAGATAACTGATTTATTTCCAGCTTTGCCAATGACTTCTGCTTGGTAAGTCACTTAACCTCTGCGTCCGAGTCTCACTAGCTGTTAAACAAAGATAATGATATTTTTCTTCTTTTGTAAATGAGCCTTCTGGGCATATGACAGAGCGAAATAGCACTCCCATAAACATGGGTACAAGGTATAAAAATTACAGAAAACAATGACTGTCAAGTGAAAAGCAGCCCTGGGAATAAATCCAAGTGGATGGCAGAGGCATGAATGCACATAAGCACATAGAAAATGCAAGTAACCATTTCTAGGAGAAGAATGAGCGTGATATTGGCTTATTAGAACTGGTTTGAACAAGATGTGAAGGTATAGGAGGGGAAAATTCAGAGCTCACTGGAGGCTTAAGGAAATTTGGCTGCTGACTAGGGTGGCTACTGCTCCTCCCTCAGTAATAACTTGGTTTTACCTCCTTCAGAAGGGTAAAGTCATGCCTTCCAGTGTGTTCCGCAGCCTTTGGCGTGGCTTTACAGGGCGCCTGGGAGGCTTAGAAGGGTGGTATAAGGGGTAGATGTGAATTGGTCAGGGGAAGTGGCTGCATGAGGAAGGGAACTGCCAGGGAGGTGAAGTTGACAGAGCAGGGAAGAAAAGGGAATCCTGTGGGGTGGCCTTGGCTGCCCCTTTCCTGATTTTCTTCCTTGCCTCTATTTACCCCCTCTGTAACTTAATCTGTTATTGTAAGATGTTGATGGCTGCCTGAAAAGCCTTGGAACATCTCTGAGATACTTAATGTGGAGATTAGAAATTAATATGTAGAAATAAAAAAAAAATTTTTGGAAAAGTATGCACTAGGAGATGGACAGACAGATCGAGGATTATATTGTCCCTTAGGAACAGAGTATACACGGCTGTTGTCTCAGCATAAACTTCTTCTTTACAAGTATTAGTTAGACTTTGGAGTATTTTGCTTTACTGATTGTAGTTGTCTGATGAATAATGAACAGTAATTCACAGAGTTTTACGTGTTGCACTTTCGTGAGATTCAACAGGAATTTTATTATTTAAGTTACACCAGAGAGCATCTGTGCCGTTCCCATCTGTGCTCTGAAGGAAAGAATTACCACCTGGGTTAGGTACATTCATGGAAAAAGATGGAGCCTGTCCTCAAGGACTATTTGAATTTCACAAGATGGAGTAATGCTAGCACATATGTAAGAGAAACAGAATATATATTAACATCACTGCTGAATATCCCTTTTCTCCAGCCTGTCAGAGCTTGCCAGCTGAAATGAATTACCTTAATAGGTTTTAAGGACAATAACAGTTTGTGATTATCTGATATGCCCTCCTGAATAACATAGCCTATAGAATCTCCCCCCAGTGATCTCTGCATCAAGCTCTTAACTTCTGTTTGTGCTATATACTGCAGCATAAAGAAAAATGAGACGCTGCCTCCCGAACACTCTTCCCCCAGATGAAAGCTACAGGTGGGGATTTCCTGTAAATTCAACAAGGAGCTGCAGAGTATGGTAACAGTGACTCACTAGGTGGCACTCGTACTTCTGAATCCATACTAAATTAAATCCCAGGCATCTATTTTAAGGGTTTTGTATTAAGTAAAACGCTGGTTTTTTGGGGGTAGGTATTATTCATAGTCCTCAACCTCCTTACTGCTTATGATTTCAAAGTTTTATTTAGAAGAATTTGGTAATCTGGAAGTCTGTTATCCTTTCACTTGTACGCCTTTTTTTGCACAGTCTGTGGCATTTTTCAAACCTTTAGTAATTACCATGGAGTTAAAAGTGTAGAACTCAGCTAGATAAAATTTGCTGCATTTGGGCTGGATAGTAGGCTTAAAAGAAAGGAAACCCAAGGGTGTGTAACCCATCTTTGAATGGAAGCATTTTGCATATGGCAAGTCTGGCCTCCTTGCTAAGGTGAATTATATACAAACTAGATAATTGCTTTCCATACTCTTCACAAGTAGGGGACCTGTGGGCTCTAGCAGATGGCTTCTCTGTTACTGGGTGGATTAAAATCTCTGCTGGGCCAATGTATTGATCAAGGAATTCGGTTTTGACCAAGTGTACACCGTCTCTCTGGAGAAGACTGTAACACTTTGAAGTGGTGGGACAATTCCTACCTCTAGTGAAACCTGTGAGGAAACTGAGGTAGGAATATAGCATTGCAGGATGATAATGTCCTCCAGGAACATGCACATTGAAATGGTGTTTATATAAAAGAATCTTCCCCAGGTTTTCTTTGTCTGGAAGCAAACCAATTTCTTCTTCTTCGTTTGTAACTTAGTCTTTAAAATACATTAGCATGTTTAAGTTATGGAAAATAGTGCAACTCCAACTTTGTAAAGAGCTGATTATATTAAATAGGTCATTCCACTACTATCATTAGCACTGTTTGCTAAAATGACCATGATAGGAGATGGGCTTTCTATCCTATCAAGTTATTAGTATACTTAGGTTTTAAATTTGTGGTGTACTGGCATTCCTTACAGAGGTCTTTAAATGTACATGTAAGGGGTTGCACTGGTGATTTACCATTTTATATTTTGTTGTGACATTGTCTTAGGGCCATGCAAGGGTAGAAGACAAGGAATAGGTAAGTCTGTGTACCTCCATTTTGGCTGAGAGTACATCCACACTGAGCAAATAGTGCAATTGGAGCAGATCAGAAAGGAAAACAGGTGATGATAAGGACCCAACGTCCACATCATATTCATCTGCAGGGCATTGTGTTACTTCAGACTAACTCTGCTCTGCACTGAATGCCAGTTGTTGGTTTGAATGCACTAGGTGTATGTCACCCAGGGGCACAGCTTGTGTTTTGGCTTCATCTGAAAGCAATGCAATTTGTGTGCTCCAAGCCTGCTCCACAATATGAATATAAGCAGGGAGGATCAGAAGTTCGCAACAAAAGGCGCTCATGTTCTGAACTAAAATGCTAATGGAAGAGCACCCTGAGTTCATTTTTAGTCCAGTGGTAGCATTCACAGGACAGTGCTATGTGCTAATGGAAGAGTGGGTAGCCAATTGCTTTAGACTGATCTGATTTTTTTTTTTCTGGAAAAATCCTTTTCAGCAGGAATAACCTGGTGGTTTTCTGAAATGGAGAGGATTGGTTTTCCATTTCCCAATAATTTACACTTACTTTAAAAGAAAACTTTTGATGATAAAACCATACCTTTTGATTCCATTGTTTAAAAATGTTATTTCCCATTAGAGGGGAATGTTGCATCATTTTCCTTAAGTTGTAGCAGGTAATGAGATCCCAGATCACACTGTTTTCTATTTTGACGTGTATGTCTTTTTAAATATAAATAGTTGCATATTCCCAATGACTGGCATCAGCTTCATGTATTTTTGCTGCCAGTTTTTTGCTTAATAAATGTCAGTAGGGGACAAACATATTTTGTAGATGCTTTTGCACATTATAGTGATTTATTTGTTCAGATATGTCTGAACCCAAAACGTGGTAGAACAGGAGCTTTGTTTTAACATGCCTAATGCTGCAGGGATTCAAGGTGACAGATACAACCTAATACCTGTGTAAGCCAACACAGACAGGACACAGGAACAATCACAAAACCACAGACAAAATGCAAAAAGCAAATTTATTTTCTTTACCTTGCAAGCCGGGGGATGCCCGAAGCAACACTCAGGCAGAGGCACACAAGCAGGAACACAGGCACTGCGGAGCTGGGTCCTTGCTAGAGGATCACCGAACCTGCTGCTTTCACCTGTGTATCAGGGATTCACACAGGTGTAGTTTTCCACTGTGCTTTGATCTTTCCCATAGCAGGGCAGGAATCTCAGGCATGTTCAATAGGGTACCTCTGAGTCTATCACAGGGCTATGTTATCTGAACACAGATGTTCTACTTGTCAAGCACACAGGACTAAACAACTATTAGTATCATACATGTGTTTTTCTACACCCCATCTGCAAGTCACTTGAGGGTGTTCATAATCCTCCTCATCTGTTATTTTCCCACAATACCACATACCCTGGATTTTACTAGAAACCTCTAAAACTTGTACCTGCTCAGTTATAGCCCATGAATCACTGTTGACACATTGGATATATCATTTTTCTTTTACAAAAAAATAGATTTGATATAGTATACTTGAGCAGTATTGCAGTATCTTCTAGCAAAGCCATCTAAGAGAAGCAAACCCACTAATATAGGAGAAATAAGATGTTTTTCCAATTAGAGAAACTGAATACATACAACACGTCCTTTATAGATTAGCTGTTGTTATGGGCATGTGACTTATTTTCTCATTTCCTTAAAGGGAAACTGACAGAACCCACTGATATACTGAAGAGGAACTTAACTTTTTTTTTTTTGCGAAGTTTTGTGATTGGTAATATAGTGGCTTTAGTTTTCTGTTTTCCTTTACTGGTGAGAGTGTAAGAGGGCATACTTGGGTGCTATATTCCCTTGCAAAACTTGTGCACTTTTGATCTTTTTCACTATGACAGTAGTGACGTTCTGTTAATAAAGTGATGATGAAAAGCTTGCAGGAGACTGAACTGTTTTATGCAAATGTTGTGCCTGTTTCAGTCATTGTCACATGCAGTTCATAGATTCTTGTGGATGGTTTTGCCCCAAGTTTGGCACCTCACAGTCTGCCCTCTTCTATTTGATTCTCACCAAGCTCCTTGCTTAACAAAATTCTGCTTAAAAGAAGAAAAAAAATTCATGAAAACAGGAACCTACATAATGATAACAAAAAACATTCAGCTGGTAACATTTAAGTTATTTCATTGGAATGCTGAAACTGAATGAAACCTCCTTTCTTCTTTGCTCTGTGCCTGCCTTCAAAATAATATTAGATATTATATTAGATGAAATCCTCCTAGGCAGCCATCGTGTTATTGTATTGCAGAGCTCCTTGCATAACTAGGCCATAGGGACTTCTCTAGTGAATGTTACTAGGACAGTAGGCCTTGAACTCAAGGAAACTCTAGGAATTGTAAATTAGGTTTCACACATACGAGACACCAAAATGGGAACCTATTCGGAGTCCTGAACAAGATTTTGTCTTGTATAATTTGTACTCCTTGGGCTCACCAGTGAGTTTTAAATGCAGCAAGGGCTCAGACTGGTTCCCTGTTTGGAATGGTGTTCCACAAGGGATTCTGTGCTATTGGATCACCCTGTGTTTCTGAATTGCCTTTTTTCCCGCAGTAACCTGTTAAGGAGTAACAATATTCACGTGCCAAAGTGAAATCCCCACAGAAAACTATTCTGACCTTCATATTATTTCCCTCATCCTCTTATAGTGCTTTGATCAGTGGCCAAATAAGTAATGTTGACAAGTTGATCTTTCGGTTATTACCAATGCACATCTGAGTTAACAACCCATTAAGCAATTCATACATCCCAGAGCCCTGAGTGCTAACTCATGCAGATGTTACAACTGTCCATGTCCTGACCTTGTTTTATCTGCAAGGATTAGAGGGGCATGCTTGTTCTAATAAAAGTTTAGAATATTGAAGAACATAACAATAGTACCCAGGAAACAGAAGAAACAGACCTTACTTAATTAAAGCATTTGTTATTAGTAACTAGTTCATTCTTTAACTGGATCTCAAACTGTCCCTTGAGCCATCCTACTATGATAAAAAGATTTTACTTCTTTATGAAGAGTGCTTGAAGCCATGTTTTGAACTCATTTGGGGAAAAGGAGAAAAATTATCTAAGAGATGTAATGAAATGCAGTAATTGAGATGTCATTTGTGCTAGGATTTATTAGGAGTAAAGAACTAAGCAGAGATCATTATTATATTATGTCAATGTGTAAGACTGCAATTTGCTTGTAAATGTTGTGTGCAGGTCTGCTAAAAATCGTAATCACTTTGTGTCAGACTAAAGGTCTGTCAGGCTCACCTGCCCTGTCTCCAGCAGTGGTCAACAGTGGCTGTCCACAGCAGGGGAGAAAAGGGAAAACATGTGTGATCCCGCTCTGGAGTTCTCTGCCATCCTTCAGCATTTTCTGCCACAAGAAATGATTAGTGACTGTTTAGAAGCCTGTGGTGAATTCCTCCTGAGCTTGTCCAGCGCAAGTGTGACTCCCGTGAAACTGGCATTTACAGCATACAGTGACATAGATTCTGCATACTATACTGTACTGGTTTTGGCTGAGATTTTCTTCATAGCAGCTCATATGGTGCTTTGCTTTGGATTTGTGACCAAAACAGTGTTGATCAGTGTCAAGGCCTTTTCTGCTGCTCACACTGCCTCACCAGCAAGTAGGCTAGGGGTGGCCAAAAGGTTGGGAGGGGACACAGCTGGGGAAGCTGACCCCAACTGACCAAACCCCACCATATGATGTTGTGCTCAGCAGTGAAAGGCTGGGCGGGAAAGAAGGAGGAATGGAGGATGTTTGGAGTTATGGCCTTTGTCTTCCCTATTAACCATTACCTGTGATGGAGCCCTGCTTTTCTGGAGATGGTTGAACACCTGCCTGCCGATGGGAAGTAGTCAATGAATTCTTAATTTTTCTTTGTTTGTGCACGCAGCTTTTGCTTTCTTTATTGCACTGTCTTTATCTCAACCCACGGGTTTTCTCACTTTCACCCTTCCAATTCTCTTCCCAATCCCTCTGTGGGGCAGTGAGGAAGCAGCTGTGTGGGGCTTAGCTGCCTACTGGGGTTTAACCATGACGTATACTATGTAACTATACCTTGTGTGAAGAAACACTGCTTTTTCATTGGTTTTAGCCTACTGTCTGATAGATTCATTTGTTGCCCGCTAGCTGTTAAATGGTTAGAAATAGTGGATAATTAGTTAAAATCTTCTCTGTTTTTGAGGCTGAGTACTTACATCATAAGCCTTTATGGGAGCCGTTTTAGGACTTAGATCATCTTTGCTCCCTTCAAACTTTTGCAGGTCTACTAAATCCTTTTGGCCGTGAGAGACTTCAGCACAATGTTCCAGATATGGGTGCCCTGTTAAATTAGTAGTGGCATAATGTTATTCTCTCTCTTCTTCTCAACATTCTCAATCCTTTCCCCACATCTTCTTTCTCCAACAAAATCCTCTCAACAGACAAAACAGTGTCTCAAATCTTAAGGTAGGCCATGCTGAGAACAGTGGAACAGAAGACTGGAAGGGATGTCTGCTTGGGTGGTTGAGTCTAGGATGTTATCAGAGCAATGAATTATACAGTTTCATAGAATTCTGCAGATCATCTGTTTTATATGGTGACACCCTGCCAAGGCCGTGTAATCCTCCCCAGCAATATTTAACAAACATAGGACTGATAATAGAAACAAAAATCCATAACCATATTGTGCCACTGAAAGAAAAACAGAAAACAACAAAATTGGTATGTCCTGTTACTACATGTTTTGATGAAGGTTATGCATGACCTTAGTCGGGCTGAACCAACGCATAAACATAATTACTTAACCAATTAGCTTAATTTTCTGTTTCTCGTAATTCCAATTTTGTCATGTAATCTTTTCTATATGCCAGCCAAGCATAATTCTAAGGCATTTTAGCTCCTTTTCCCATGCCATCTAGCTTGGAAACTGCCCTAGAAATTAATTTCTCAGTGGCCAGAAGCTTTATTCCAATTTCCTGTCTTAGATATAATTTCTGCTAATTATTATTATTTCTTAAACTTAATCTAGTCTGGGAGATATTTCATTATTTTTTCAATTTACTGGGCCAGAACTATGGTGAAAATTTACCTACAGACAATTTAAAATGTTAAAAATACTCTATATGTTTTCTGCATTTCACATTGCTTTTCTGGTTGGGTATTATTTCAATAATTTGGTTAGCTATGAAGTCTCTGGTTTAAGCACTTTAATAGGAACATACTAAGGAATAATAGTATATACACCTTTCTTTGGTACATATACACAGTGGAAAATGTATTTTATAGAAAAATTCCCAGACCCAAATCAATGTGACCAAAAGCTAAGACCAAGCGTGTGGAAAATTCCTCTCCTAAAAGATTTTCAGAAGACTGAGTAATAGAAAATTGAGGTTTTAGACCGCTTACATGAATTATTAGCTGCTGCCAAACCTTATAATACTGATAACATTACAATTTTTCTGTTTTAATCTTTTTGTGCTTGCTGTAGCTATGATTTCTTAAAGAAAAAAAAGAATTGTTTTTTAATCAACAGAGTGCTTAAAAAAGTCTAGTATTTGAACACTGCTAGCAGACTATTTAATGAATGCACGGCAGAAACAAACAATTGGTTTGAATATTTTACAAGCTTAGGTTGTGAAATTCTTTGATCAAAGACTCTCAACTAAGTCATAGCATTAAGTCAAACTTTCTGAAGTGCTATATGAATCTAAGGAATTTCCATTGTTTTCAAAGGATAATTTTTGCAGGCTGACTTTGAAGTGAGGAAAACACAATGCGGCCTATAAGTAGATAATCTCTAGGAAACACAGCAGTTATAAAATCACATAAAGACACTTTTGTTCACTGGTAAGGATGTGAGTATAGGGTTTTACACTGAATAAGAGTATTTGTATATTAAAGCAAATGCACAAATTTGTGATTTCACAGCCACAATCAGGAATTAACTGACTGACAATACAGTGCTTCAAAATGGAAATCAGTGTTGTCTTTTGCTTGTGTAGGAAACTGTTGGTAATGGCAGGTCCAGTGTCAATACAACCAGATACGGCATCAGATTGGGCTGACATAAGTTCTATTACTTTAGTAAGTAATCAAATTATAAATCTGTTCAGAGATTTTTGAGTTTGGTTTGAATATGTTCCAAAATACTTCTAGCTGACCAAAATATGCTATATTCCAGATCTCACTCTTAAATATGTAATACTGAAGTCACTATACAAAGAATTCTTTCAGTTTCCAGATGGTACTAGATAATGCAGCTAGATATGAACTACATTAGTAGACGTATACAAATTAGTAAAGGCTAATACAGATTTATTCTGGGATAAATATAATGAATTGTTTTGGAATTGTTGCAGTTACTGTACTATAACTTTTTCTGTCACTTACTGGAATTTAGCTATTGTTTGGACTTCACCTAAATTTCAGTTTATTCTGTGATACTGTCTGACTAAAGCAGGAAAAAAGTTTGCTTGATTGAAGTGAATTTAAATGTATGTACACTGAAACACAAAATTTACTATTTTCCCTGTTGATCTGTTAAAGTAATCCCATTTCGCTGTCTAGCAAGAAAGAAAAAAGAGGGTACTTCTGTTAAGTTAAAATATTTGGTCTGCTTTTCAGAGCAGAAACTCTTCTTGGAGTAACAAAAAAACCTCCCCAGAACTAGATGTTCCTAATTTACTAAGAAATGTTATAAAAAATAAGGTGTCATAGATCCATTTCAAGAAATGGATTCTAGCTTCTGAAAAGAGTTATTTGCAATATGTGTCCCATTCGACCAGACAATGTTAATGGTATACTGATGCTTTGAAATGAAATACTTTTGAGTCTTGCAAGAAGAGAATGTTAAGCGTGCAACGGGCACAAACTGAAGCATAGGAAGTTCTGTCTGAACATGAGAAAGAACTTCTTCCCTCTGAGGGTGACGGAACACTGGAACCGGCTGCCCAGGGAGGTTGTGGAGTCTCCTTCTCTGGAGATATTCAAGACTCGCCTGGACAAGATCCTGTGCAGCCTGCTGTAGGTGACTCTGCTTTGGCAGGGGGGTTGGACTAGATGGCCCACAGAGGTCCCTTCCAACCCCTAGCATTCTGTGACTCTGTGATTCTGTGCTCCCTTATTTCTGCTGAAATAAATCCCTCACTGTTTGGTAGCTTTAACATGAAAGAACAAAATGTTCATGTTTTTGGCTTTCCTGCATTTTTACCTCTGTGATACTTGGAGCTCTTCTTACTAAACTCTACCCCTCTCCTACTCCTGAGGTATCCCACCCAGCTCTATCTTATTTTTGGTCTAAGAACTAAGAAACAGGAATTAACTGTCCTGCATATGGACAGTCTTTAAGAGAAGCAGCGACAGGTGCACCGCCCCCACCCCCCAACGTCCCCTGGAAC
>Ga0065711_1014740_pt1 | contig 19047 bp, 20 predicted proteins | sample Hoacrofraction12_FD_59098 | JGI IMG/M metagenome (GOLD analysis project Ga0065711, IMG submission 59098) | Hoatzin crop microbial communities from Cojedes, Venezuela - Epithelial fraction 12 v2 (version 2) | ecosystem: Host-associated > Birds > Digestive system > Esophagus > Crop | place... | reverse complement strand
TATGCTCTTTTGTGAGCGGTTAAACTTAAATGTTCTGATGCAAAGGTAGGCTGATTTTTGTCGGTTTCAAAAAGATTATTCCTAAATCGATGGAGTATTTTCCCTAATGTTTGTAGGAGTTTCCCGTTTGTCATACTTTTGATATGCTATATTATCCCTATGTCATTTATATTCCCAATTTGGAGGTTTACGAAAAAATTACTATCTTCGCAACTGAAAGTATCGTAATCCTCTGTATGTTGAACTTACAAATGCTTTCTAAAACAATTAGAATTGTCAATCAATAGATTACCAAACAAATTAATATTTAGATTTATGAAGAAACTGTTTTTATTTATGCTCTTTTCCGTTATGAATATTGGGGGCTATGCTCAGAGCAAGGTTTATTTCACAAAGGAGATTACACCAGAGTCACTCGTGCGTATCTATAAAGCGTTAGGACGCGAGGCAAAGGGGAGAGTCGCAGTGAAAATCAGTACAGGTGAAGGCGGAAACAACCATTATCTGAAACCAGATTTTATAAGGAATCTCGTGGAAGAGGTACATGGTACTATCGTAGAATGCAACACCGCATACGGAGGAACGAGAAATTCCACGGATAAACATTGGAAGACCATCCACGAGCATGGTTTCGATTCTATCTTTGTGGTTGACCTAATGGACGAATCTAGAGAGATGAAGATACCTGTTCGAGACCATACTCATCTGAAATATGATATTGTGGGCGACCATCTTGCAAGATATACCTTCTTGATAAACCTCGCCCATTTCAAGGGACATGCTATGGGAGGCTATGGAGGTGTGCTGAAGAACCAGAGTATAGGTGTTGCATCGGCATCAGGAAAAGCATATATTCACTCCGCTGGTTATACAACTGATGTGGTAGATGCATGGAATCATATCGAGAATCAGGATGGTTTTCTTGAGTCTATGGCGGCAGCGGCACAGGGCGTAGCTGATTATTTTGGTGATAACATCTTGTATATCAACGTGCTTAACAATATGTCTGTAGACTGTGATTGTGATGGTCATCCCGCCAAACCAGAACTGAAAGATATGGGTATCATGGCAAGTCTTGACCCCGTTGCACTCGACTGGGCTTGTGTAGAAAAAGTATTCAACCATAAAGCATCCGCAAATGATAACAATGAACCTCTTATTGAACGTATCAACTCACGACATGGCACTCATACCATCGATTGGGCTGAGCATATCGGGATGGGTACAAAACAATATGTTATCATTGATATAGACAAGTAAATCCTACTGATGGTTACGATAACAGCGGTTGGTAGAATTTGTGCCGCACCAATGTATTAATTATTGTGCAACAAAAAATTAAGCATAGTAGGATCTATTTTTCCGACAGATAATAGTATATTTGCACATGCTACCTATTTAAATATAAATAGCTAGGAATAATAAACATAATGGTATGAGATTACTCGATTTAGCTCTTAAAATCGCTGATTTGTTAGATAATATGGATATAACTCGCCTTAATTACCCTCTAAAACAAGAGGATTTTGATAGGCTAAATAAATATCTGAAGGCTTATAAGAAACTAGCTTGAGATGGAGTGGGGATGTTATGAAATAAATTCATTTAAAAATTTTTCTTTATGTCTACTTTTCACAAGCAGTACAAGGTTATCGATTGTTAAGATTGTGTAAAAGTTTGGGGAAATATTTGGAGATATGGAAAATAATTACTTTATTTGCCATCATATTAATCATTAAAACTTTAAGAATTATGAGTAAGGATTTGAATTTAGAACAGAAAGAGAAAAAACAACTTACGGAAGATGAGTTGAAAGAAGTTACGGGTGGTACTGGGATGACAGGTTTGGGGGACATATCAGGTGACGCACAACTATTAAGACGAAAGTTATGAAGCCTTAAATACAAATTCCACTCTTACGATAGGGTGGAATTTAATTTTTGTCATTTCCTGATTTAGGTTGACTCTTTTGTGGTCTTGTTAACTTTACTTTTTAGTCTGTGATTAGCAATATCTGCTATACCTGACGTCCATACCTTTTCATCATGGGTCTCGTACTGTTGAGCACCTAACGTGACCATATCTCTGCCTATCTTCTGATTAATACTGTCCACGACATCGTCAAGTCGTTTCATTCGAATTTGTTTGTCGATATCATCATCCAAGAAATTCGTTTGAATACCCACATTAGATGTGATGTTACCTAGTATTTTCATCACTGTCAATCATACAACAGTGCTGATATCCCTTATATTTCTTAGCATAGTGAGAAGCCATCTTTGCTAGTGTCTTCGTCCGAGCAATTCCGATACTTACAGGTAGTCCTGTCATTTTCAGGATTTTGTTGCGTAGGTCTAGTCCCCACTTACGCAGGTCGAAATGATCCATTCCTGAAAGAATACAGAACGCGTAAAACATTAATTCCTTTCCGGTAGACTACTAACCTTCTTGTATTTTACAATAATACCATCGTATGATATCACACATGATGTGTTGCTATAGGATATGATAGTTGCGTACTCCGTATAACTTCCTCTAACAAACTTAATCGTATTACCACTAAGTGTGTATGTGTAATACGTCGGATTCCATTCCGTTATGTTATACTCGTATGATATGGCTGTTCCATCCGTATCAAAAAACATCACCATGTCACTCCAGTCCTCGACATCATCTCCCTCGGTACGTGTTACACCTAACCAATAACCGCTCATGTCTGAAACAGAGATGGATGCCTGAGAATCATCATTACTGTCACTCTTGCTACAACCGATACTGATTCCCAATAATACAAGGGCAAAAAGTACATAATATAACTTTACTCTCATAACTCGTTAACTTTAAATTATGGTGCAAAATTATACGTATGGTCGGAAAAATAAATTCCGTAATAATATTTTTCCTACATAATCGGAAATATTTTTGCTGATGTAATAAAAAAATTGTACTTTCGCAAAAGAATGACTAAACCTGAAGTGATATGGCAAAGATTCCCTTAAAAAACTATCTATGGCTTATAGATAAGCTGTCGAAGCGTCCGATGACCTTCGCTGAAATAAGTGAGAGTTATGAACGTTCCTCTCTTTTTGAACGTAATCATCCGTTACAAGCCAGGACGCTTTATAACTGGCGTGAGAAGATTGATGAACTGTTCGGTATCCAAATCAAATACAATAATGAAACATATAGGATGGAGAACTATGAATCTCTCGATGATAATTCTCCACAGAAATGGCTCATACAGTCTATCTCTGTAAACGATGTTGTAGCTAGAAGCCGTAACCTACAGTCAAGAATTCTTCTGGAGGATATCCCTTCGGGTAATGAACTGTTGACAGATCTTATAGAAGCCATGGAGGAAAGCAAGGTCGTGAAAATCTCATATCAACGTTTCAGTGATGCAAATGCGAAGGAACCAATCAAAGTTGAACCGTATTGCGTCAAGGTTAATAACCGTCGTTGGTATGTACTGTGCCATGTACTTGACCAACCTTCCCCGAAAAAAACATCAAAGGAATACAAAAAATTCGGATGCCTTAGGATATATGCCCTTGACCGTATTCAGGAGTTAGAGATTACTGACGAGAAGTTTACTTTCCCCAAGAATTTCTATCCCGACGAATTCTTCGCAAACCATTTCGGTGTTTGTATAGGGTATGATATACCCGTGCAGAAAGTAAAGCTGCGTGTCAGTGATGAACATCGAATGTATCTCCGTACACTCCCTTTGCATCACTCACAAAAGGAGATTGAAACGAAGGATAACTATAGCGTATTTGAATATCGCCTACATCCGACAATAGATTTCATTCGCACCATCCTTGCACTTGGTGCCGATACTGAGGTCTTAGAACCCATGGAACTAAGGGAGGCTATCGCCGAGGAGGTTAAGACAATGAATAAATACTATAAGCCAAAGAAGAAAAAAGAATAATCCTACTAACATAAGTTAAACGGGTATCCTCAAAGGGTTAAGGTTCCGTAAATCTTAAAAAACGCAATTTTTGAAGAAGTGGAGATGCAAAAATCTGTAACTTGCAATTTTGGGGGTGGGTTATAATTATATATTTATATATTTTAATTATTTCGCAATAATATAACTATAGTTATATTATTGCTCATAATATAATTATAAAGGCGAAACCTTACAAATTTTCTCTTTAAAGTTTGTAACTTGTTGATTCTGAAAAAGTTTGTTAAACACGATTTGCATTTAGACTTAAAATGTTGTACTTTTGCACCCACGAACTCTTCAAGGGGAAAAGTGAACGAAATAAATTCAATGACGGACAATAAACAACACTATAATAAATGATCTTAAAAGTTTTACGCATGAATTTCATTAACGAACTAAACAAACAGACAAGTAAGACAATCATCGGCTTTCTGATGAAGTTGAATGATGCTAGTGAAGGAATCAAGTCTATCTCTGTTAGAAATCCTGCTTTTGGGTTTCTAAAAGACTGTCATCTCTTTATCTGTGACAATGACATTGTTCTTGTGGGTATTGACTCCTATAAGAAGGCTGTTTCTTGGGAAGAGGACTACGAAAAGCAGATAAGAGAACGAAATCTGCCTTACAGATATCTTTGGAGCGACAGTTCAAAATCATCGGAGACACGTGTCAGCGTTTCGTGGCGTCTGGGTCTTATGGCAGAACAAATCCGATATGTACTTAATGACATGAGGTTTGAACATGGTCCTTTCAACGTTTACTCTGTTGTTATCACTGAGGATAATATCGATGAACAGAGAAGACAGGATGAACTATGGAAAGCAAACAACGTGTTTAATTTCTATGAGGTTGAGAATATAGATGCATTGCGTTTTACCGACAGAAGGAAGAATTTAGGTTCGGATTGGATGGTTCTGAATGTCATAGAGAATAGGATAGTATTTGTAGAAAATACTTTTATGCATCCTTACTACGACAGGATTATCATCGAGCTTTATATCCTCAGAAAGTTTTATGATGATATTATCGATGAAGAAGACTTGAATAAGATACGTCGATACTTTATGTGTACAATTTCATCCGATTTCTTCGGTGACCATGCCGAGGAAAGAATACGTTCAAAACATATACTCAAGAGCGATGAGCTGATAATATCACTCTCTGATGATGTTAATGAGACGATAGAGGAGATAAGAAGCGAATTTCAGGACGAACTGATTGGAGATTATGATTATGTCATGGATGAAGCAATGGAAGAAAGAGTACTGTATGTTGATTGTATTGATGGAATAGATTTCTTGAATACAGAGGAATTGGACACAAGCGAGTGGTATGTGGAAAATTATGAAACTGTGGATATATCTGGAGTAAGACAGTTGGCTAAAAATATGAATGCCTCTGTGGAAATCCTGCCTAATATAGAGAATCCTCGCGAGGAACTGAATAAACTGATCGGATGTACTGACATAAAGAAACAGATAGAGGCACTATGTCGGTTCAGTATATACAACCAGAAACTTGCTACCTTTACATCTGAGCACAAAAAACATAATCTGTCTCTGCATAGTATCTTTCAGGGTAATCCCGGTACAGGTAAGACGACTGTTTGTCGTATCTATGGATCTCTTTTACATTATGCAGGCATACTGAGCAAGGGACACGTAGTAAAATGTGACAGGGCTACCTTTGTCGGTGAACATTTCGGTACGGAGGAGAAAGCCGTAAAGAATGTTTTACAGTTGGCCAAGGGCGGTGTCCTGATGATAGATGAAGCATATCAACTTAAATCGAATCATCCCGAAGATCCAGGTAATATGGTCTTGCAGATTATGATGGCGGAACTAGCAGACGAAAATAACAGGGATTTTGCCGTTGTTCTCTGTGGCTATGAGAAACCATTACAGGACCTCCTAGAGACGAATATCGGTCTTGAATCTCGTTTCCCAAATGTTTTCAACTTCCCCGATTTTACCGTTGACGAACTGCTGGATATTACGAGAAATCGAATAAGTGAGTATGATTACACATTCACTGATGATGCTTGGGAGAAATATCGCGATATAGTTACCACAGCATATAACAACAGAGATAAGAATAAGTGGGGAAATGCCAGATTTATCGCAAATCTACTTGAAACAATCTACATGAAACACGGTGTCAGATGTTTTAATCTGCAGGAAAAAGAAGATCTGCAGACAATAACATCGGAGGATATCGCTCCGATACCACAGAGGCATACTAAAAATCATCAGCATCGTATTGGGTTTTAATTAATTCACCCTAAAACGACATCTAAAACCATCATCAGCGCGAATCCTATGGAGAAACCGATGGTGCTGACATTTGAATGTTTACCGGTGGAGGCTTCAGGTATAAGTTCTTCTACGACAACATATAGCATTGCTCCTGCGGCAAATGCTAATAAGTAGGGTAGCATAACTCCAAGTACTGATGATAACAGAATTATAGTAATACCACTGACGGGTTCTACAATACCGCTGAGTGTACCTATGGCGAAAGAACGTCTCCTGCTGTTTCCCGCAGCACGCATGGGTAGTGAGATTATCGCACCCTCAGGTATATTCTGTATCGCGATACCTAAAGAAACGGCTACGGCTCCCATCATGGATATGTCGGGGGCAGACTGCATCGCTCCTGCAAGAACAACACCAACAGCCATACCTTCAGGTATATTATGAATGGTAACGGCTAATGTCAGCATGGCGGTGCGAGAAAGCTTTGAGCGCGGTCCTTCGGGGTTGTCGTCGCCAATATGTAGGTGTGGAATGATATTGTCTATAGCAAGCAAGAAAAACATACCGAACAGAAAGCCGACGGTTACAGGTACCACTTTCCACATACCCATTTCCTCATTCATTTCCATTCCGGGTATGAGCAGTGACCATATCGACGCTGCTACCATGACTCCGGAAGCGAAACCTAACAATGCCCTCTGTAAAAGATTCGACATCGATTCTCGTATAAAAAATACGAATGCCGAACCAAGCATCGTGCCAAGGAAGGGAATGAGAAGTGCTACGGCGATATTCATACCATTCCCTTTATTTTCTTACTTTTTCCACTCCACTGCTCGATATCCAGTCGAATGATGTCTACACGATGGAAGGATTTTTCTGCGTATTTTTCACCTATCACCTTGTCGTTAGGAGACAGCTTATCTATCAGCAGACTAAGAGCATGATGCTTTTCGTCATCGCTCAATCCCGTACTAGCAGAACCTGATAGTATTATACTCTCGTATTCCGTTGTAAATTTTGAGGGGAGAAGATTGGTTCTGCCAACGACACAAAACGATATCTTATTGTTCTTTTCCAAGATTCTAAGTTTCTTTCCTTCCGGAGCACAGTGTATGTAAATCTTATTATCTCCGTCCCATACATAGTTCACAGGGATACCGTATGGTTGTCCATCTTCATCAGATAAGGACAGAACACCATATTCCGCAGATTTTAGAATCTCTATGGCTCTTGTCTCGTCAAGCAGACGGTCTTGTCTGCGAATATCTTCTGTTATATATTTCAATGTTATAAAACTTTAATCGGTCTTCTATATTTTCTATTTGACAATATTTTTTGCAAATGTACAAATAAAATGATACAAATCTCAGATTAAAAGAATTTTTATTGTAAATTTGCAGTTGGTGATGAATGATCATATAATGTGCCTGGAGATAAAAACGATTTCTAAATAACAATTCCTATGAAAGAGAAAATTTTAACTGCAGTTATACTTGCTGCCAGTATCGTGGTGTTGGGATTATGTATTAAATCCGGTATGGACAACTTTTCTAATAAGGACAGAAAAGTGAGTGTAAAAGGACTCAGCGAACGAGAAGTAGAGGCTGATAAAGTTACGTGGCCAATCGTATCTAAAGAGATAGGTAACAACCTTCCCGAGTTGTATCAACAGATAGCGAAGAAGGAGCAGACGATAAAATCGTTTTTGATAAAGAACGGACTGAAAGAATCTGAGATAATGGTGAACGCGCCACAGGTTATTGATATGAATGCCAACCAGTATTCTGATCAAAAGAGCATATATCGCTATAACATAACAAGCATCATAACAGTATCCTCGAAAAACGTAAAACTCGTAAGAAGTATTATCGCTAGACAGGGTGAACTATTGAAAGACGGTGTCGCGATAGTAGATGGAGGATATGAGAATCCGATAAAGTACGAGTATGTCAGCTTCAAGTCGATGAAACCTAAGATGATGCAGGAGGCGATAGAGAATGCTGAGAAAACAGCGCAGCAGTTTGCGGAAAACAGTCACAGCAAAATCAACAAGATTGTAAGTGCCGACCAGGGACAGTTTTCTATCGATGACCGCGACTCTAACACCCCTTACATCAAAAAAGTCAGGGTGGTAACAACGGTTACCTATTCATTGAAGGACTAGAATTATCAAATTAGTATTCCGTCTTATCTGTTTTCTTCAGCCATTTTTCGAAGACCTGTGCAGCCTCCTTGGGAAGTAGTTCCTCCATCTTTGTCTTACGATCCTCCGGACGTAGGTCTATCTCATCATAGATAAACTTATCATCAAAACCGGCTTGGGCTGCATCTTTCTGGTTACCGCCGTAATATATCTTACCTATATGCGACCAATATATGGCGCCCAGACACATCGGACAGGGTTCGCACGATGTGTATATCGTGCAACCGTCAAGCATAAAGGTACCTAGATTCTTACAAGCTTGTCTGATTGCATTAACCTCGGCATGTGCCGTAGGATCATTATCCTTTGTGACGCTGTTTGAAGCTTCACCAACAATTTTACCATCTTTTGTGATAACGGCTCCAAACGGACCACCACCATTATCTATACTCTTCGAAGCGAGCTCTATAGCTCGTTCCATCATCGCCTTGTCAAAATTCTGTTTCTGTATTGATTCCATTTTCATTTCTTTTATACTGTCAGATCTCTCTCCAATATTTGTATCATCATTTACTGCGTAAAAATCGCTAGCCTGTACTTGTGTTGTGGTTGCAAACGTTACAAGTAATAGCATTGTTAATGTCTTCGTAAAATTTTTCATATCATATATATTATTCGTTAGTATTTCTTTTGCAAATATACGAAAAAAATGATATAAATCTTAGGTTAAAAGAATTTTTATTGTAAATTTGTAGTTGATTATGAATGATGAGATAAAGTTAAGACAAGCAACGGTTGAGGATATAACGGCGATACACGAACTTGCATGGCAGGTGTTTCCTGAAACTTACAAAGATATTATATCTAAGGAACAGATAGAATACATGATGGAATGGATGTATTCTGAAAACAATCTTCGTAAGCAGATGCAGGAGGAACACCACACTTATATATTGGCGTTTAAGGGTGAGGTTCTTGTCGGATATGTTTCTGTACAACCAGAACAATGTGAGATAGAACCGTATGTATACCATCTGCAGAAAATATATGTTCATCCCCAAATGCAGGGTTATGGTGTAGGAAAGATTCTTTTTCAGGCTGCTATAGATCATGTTAAGAACATAAGTAAAAATGCACGATGTGAGATACATCTGAATGTAAACAGATATAACAAAGCACTACATTTTTATGAAAAGATGGGGATGACGAAGATTGATGAAGGTGACTTCGATATAGGTAACGGCTACCTCATGAATGATTATATAATGGGACTAAAGATAGAACCGACATCAAGTAATATACTATGAAAGGTAAGAAGGTTAAAATATTGACTACTTAATTAAAAGAAGGTTGTTCCTTAAAGAACAACCTTCTTATGTTGACGCCCAATAATGCTATTTGTTGCCAATCAAGTTTCACTTACTAGCAGTTTGACGCTTCTTGTTTTTCCGTTTTTCTTCTTATCATAGCCGTTATTTTTCCTCTTCTTTTGAATGTCTGGCGAAGAAGTGAGCTATCATAGCACCACTGAGATTATGCCAAATGGTGAACACGGCGCCTGGCAGTACTGCCAACGGGGATGATGCGAAGTGAAGAGCAGCTAAACTGCTGGCAAGTCCGGAGTTCTGCATTCCGACTTCAATGGATATAGCGATACATTTCTTACGCGACAATCTAAGCATCTTACCAGAGAAGTAGCCAAGACAGAGTCCACATAAATTATGCAATATTACAACGATAATTACTAAAAGGCCTGAATGCATTAATTTAGCTGCACTGTTGCTTACAACAATACCTACTATCATTATTATCGCAAGTGATGAGAGGGCGGGCATATAGTTTACGGCTTTTCGTGTAAAATTTGGAAATAATTTCTGTGTAGCAAAGCCTAGTATGATAGGAAGTATTACTACTTGTACAATAGATAAGAGCATACTTGCTGCATCTACATTTACATATTTACCCGCCAACCACAAGGTAAGAAGAGGTGTGAGTATTGGTGCAAGTAATGTCGATATAGAGGTAATCGCAACAGATAAGGCTAGATCTCCTTTGGCAAGAAAGGTCATTACGTTTGATGCCATTCCTCCTGGACAACAACCTACGAGGATTACTCCAATGGCNATGTCNGANGGTAACGAGAATATTTCTGTCAAGAGCCACGCCGTACCAGGCATGATAACAAACTGTGCAACAGTTCCGATGAGAATATCTTTGGGACGTGTGAATACAACTTTGAAATCTTGCGGGTTGAGCGTTAGTCCCATTCCAAACAGTGCGATGCCTAAAAGTGGAGCTAACCATGTTAGGGGCGCCCAATTTAAGGTCTGCGGTACGAACAACGTTAGTGCTGCCATAAGTAGCACCAACACTCCCATATATTTTGTTATGAAATTACACACTCTCATCATGTATACTAATTTTTATGATACTTGAAGTTATAGGGCTAATTCTACTCCTATTCCTACTGCATTGTTTGTGCGGGCGAAATTTTTTAATACGTGCTGCAAAGGTAAATATTTTTTAGCAATATGACCAGAAATCGACGATTTTTGTTGACAAATTTTAATAATGTCGCGTTTTTTCCGTCTTTTCTTACTATCTATCAGTAAAAATGTTTAACTTCGCGCAGATTTTTATGATTATGAAAAGACTGTTTATTTTTTTGTTTTTATTGTGCGCTATCGTCGTGAGTTCAGAAGCTTTTACGACGTTGCCGTTGAAAGGGAGTGTTATAAAACCTACGGATAGTCATCTGCGCTATAGTGGAAGGATTAGTTTTAAGAATCCGCAGGCTCCCTCGTTTACATATCCTGGAGTACAGATATCCGCGAGATTTCAGGGTACATCAGTGAAGATGATAACGAAACCCAAAAGTGGTTATTTCATGGTGAAGATAGATGATGCGCAGCCGTTTAAGGTGTCATGTGTGTCAGAGAAGGATTCTGTGACGACATTAGCTGTTGCATTGTCTGAAGGAGAGCATGACCTGAAGATTGTCTATGCCATAGAGGGATATGAGTTCCGACCTGATTTCAGAGGACTGATATTGGATGAAGGCTGTAAGTTGGTGGATGTTAAGGATGTAAAAAGCAGAAATATCGAGTTTATTGGCAACTCTATCACCTGTGGTTATGGTAACGAGAGTATGAATGCCAAGGATCCTTTTGACTATGCCACCGAGAACCATTACTATTCGTATGCAGCGATAACGGCAAGGACTCTTGATGCTAATGAAATGGTGATTGCTCGAAGCGGTATAGGTGTGTATAGAAACTATGACGGACCGAAGACGGGGAGCGATGTGAATATGCGTCAGCAATATGAATACACCTTTTACAACGATAAGTCTGAAAAATGGGATTTCAACCGTTGCTCTCCCGATGTGATATGTATCAATCTCGGCACTAATGACACTTCGACAAAGAACTATGACGCGAAACTCTTCTATCAGGCATACAAAGATTTTGTACGGATGGTGAGAAGTCATAATCCGAAATCGAAGATAGTGCTACTTTGCGGGAGTATGCTCAATGGTGAAGAGTTAGACTTTGTGAAGTCTACCCTTAACGATATTGCGAAGGAATACAATGATGCCGGAGACAAAGACGTCTACCGCTTTGACTTTACTCCTCAGACGGGTGAGCTCTATTACGGTGCCGATTATCATCCCAGTATCTGGCAACATGAGAAGATGGCCGCAGAGCTCGTTGCTTATCTCAGAACTCTAATGCGTTGGTTTTAGAACGGAATAGTGGAATACACATCCGTTACGACGATTAGGGTCAGCACCGGGGAAGTCGGCTGAGAAAGGACCTCCAATGGTCGGGTGTTGACCGACATATCGGTTGGTGATAGGTGACAGTAACATAAAATCGCCGCCCAGAAGGTCTTGCCAGAGGAAAAGACAGGTGGAATCTTCCTGTGTCGTGAATCTTACATCACCTGAGAGTCCAAATCCTTGAACAGACAAGTATCCGAGTCCTGATAACGATTGTATCTTTACATAACCGTTTTGAGCATCGATAACCTTGAACGATGTCTCATCACCGTTTGCTGTGGGAGCATTTAGCATCATGCCGTGCTTCTCAGCGACGGCATAAGTGTTATTACCTTTATTCTGCATGGTTATCACCTTATCAATAGGTATGTTATTGCTACGGTCAGCCATAGGTTCTTCTACTGTAAAATCATCAAATACAGCTGTTCCTCCATTTGTATTCTTCGTGTTATATGCGAAGAGTGCAAGACGATTGCCTTGGAAGGTCTTTAACTGATAAGGTGTAAGTATATCTTGACCGTCTTTTACCTTCTCGAAGGTCTTTCCGTCTACGCTATAAAGGAAATTAATTGTTTCATTGTATGGGAAACCTTCTATTCTTAACCAAATTTCTCCTTTCTTGTTTAGCTTTATATCTGTTTCATTGCTTGTTATGCCTTGAGCACAGAACTTCAGTATAGTCTTGTTCTTGTCTTTCCTCACTCCAAGATACTGATATGGTAGGTTAACGTTACCCAATCCTGCAAAATCGCCGTCTTTCATGTTTTTTACCACAAGCTTCACCGTATTTATGCTACGTGGTCCTATCATTCTTTGTGTTAGAGTATTACGTGCCCACAGGAAACTTGTGGCAGGTAGGGTCTGCAGTTGTAATGTTCCGTTCTTGATACACCATTTACTGTCATCGGGATTATGATTCCATTGCCATATAGGATTCAGTTTCCCGCTGTCGAAATTGTCGCTTCGCTTATATGGTCCATGAGGTTTCTCGTTTGCATTGATATTCGGTTTGGTGTATGTAACAGGCGATCTACCGAGATTCCCTTTTAGTCCGTACATCGGCCATCCGTTTGCCCAGGTTATCGGCGATATACATACAGTACGTCCTACGGCACGGAAATCCTGCATCGAGAATCCCCACCATTCACCGTTGGGAAGATCCACGATACCACCTTGGTGAATGTTACTACATCCCATGGCGTTATCTTGAGTCGGTATGATGTCGAATTTATAGTTGTCATCTTCTAGCGATTCATATTTTGCATTTGTTACCAAAGGGAAATTAGGCGTTCCTAAGGTTTCCATATTACTTATCACGCATGTTTCGTAGGGACCGTATACGTTATCAGCCCTGCTGCATACCATTCTGCCCATAGGACGGTAGTCGGTACTTACGATATAGTATTTACCGTTGATCTTATAGAAATGATGTCCTTCGCCTACCGCCTGGCTGTACGGTATAACCGTTTTTGTGGAGTTTTCCACATATCCGCTGAAATCAGGTTTTACCTCGGTTATCTGTACGTCTCCATAACCATGAACGGCGTATACCTTACCATCATCATCGAAAAGCATAGAGAGGTCATAAATCTTTCCACCCATATTTATATGTTTCCATGGCCCCTTAGGATCTTTAGACGTGTATAGTTGCAACCCTGACCCGTTTACGTTTGAGAATACGTAGAAAGTACCATTGTTATAGCGGATACACGGCGCCCATATACCTTGTCCATATATCTCTTTCCCGTTTTTCAGCGAGAAACGGTCTTCTGGGATGTCGAACCGGTCGAAGCAATAGGAGCAGAACTCCCAGTTGACGAGGTCTTTGCTGTGCAGAATGACTAATCCCGGTACATCATGCATAGTAGTTCCCGCCAGATAGAAATCGTTTCCGACTCTAATCATATCGGGATCGGAGAACTCATCGTAGAACAGAGGGTTTGTATATGTTCCGTTTCCATTGTCGGCTGTCCACGTCGTTACTTGTGCACTCGCTGTTGCTGTTAGTACCGTTATTAGGCAGAGATATAAAATTCTTTTCATGTTTTATATTTGCTTTAAGTTATGCGTGCAAAGTTACTAAAAAATATGAATATTCACGATATTCCTGTCAACTTTGATATATGTCAAGAGATTGATTTCGGTCAAGAAAATGCATAGAATTGTAAAATTTACACTAATTTTGTTTGCGTGCACAAATAAACGTACTACCTTTGCATCGGATTTAGGAAATAAGGAGGAAATGATATACTAATCATTGATAGTTCTCTAGAGTGAGACGGTACCCTCGAAGTAAAAGGATAACAGGATAATTGATTGAGAGATAATATAGAGTAAAGCTTTGATAGATAAAGAGCAAATAGGTTTAGTATTAAGGTAATTAGTGATTGTTTCAGGAAAATTTTAGTGCTTTAGGCACGTGGTCGAGAGACCATTTTTGAAAAGAGGTTTTAATGATTATTTAGATTAGTATAGTTACTATCGTTTGTCCGTTGAGGATAGACGATAGTTTTTTTATATGGGTAATCCCATGTATTTATCGGGATAGTCTTTATTCTTCATTATCAGGTCACTCAGCGTGTCTACTGCTGTTTGTACCGCCTCCTTGAGCGTTTCACCCTTGTCTAGAGACGTTACCATAACTGCAGCGAAGATGTCTCCCGTTCCGGAGAATACCACAGGTATCTCGTCATAATGGATACAAAAATATTCTTTGGTGTTGTCATCATAACCCGCCACGCTTGGTTGCTGATCGATAGAGACGCTTGTTATAACTACAGATTGGGCACCGAAAGAGCGTATCTTGTCTATCATCTCGTATGCCATGGGTAGCGAAATGTCGGATTTGTCACAGTTGGTATCGGTAAGATAACATGCCTCGGTATAGTTGGGACATGTCACATCGGCCATACCTACCATGTTTCTCATGATACTTACGATACTTTCGGGAAGTCCACTGTATAATGTGCCGCCATCGCCCATAACGGGATCTATAACTATTTTCGTACCTTTCTCTCTCTGTTGTCTGCAGAAAACTGCTATCTTCGTCGCCTGACTCTCTGAGGGTATGAATCCCGTCATAATGACATTGAAACTGAAATCCAGTTTTCTCCATACGTCGATGGCTTCGTTGAGATATTTTTCGGTATCCTCCATGGCATATTTCTCGTAACCGAAGTTGTTTGAGACCAGTGCTGTAGGTAATATAGCCGTCTGATACCCCTCCTGATTCAGTATCTTTGCGGATGCCATGGCTCCAACTCTCCCGACGGATACGATATCTGCTACTATAAGGATATTTTTCCCTTCCATCAACCTTTCGTTTGTTCGTCGTTAGACTTTTTCAGTAGATCGGGACGTAATTTCCGTGTCCTTTCGAGACTCATATCCATTTCCCATTGTTTGATTTTTGCCTCATGGCCACTGAGTAAAATGTCAGGAATTTTCCAACCTTTATACTCGGCAGGTCTGGTATATATCGGGGCAGAAAGTAAATCATCCTGAAAACAGTCTGATAATGCACTCTGTTCATCTCCGATTACTCCAGGCACAATTCTTACTACGGCATCGGCGATGATGGCTGCAGCTAACTCTCCTCCCGTAAGTACGTAGTCTCCGACGGATATCTCTCGTGTTATGAGATGGTCACGAACCCTTTGATCTACTCCCTTGTAATGACCGCACAGTATGATGATATTTCCTTTCATGGATAGGTCGTTGGCGACGTGCTGATTAAACTGTTCTCCATCAGGAGATGTAAAAATAATTTCATCATAATCACGTTGCTCTTTCAGCGCAGAAATACAACGGTCAATGGGTTCTATCTGCATAACCATGCCGGCGAAACCTCCATACGGATAGTCGTCAACTCTCCTCCATTTATCAAGAGAGTAGTCTCGAAGGTTATGTAGATGAATCTCTGCAAGACCCTTTTTCTGAGCCCTGGCTAATATCGATTCATTTACGAATCCCTCCAACATCTCCGGTAACACGGTTATTATGTCTATTCTCATATTGCGTGACGTCAATTCCGTCTGCAAAGATACTACAAATCATTGATTTTTCAAAGACAAAATGGCATTTTTGGAGTGTCTGTGCGGATTTTGGACTTTTTTTTAATAAAATCTCTTTTTTACTATGTGTAGTTTAATATTTTTTTATTATCTTTGCACTGAATACAGTCTAACTACTGTTAGGATAAACTTAAGATGTATGAGTGAACAAGAAAATATGGAGAAAACGGTAGTACCCCAGAACTCTTCCGCGCAGCAACGAGAAGAAAAACTGCGATACATGCCAGAAGACCCTCAAGTAGATACACAATCCCAAGTAAATATACAACAACACGGAGTAGTAAAATGTCCGTATTGCGGCAGTGAAAACGAGGAAGATGCTTCATTCTGTGCCACTTGTGGTCGCGCACTGAGAACTTCTACGTGTCCACATTGTGGGGCTGTCTTGGATATGGATGCTGACTTCTGTGAACATTGCAGACATTACGTGAAATCTGAGGTGTGCTCTTTCTGTGGCGCTCACATGAGTGAAGGCGATGCTTACTGTCAAGAGTGCGGAAGTCCCCGAGGTGGTATAGTCTGTCCTGTTTGTAACACACTCAATGACTTTAGTTTTTGTAAACAATGCGGCTATCCATTGACGCAACAAGCTAATGCTATAGTGGAGGAGTTGAAACATACACCGGAATATCAGCAATTGGCGTCGCTAACAAGGGAATATCAGAATTTAGATAAAGCCAAACCGTACAAGGATGAGTTGGAAAAGGCTCGTTATCAGGTGAGTGATGAGATTCGCAACAGAGTACTCTCTCTCCTGATGCAGGATGAGGGTATAGAGAATCCTGTTGTGAAGGAAAATCCAGATGAGCAGATGTCGGAAGATGATTTGAGAAAGAAGAAAGAATCACTTATCATGCAACTGACAGGGCTTCTGGATAAGATGCAGGCTCCTCCTACGCAGAATCCGGCTCAGGCACGAAATTATGCCATGGCTTGTAAGCCTACGGGTGTACGTACGGGATGGGTGTGTAACTATAAACATGCGGTGCATAGCAGTCCCTGCGCTTGTGCGAAACCACAGTTGGGAGGTAAATGGATCGTGCTGAGTAAAAATTAAAACTACTGCTATACTATGGGAGTGAGTGATAATCAAGAGAAGACGAGAAGAATAGATATGACGAAAGACATCGCTGTTACCGATGTCGCAATAGATAACGAAAAAACAGTAGTGGCATTGACTGGCAATGTCACTGATAATGATATCACGGTAAAACCGTCGAAGGATAATCGTGACTCGGATGTCAGCGGGAATGATTTTCTGTTGAAAGGAGATGTGTACAAAAATGTCAAATGTATCTCCAATAGTTCTGGTGAAGCACAGGTATATCTGGTGGAAAGGGATGGTGTGCAGTATGTCCTTAAAGTCTATTATCCGAATTTCAAACTAAACAGGGATATCATCAAAATAGTCTCGAACATGTCTTTCGAGATGATAATGAAGGTGTATGATTACGGTTCTACCTACGTTGAAGGTAAAAAGCGTGACTTCGAACTGATGGAGTATCTTAAGGGAGGTACGCTTAATCACTATGACGTACAGGGCGATTTTAATAAATTCCGTCGTATTGCACTACAGTGTGCAGGTGCGTTGGAATATATCCACAGAAGAGGTATCATACACAAAGATATAAAACCTGGAAATTTCTTTTTCAGGGATGAGGAGCAGACAGAAGTGGTGTTGGGCGATTTCGGTATCTCGTCACCGTACGATGCTGACAAGACGATGGTAGCTAAGACCACTCAGGCTCGTACTCCGGCTTTTGCCGCACCTGACATGTATTCGAATGTCATCGATGGTGAGGTGGAGATTTCTCCGTCAGTAGATTTCTACTCGTTGGGTATAACGCTTATGGTTATATGGCTAGGAAAGAAGGCCTTAGACAGTAACGAGCGTACCATGATGAGGATGAAGATGGAGGGACAGTTGGCACATATCAACGACCTACCTGAAAAGGTGAGGTCTATCGTGCAAGGTCTCACTACCGTTAATCCTAGCAAGAGATGGGGATATGATGAGGTGGAGAGATGGTTTAAGGGAGAGGATGTGAAAGTCGACCTGTCTTCGCCATTCCTTCGTTACAATAGCTTTGTCATAGATCCTGACAAAAACTTGTTGGCACAGACGCCGAAGCAGTTGGCTTCGCTGTTCTATGAAAATAAGAGCTTAGGTATAACATACCTGTACAACCACAAGGTAGATCAGTGGCTCGAGAGTTCAGGGAATGATAAACTGGCTCTAAAAATCAGGGAGATAGTAACGGATATTTATCCTGCAGATTCCAATGCAGGTCTGATGGCAAGTATCTATACTCTAGATCCTGAGTTCCCGTATATTGACATAAAGGGTAATCAATGTACAAATCTACATGCGATATGTATATCTCTGGTTAGCAATATGCAGGAGTATGGATTACTGTTGCGTAACCCTAATGATGATGTCTTTCTCTATCTACAGTCACATACAGACTGTAACATAGAGCGGATGCGAAATTATTTCAAGAGGACAAAAGAGAATGCGAGTCATCGTATATCCATCTTGAGGATGGTGTATGAGTTTGACCCGGATGTTCCTTTCCTTGCAAAATATCCGTCCTCAACATTGATTGAGATTGTTCATTCTTTCGGATATGAAGATGTAACGGAGGACGATTGGATAAGTATCTGTGATGGTAGGTTGCTATCGTGGATGTATTGTCACTCTGACAGGATGGAGTGTGAGACGGTACGTATAATGACCGAAGGACAAAAGCCGTCTAAGACCTTGGCGTACAAGGTGATGTATAATATCGACAGAAATGTTGCTTTTGACCTTCGTGAAGCTGACACTCCTCAGAAAG
>Ga0065711_1038187_pt1 | contig 19048 bp, 23 predicted proteins | sample Hoacrofraction12_FD_59098 | JGI IMG/M metagenome (GOLD analysis project Ga0065711, IMG submission 59098) | Hoatzin crop microbial communities from Cojedes, Venezuela - Epithelial fraction 12 v2 (version 2) | ecosystem: Host-associated > Birds > Digestive system > Esophagus > Crop | place... | reverse complement strand
GGAGCCGGCCCCCGGCACGCTGCCGCCCCCAAGTCCCCGTCCCGGTCCCCCTTCCCTGGTGTCGTCTGCGAGCGGGGGCCGGCGGCTGCTGCGCTGGTTGGTCGCTGCCCGCCCCGCGGGGCAGGGGAGGAGGGCGGTGGGCAGGCGAGTCCCTGTTGCAGGAGAGATTTTAGCTTTGTTTGTAAATATGCGCGTTACTATGCGCACACACTAGAAAAAGTGAAGTCAAAGGGATGTTCCCCACTCTCACCAGCGACAAGTGAAACCCGCGGTCGTCTAAAGCCTCGGCAAAGTTAGAGCTAATTCCCAAACAGGGCAAAGAGAAAGTTTTTTTCTTCCCGTAGATAACTGCACGACTCTCTCTAAATTGTTGTAACCCTATCTCACGGCAAAACTTGTCCTAAAATGTGTTACCTCTCCTCTCAGAGTTATCAACAGAAAAAAGTAACAAACAATTTTGGCTATTTGAACTGCTCCTGCTCCACAGGCAATGTTTTATCATCGTTTTTCATGGCAGGAGTTGTGGGCAAGAACACAGCTGTGTGGTTTGTGATACTGTGTTACTGCAACGTATCTGACTGCCTGAGTAGTGTGTCCTATCTCAAACGATCAGGACATAGTTCGTAATAGCTCCTAGAGCATTTGTAAGGATGCAAAGCAAACTGCAGGGAGACTGCCTGTAAAATAATGCCCGTACAGCCATTGTAACAGATAAGCATAGTATATTTTCCTGGGCCTTTTTATTGACCCGCTCTCAGAGTCTTGACAACATGGTGGTCTTTCCCAAACAATACTTGAAGGCTCACCTTGGTGAAATTTGCAAGGCTGACACAGAAAATAGAAAGCACCGGCACCAGTTACTCCATATGTTTATCTTGTCATGTAAAAAAAGCACTACAAGAGCCCAGATGTTTTGATACTCCGTTCACAGTGTGTGTCCCTACCCACCATAGCTCATTCTATCAGTCACCACTTTTCCTGTCTTAATAACGAATTTCCATTTTGAGGCCTGTTCTATTTGCGGGCAATAAACTTCTGAACCACCCCACTTGTTTTTTTCACTGTAAATGAGCTCACACAGGGCACTCTGCTGACTTGTCAGATCCATTCCTGAAAGGAGGGAAGCTGCGTCCCAGCAAGCCGTAGGAAGTGTTCCTCTCAGGCCATGAGGGCAGACATTTGTTGTGACATCACTGTGTCCTAGGCAGATATCCTTTATGGTATCTGCCATTCTTTTTCAGCTTTAAGATCCTGTTTTAACCTACTCATAAGTCTGTCAAGGCCATTGCTTTGTCAGAAAACTGTTTAGGCTCTAACACGCCCACAGTCTACGCATTGTAATCGGTAAGAAAGCAGACATAAGTGGTTCTCTTGTGATCCACATGAATATCTGTTCATGTTGGAGCCATGCCAAAACACTCTGGAGCTGGGGAGCACCAGGTCTGTGAAACTTTAAATAGCTTCGCTACTGCATGCGTGTTATTTTCCTATATCATTCACCATTTTTTTCTGGAGCCCTGTTTCATGCATTGCACTGGAATAGAAAGTACTTATTTAATGAGAAGTTTTCCATTGTTTCTCCCACTCGACCTGGCATTTTGTCCTATCTATTGTGTTTTCTTCAAGTCACGCTCTGAATACAGAACTACATATTTTGTCAGTGTTTTTTCTTCCGTGGTTATTTTGACAGAGTGCCCCAAAAATGCTAGCACATTCGTTTTCAAGCATTGTTACAAAACAAGGCATGCTATTATCTTCAGTTAACAAGTGGGAATTCTGAGATGCAAAGGAGGTAAGATAGAAGAAAACACAAAGCTTAGATGCCTCATATGAGAGAAGTCTAGGACTTTATTTTTTTGTAGCTATTTAGCACTACGCCACACTTCATTTACCCGCTTACGGTTCTCATTCACTTCAGATCCAGATTTAAGTATTCATGAAGTTGATAAATCAGATTCTCATCAGACATGGGAAAAATCAGTCAGTGGCCACCTATGATAGATGTAAGTAATTCGCATAGCATCAATTACACACTCAGGGACAAGGTTATAACTTAGTTTTCAAGACAGAATTGAATTGCCTTAACCACTGACCTGTTCTTTTCTCCCTGGAAGGCTTTGCTGCATTCACTACTCACTTTCCAACTTCTGTCACAAACATGGAAGAAGTCCTCCTAAATGCAGTCTATAATCTATTTAACTTCACAAACTCAGTTCACATCCATACTTCCTGCCAAAAGAGGCAGAGGCCCTATAAAATAAATAGTACATAATCCCCAAGTTTATAAAAATTCATTTACAGAAGGAAATCTTTCAGCCGACTTTCAGCCTTTTGACTGACTGATATTGTGACCTTAACAACAGTATTTGTTCAACATTTGTGTATGCATAACTATGAAATGGACAAAACACTGAATTATATGTCATCCCATGAATCATGAATACTTATCAAAAGTATGACTTACTTTTTAAAATGAAATGAGTATAATCCACTCAATGAATGAATCTCCCACCTAATCCTGCCAGGATTACCTGGTATAACTCTTTTTTAGACATTAAAACACCTCAGTCACAACAGCAAAAGCTTCACCTTGAAGATGACCTGTTAATTATTCACTAGACAATGTTTATCTAATAAACTTCACTACTCTTTCAATTCTTAGAATAACTGTGAGCATGACGCCAATCTTTCTGGAGACTTCTTTTGGGTGTTTTCTGCCACGCACATTTGTGACAATTTTTCTACTTTTCCTTCCTTCATAACTTTGTGGAAGAGTAGGGTGGCATTGGAAATTGTACAGTGCTGTTTCATGGCTGTGTCCTTTGAATGATTGTATGGGTACTCTGACACCAATGTTTAGAGAGACATGAACAATTTCAGTAAAACCATCTTTCCACATGCTTATGTAGAAATGTACCCTTCTGGCACATGCATGAATGAGCAGATTTTGCACATTTTCGTTGCCCAGTGTTACTGCCCATCCACAATTAACATTTCAATCAAATTTTGTACAGAAAGAATAAATCACTCTTATTTGAAGGGAATTGTATCTTAATTTGACAGCATGACTCTCCATGAGAAGACGGAACTTCTGTGGGTAGTATTTTGTAATGGGTGTATTAACATTTTCAGAGAACTTTCAGAAATGTTTCCTTCATGCATCTTTCAGTAACTCTAATTATCCACTGTCTCAAACTGATTTGCATACTTGTTGTGTCAAATTTTGAAAGGAGTCTGTAAAAAGAGGCTTGCATTAAGGAAATTAGGTAGCTCCACTACGTAAAGATGCAAACTTCCGCTACACAAAAAATAGTTATCAAAACCTGTTTGGTTTGTTAGCTACTTTCAAGAACCAGTACCACCACTTGCCTTTTTCATTCATTTTACTCTTCAAATATTCCTCCAAGCCAGACAGCTCAACAGGAGTGCGGGGCTCATCTATCAAAACCAAGAGGATTTGAGGAATTGCTGGAGAATTAAATAATTGATGAAGAATTAAATGGCAGCGTGCGAGGTGCAGGGGAATGGAAATTTATATTGTATGTAGCCTGAGAAAGAGACACAAGGTCATAGAGCTTCCGAGGAGACCCTAAGCACAGAAGGGACAGAAAAAGCCTTTCTTTTCACCCCTGCAGTTTGTGGCACCACTGCAAATCATCTGCTTTGTAGTAATGACCACTCCCAGCAGTGAAGTGATTGCTTGCTGGCAGTTCTGGCACTTTAAAAATTACTATTATTTTTAATCCTTACTACAAATTTCAATGAGAATGAGAGAAAAAGAATTAATGAAGATAAAAGGGCGCTTGTTTTTATTATTGATCATTTAAGATATCAGATGAGATGACACTGAAAGCAAAGATTAACTACTGACCTCTAGACTCCACACAGCACGCCTCTGAGTGATGCACATTGCCTGAAGTGTCAGCAGAAGTAGAGAAAACAAATATTTTGATCTGTAGTATGCACCACCAAAATACTGGAAAAGACTATATGCATTGCTAAATTGTTAGTACAACTTTGTGTGCTTACAGTTAAATACATCAAGTTTTCAAAAGCTAACAGTACAAGTCTCTCTTCATTGAGTTCCATCTCCTGTGTAGCAATACACTCGTAAGAAAACAAAGACGTTTTAATGAGTGTCATTTTAGCTATAATTTATCGTTTAATTGAAAAAATTTTTTCAATTCAATTTTCAATTAAAAAAATTTCCAATTTTCTTTGGATCCAGATACAACAAGCTGCACAAGCTTAATAAAATTCTTCCAGCAGGCTATATCTTTTACATCTTTCTGAGTCAGCATATGAATACTTGGACTTTGTTAGTTTTGCCTGTTAGATATTCCAAAGAAGAAGCCTTAAGGTTCCAGCACGACCAAGTATGGGAGTTATAGAATGTGTTCCTACAAAATAGAATATGTAATTGAATGGAGTGGAATTGAATAAAGCAAAATTGAATCACAGGCATGTTTATATACTCCTTTAATATCTCCCTGGAGATTGATCGATCTACAGAGACAAGAAGAGTTGGCTTGATACTCAGTTTCACTTCCAGTATGGAGACGCAGGGCCAAAACCATGCATATTTTAGTACCTTTGTCTATTTTGGTTCAAATAAACATTTTATTGTGTAGCATTCACTTTTTTCCAATTGCTGTAAACAGTATTGTGCCTTTTGATGTACACACTCAGGCTCTACACTGATTCAGTCCTGTACCTGCTTTCTCTCTGTTGCTGAAAGTAGCATGGATTCAGCCTCACCACGTTGAACACAACCTGACACCTCTGCAGAAGCATCTTAGAAGGTGCTTATAGCCTAGCATGCCCCACAGTGTATGGACACCATTCCTCAGCACTGAGATATGCTTGGCATATCACATTCTTGGCATCCTCATGCAAAACAAACCTCCCATAATCCAGGAGGGAGCAGTTAATGACCTGCTGTGCCACCTGGACACTTACAAGTCTATGAGGCCAAATGGGATCCACCCAAGAGTGCTGAGGGAACTGGCGAAGGAGCTGGCCAAGCCACTGTCCATCTTCTGTCAGCGGTCCTGGCTAACAGGGGAGGTCCCAGATGACTGGAGGATCGCCAGTGTGACACCCATCTACAAGAAGGGCTGGAAGGAGGATCCTAGGAACTACAGGCCTGTCAGCCTTCGTGCCAGGCAAGCTTACGGAGTGATTCATCCTGAGTGCGCTCACTGGGCATGTGAAGGACAACCAGGGGATCAGGCCAAGCCAGCATAGGTTCATGAAAGGCAGGTCCTGCTTAACCAACCTCATCTCCTTCTGTGACCAGGTGACCCGTCTAGTGAATGAGGGAAAGGCTATGGATGTTGTCTACCTGGACTTCAGTAAGGCCTTTCACACTGTTCCACCACAGCATCCTCCTGGAGAAACTAGCTGCCCATGGTTTGGATGGGTGTATTCTTCACTGGATAAAGAACTGGCTGAATGGCTGAGCCCAGAGAGTGGTGGTGAATGGAGTTAAATCCAGCTGGGGGTCGGTCACAAGTGGTGTTCCCCAGGGCTCAGTTTTGGGTCCAGTCTTGGTTAACATCTTTATCAAAGATCTGGATGAGGGGATTGAGTGCTCCCTCAGTAAGTTTGCAGATGACACCAAGTTGGGTGGGAGTGTCGATCTGCTTGAGCTTAGGAAGTCTCTGCAGAAGGATCTGGACAGGCTGGATCGATGGGCTGAGGCCAACTGTATGAGGTTCAACAAGGCCAAATGCCGGGTCCTGCACTTTGGTCACAACAGCCCCATGTAATACTACAGGTTTGGGCAGGAGTGGCTGGAAACCTGCCTGGCAGAAAAGGACCTTGGGCTGTTGGTTGACAGCCGGCTGAGCATGAGCCTACAGTGTGTCCAGGTGGCCAAGAAGGCCAGCAGCATCCTGACTTGTATCAGGAACAGTGTGGCCAGCAGGAGCAGGGAGGTGATCGTGCCCCTGTACTCAGCACTGGTGGGGCCGCACCTGGAGTACTGTGTTCAGTTTTGGGCCCCTCACTGCAAGAAAGACATTGAGTTGCTGGAGCGTGTCCAGAGAAGGGCAATGAGGGTGGTGAGGGGTCTAGAGCAGAAGTCTTATGAGGAGCAGTAGAAGGAACTGGGGCTGTTTAGTCTGGAGAAGAGGAGGCTGAGGGGGGACCTTATGGCACTCTACAACTAACTGAAAGGAGGTTGTAGTGAGGCGGGTGTTGGTCTCTTCTCCCAGGTAACTAGTGATAGGACGACAGGCAGTGGCCTCAAGTTGCATCAGGGGAGGTTTAGATTGGATATTAGGGAAAATTTCTTCACTGAAAGAGTGGTCAGGCATTGGAATAGGCTGCCCAAGGAGGTGGTGGAGTCACCATCCCTGGAGGTTTTAAAAAAAGTGCAGACGTGGCACTTCAGGATATAGTTTAGTAGGCATGGTGTTGTTGGGTGGATGGTTGGACTTGATGATCTTAGAGGTCTTTTCCAACCTATGGTTCTATGATTCTCATTTCTTGGCTAGTTGCTCTGTCACCAGGCCAGATGTTCAGAATGAAGCAGCATGAGAGGAGCTTGTGAAGAAGAAGCACAAACTCTTAATTTTGCAGATGGAAAATTTCCCACTAACCTAGCAACAGAGCTGGCCTAGCCCAGCATCCACCACATCACAGAGCGGAACTGTTTCAAATTTAAGAAGCCAAAGATAGTATACTTGTGCAGCTGGCTTAGAACGAACTGTCAGGACATGAAGGTGTGTAGGAGCCCTACACAGTGAGGTAGCTATACCCTGTAGTAAGGTGATCTGTGGTGTTTTTGGTGGGAATGTCACTCGAATCTCTCTTGCCCCTGCCCCATCTCCTGAACCCCAAAGCTAATGTCATACTGAGTACAGTGAGGGTGGTTAGGATGCTGGAGAAGTGTCCACCTGCCAGGTCACATCAGAAGAACCTGCAGCCCAGCCTGTACAACTGTCCTGCAGGTGTTGAAGGACCTGCTCAAAATTGTTTAGACACAACCTTCTGGGAAGGAACCAAACTTTAAAGCATACACTGCTGCATGATCTTACCTGCTGCAGTGAGTGGGAGCTCACACCTGGGAACAGGAAAGATGACAGTTGCCTTAGCTGTCCATAAGTCACAAATGTCTGCTGACTTAGTGAAAGCCATAATATCAATAGTAGCCATGTTATCAAGTGGCCCCATGTAAACAGCTCATTCTTCTATCATCTTGTTTTCCTTCATAGCACTTTTGTCTCCTCCAAATCCACTATATAGTAAACACACACAGCATGTCCTTGTATATCTCAGTGTGCTCCACTGTAACAAACACATCCAGGGTGTCATTATGTGTCTCAGATACCTCCTCGGTTTTCTACAGGGACACCTGAAGGAGCATGAAAGTCTTGATCCACTCACAAATCAGACGAGCCTGCAGAGAGGCACAGTGGAAGAACGCTGAGAGTGTAGGACGTCTCACACAACAATGTCAGCCTGGATCCTCAGTTCATTATGCTTGTTATTTCCTTCTTCTCCCACACTTTAACTAGTTGACCTCAGAAGTGCAAACACCATTAGGGCTGACCAGGGACTCTGCATTTTTTCCACACTCCCACGCACTTAGAATTTGTCTGTACTAGTAGTTTGACAATGCTTGGGACCATTTTTCGGTCCTGAAGACAACTGGTGTGAAATGGCCTAGATCCATACTGGTTTATACTGCAAAACAGTATGGTTACACCCAAAATGGTCTGTGAAGAATTGTCTCTTGCTTCTGTTAAATCCCAGGCTGCCTGGGAATTTTTTTGGAGAGAGCCAGGGAAAACCCTAAGCCATTCCAGCATGTTTCTAATATTTTAGTAGTACAATCAATTTCTGTTCGCTGACAAGATTCCCTGGCTTTAATTTAAGGATTAGCTAATTTAATGTGACGTCACTGGTGTCTGATGTAAGAGGTCCAGATCCCAATAAACTTGCAAACGAGCAAGTGTCTCCTAGGCATCCATTTGCAAAGTTACCGTGTTTAACATTAGGATGTAGGTGGCTAATCAGGGTCCGGTTATTGTATTTCTTCAGATCTTAATGAATCTAATGTGGTTACTGTTCCCTCTCCACAGATGCTGCTGATGGGAAGCCTTTTGCTCAGGCTGCTGCAAAGCTACCTCTACATCCCATGTGCCAAGTCTTCTAGCACAGCAAGAGCTGGTGCACAGTCCCCTTCAGACAACTAGGGAGGTCATTCTGCCTGAAGTATGCAACATGTCGGCAATGAAATAGTAGGGAATAGACATTGCCAATCCCTCCTTCTGTGACAACTTAGGAGCAAAATGGAGAGAAAAGAGCCAGACAAGCAGATTCTTTGGAACACTGTTAGTCCCAGTCTCAGTTCTCCTTGACACCACTGCTGAGCCTCTAGGCATGACATACAGACATTTCACTTCAAGTTACCTCAAGAAAAAAGCAAAGGTAGCCAGGCTAGGCACCTCTGAAGGTAAAAATGCCCAGCGTCCTAACAGAGTTTACTCCAACCACAAACTCATCTCACTGGCAATGAAGGTATAAGTGGCAATATTTGGAGCTGAGGAAAGAAGATGAGGGGCTTCTTTAGCTCCCCTTGTCCATGCATCCTGATGTTTATGTCTGTGAACTCTTCTTGACATGATTTTTGTGTTATCTGTTATCACATGCTGTGTTTGGCTACATACTGTGCAACTTATCTGCATGCTCTTATTTTCTTATCTTGTTTTGCTTTTCTAAGTTCATTTTTGACCATTGACCTAGTTTTCCCTTTTCCTGTTTAAATAAACACGCTTGAACTCTTAGAGGTATGTTGATCTCTCTTGTTTTTCAAAGTAATTCTAGGGCTCCTAAAGCTTCATCTCCTTGCATGGCAGCACAGCCAGCTCCCGTGGAGTTCAGGGTCCAAAACTAGAAGGAAGCATAAGGAACAGATAGAGGAACTCCAAAAGGTTGAAAAAGGCTTTCAGAAAAGGAGAAAGCAATGTAGTCCTAGATAGACACTGTATTTGTGGACTGGCAATTTTGCTTGAACAGTTAGAGGTGTCCTGTTCAGCCATGCCAGACCCCAAGATCAGAAGATCACAATCTTTGATCAGACTAGAGGGACAATGACCCTCTTTCTGGTCAAGGCAGGAAAAAGTTATGATCCCTCCCTGGTGAAACGTATGAGTGGGAGAAGAAGGAATTTATCCACCAGTCTTGGTTTGCCTGGATTTTTCATGGGGGCATAGATGACCATGGGGGAAGATTCCTAATTGTAGCTCTTAGCTTTCTTGCTGGCAAACCACAGAGGACAGGGCCTTTCTTTCCAATGTGCTTCATGGTCCCAAGGTGTGCATGAGGCAGACAGGTTGGGATTAGTAAGCATATTACCAAATTCTGCAATGAAAACCCACAAACACTCCACTGAAGTATGATGTGGATGCAATTGGTTGGTCTGTGTCAGGATCCACTGCCTGCATGCCACAAGCCTTGGGAACCTGAGGTAATATTCACTGCTACTAAAGCAGTATGTATACAGGCTTAAAGCAGTATAGATACAGGCTTAAAACAGTGTAAGTACAGATTTACAACCCTACAAACATGGAAGAGGAACTGAAAGAATGGCAAGTGGTCCTTTAATCCATAGTTTCTTAATCTGTAGGATGTGCTTTACCAAGGCACTAACAAAAAAATGTGAAGCATTCTCACCACAGCTCTTACAGAGCTATGTTCTGTAAGGAATCTTAAAGAGATGCTAATTAACTCTAAATAAGACCAATTCATTTGAGATGTATTTCTCCAGTTGTCTGCCTCTTATGGCAGGATCAACACTGACAGGTGCTTGTCTACTTACTGTGACACTGAATCATATCAAATGTGAGATCAGAGAAATGGATATTTAGACAGATGTGCTGCTGATGGAGGGGATCTCCTTCAGGGAACTGGGAGGCTGACCACACTGCTGGTGCTACAGGTACCTCTCCTCAGAGTGACAGGACTCTGTTTCCAGAAGACTCGACTCTGTGTACAGCTGCTTGACTCAACACCTGGCTCCTTGTCTTTCACTTTATTCTTATAGATTAAAATATTCTCAGCCTTGCAGAATTTTAATCTATTTCTCTCTGACAAATGAGAACTGAGGTCTACACTCAACCTTGTGATTTCAGAAACCCAAATATAGTTGTTGTATAATTTTATTGGTCAGGTTCATAATAGGTTTTCTTAGCAAGTGCCAATATGGAAAAAAAAAACTTAGGCAAGGGTCTAAAGAATAGAGGCAATAGTGTACTTGAAGTTTAACATAGTTAAATCAAGTTTTCCTACTTATTTGCATTTGGTCAGTGTTCTATCTACTTTTTATCACTAAATCTGGTATAAAGTGTTGCGTTTATCCACTTTCTGATTTACCAGCTAGAAGAATGATAGGCATTTTTTCATAGGCATCATTTCACTTCCTACCACTGGAGTAGAATGGTTGTGAAATGGCCTTACAAGGGTCAGTCTCAGCTGTGAGGAGTATGGTCAGGCAAAATGCACAGCCCATTTCCCTCACCCTGCTTAAGTTCACATTTTTCCTCCATTTTGTTTGCAATGCAGTAAAGTTAACTGCAAGTTCCTGGACTGACTTGAAGTCTGACAGATGCTTCCTAAATTTGGAAATGGAAATCATTTCACACGCTATGTGAAAGTTGACTTTTGGCTGAATATTGGAATTGGCAGCAATTGAAAAGGTACACTAAATTCTTATGTATGAAATCACACATTAGGATTACCACTGATTTGTGTCTATGACAATCCATTATACTCCCTTTGTTGAGAAAAACAGGAGTTATAAAATACCACCAAATTATAAAATACTATCAAAACTGCTTATATACCAATGCTACCAAAGGTGGTGTAGAACACATCAAGCTTTATAGTGGAATGGAGAGGCAAGATGAAGTAGTTACTCCAATAAAACCAGAAACAATTAGCTGATTGTTAAGCAATTGAAAAAGTCCTAGAGAATACGATACAGGACATATGTCGGTCTTGTGTAAGAATTGGAAAATTAAAAGGTAATGACTGGCTCAAAGAACTAGCAAATGCAGTGGAGATGGTATTGAAGGATGTACAGGTTTGCATTCAGAGACAGACAAACTGACTCAATATATGAAATGCAGTTTTTTAAAGCCTCCAAACACTACAGACTGTTCCTCCAATGAAGAAACTGATTTATCAGTTCATGATTGTGAAATCTCCCAATGTCATAGATGTCTCCAGCTTGGACCTTTAGCCAGAAAATGAAAAGATGAGTATAGAAAATTAATTAAAGCGAAAAACAGAGGTTTACTGCCTTGAGAAGGAGGGTGACACAAAGAAGAAGAAGATTATTGTTAAACCTGTTTCAGTTTCCTGGCATCATCCAATTTTAAATGGCCTAACAGAAACTGAATCTGCAAAGAAGACAGCGGAAATTACCAGAGGAAACTTGAAAAAATGATGACTCAACTGACAAGATGGACAGTCTCTCAAACTGTGATGGGCATGAGCCCAGTCCAGTGACAAACAAAGCAAGAATTCATGGATTAATCTAACCCTTCATATAGGGACAGTAAGAAAGTAAAGCAAAACAAAACATGGCTATCATGCCAGAGAAGTAGATCAGAAGACTTTCTCAAAGCAAATACTAACTATTCTCTATACACACTTGCCAAAATGACTTCCAGCTCTAGCCTGAAGCAAACTCAATAATTGTCTTTTAAAGTCCGCTTAGGTGAAGACCTAATCATAAATTATACCCGATCATGCCCACACGTAGAGAAAAATTTCAGTTGGGCACTTTTTGCCTGTTGCAGATGATCGTTTGGAGGAATCATGGCCAAAACAATAGTTTCACTAGAACTCAGTGTATCTACCTGAATGCCTCTACAGAGCCTCTGAAGAGACACTTCCCAGAAAGAGCTCTGCTTTTCAGCATGTTACATCAGAGCCGTAAATTAAAAAGATGTAATTAAATATTTGCTGTGGGGTCAGTAGAATTATCAAAAATATGTGCTGTGCAATTTAAAAAAACTACAAGGGATGGACTAAGACTCTCCTCATCCATAGTTTGATTTAATAAGCAGGATTTTTATTCTTTTACTCCGCTTACAGTGCTACAGAATGAAGGCATGTGTTCCCTCCTGTACCATAAATAAAGCTTGATAAATAATTGTTTCTTTTATAGGAGCCACTGTGACATTTGAGCCCTGACAAATACATAGAAATCTAGGATATTCTGAGGAAATGGTAATAATCTTACCTGCACAACAGGTGTGATGATGCCATTGTTCTACCAGTTTACATGAAATTGAAAATGAAATAAAATTTTAAAAAGCTGATTGAAGAAGCAGTTTAAGACTAACTAATCACTCAATATTCATCAGAAAAATTATACTTAATTTCAAACTTCTGTCTTTTTCTGTTTCAGTTTCTTTTTGCACACCAACCATTTGCAGTAATCTTTCTATAACGGAACCAGGGCGTTAACCAAACACTTTATATTCTGAAATCTCCCTTGTGATAAAGAAATATTATTTTACAGTCTGCCAAGTTAAAACCTACTTTAAAAAATGCTTTTAAAACTTTAGACATATTTGTACACACGTATGAGGTTTTCTTCACAAAGCTTTCTCTAAAATTTAACACAGACCGTACATGACAAAAAAACATAAAAATCTGCAATTTAAATTGTGATATCTTTATAATCCTGTGCAATGCTTGGCACCAATAATTCACAAACCTTGTGAACCAGACTTCTCAAAGGTTTTGCTGTAGAAGTGTATCCATTACAACACAGACAGCAGGCACGATGATATCAGGGATAATGGTGGGTCTCAACTGATTTTTTACACATATATTTCATTCCTTCAGTCAATGAAAACAAAATATTGACTGTCTGTTTAATAACACAGTACCACTACCATGGTTGATAATGGAATGAAAATTGTTACCTGGAGACTTTCAGCTCAAGAGGAGAGATAGATTTGCTGCTGTTGACTAAAAGTTACTATTTGCAATGATGATAAAGGTTATGATGGAATGATTACTTGTTGGCATATCAAATATGTCACTGTCATCAGTTCTTTCCATGTGAAATAGACATTCATATGGTACTATAGATAAAATTCACCTGTGCAATTGATACTAGCTGGATCCTTTTTGACAACCTGAGTAAATGACTGAAGGCTAAAGGAATGAGATGATGCTATCCTTTCACATCTAGTCCTAACGGCTCTAGAAAAAGACCCAAAAAATCCACATAAGACAGGAAATTTGCACTGCCAGCATTCATGTTACACTATGAAAAGAAGGTCATCTCACACTTTTATATGGAAATAGAAATACACTTTTCAAACACTTGCCTTTCTTTGGTACCTGCAAAGTCCCATTAAATACTTAACAATCCCATTATCATCTATTAATGAGCCATATAAAGCCCTGACCTACCCCATGCTTGCGGAAGTGAAGCTCTATTTAGGACACAAGAAACATGTGATTAAATTCCGCATTATCTATCTCCATGTCTGAAAAATTCTGTAAATCCTCCATGAATAAAAAGTGTCAAGCTGTAACAAATGATTGACGCTTCATCTCTGCATCATTATTTGTTATGTTCTGCTTCTGGTTTTGTGACCAACCTTGTTTCTGTTTTTGTAGTGCTCCAGTTTCTCGTATGACCAAAGAAAAGTGGGAGTAAAAGAAGCTGGGAGAAGTGCTGAATTAATTTCACATATCCTTGTCAGCACAAATGCAGGAATAAAATATTTGAACTCAGCAAGAGACTCTAGAAATATCTAGAACTGGGTTATGCAACCCTGAAAATGTCACCTCCACTTGATTCATCTCACTTTTCTTCAGCTAGACTCTCCAGCAGCTTAGCTCCTTCAGATCAGCCAAGAGAGAAGAGCTTATAATCAGCTGCAAGTGTTCATATTCATTCCTTCACCTGGAAGAAAATGAACTGCTGTCAGCTATTTAAGGTGGTTATAAATTACCTGGGTAGAACAAAATCCTGTAGCCACAAATCATAGGTTGTCCCCACTTGTTAATGCAACAGCTGCTGCTAACCTGAGAGGAAGAATTCACATCATATTTGACCAGCCCACTGAATGAAAGGCACTGGCCTGCAGTTTGAGAAATAATTGTTAAAAATAAAGTTTGTGATCATACCTACAGTTTTCTTATAAGTCACCTTTCAGAAAAAGTAGTTCTGCATGTCTGAAAGAGCTTTGGTGTTGGAGCTGGGACACACACAGAGAGGGAAAGGTTAGGCAAGCTGCCATAACAAAGTAGTTTTGCTCAGCACTGGCTTCAGCTCTCACACATCTGCTCTATAACTTAGCAGCTTGGTACTGTTGGCTTTTAGAAGGACTGGTGCCTGGACAGAAACCAAGAGGAGTATTTCTAAATACTTCTGAGGATCTGGGTACAGGTACTTTTTGGTATATCAACAGACCTCTATCTTATCAACAGACCTCTATCTCTGTAGTCTCATCTGGGAGACCTAAGGACACCAAACGCCTGATGTTCAAGTTTTTTTGTGAGTGTTGTTGGAGAGATTAATTCTCAAAAATGCTTCTATTTTTATTTTAACTCTTAAAGCCTGTAACTTACTAAAGAAAGTATTCACAAATAAGTGCAGTTCAAATTAAATTGTTTAAATCTTTAAGCATGTTCTTTTATTCACAATTTTCAATATGCAGAGTTTCAGGCACATATACACAAGATGGTTGTGCATGAATCACAATAACACATACAGCAGGGTTAGCTAGACAGAGGTAAATTAAAAGCCAGCAAGCAAGAACAAATCCCGTGCTCAGACACTCAACTTTATGCACATAATTACTGTGAGTTTGTCTGTATATCAGAGATAGTTTTAGATATGTAATGTGGTACTTATAATAGAGACATAAAATGTCATCTGAACCAAACAGCATTTCTGAGCATGAAAACAGTTATTCAGATACAGTTCATTGAACTCATTAATTTTAATTATAATCCAGTCCAAAATTATATCATTTCTTATTACGCTATAATGACTTCTTTAATTTGCCAGAAGTACAAAAACTGAGCAAAAGTTATATCAGAAAATCTTGCTGGAGAACTTCGCAGTTTTCTTACAAACTATGATTGCAAAATATTGTTCTAATAGTGACTTGTATCAAAAAGTTATTTTATTGTTTTGAAACAGATATTATTTAGTAATTCTCAAAGCACTGCTTCCTTTTGCTTCATTCATTTATTTAGAGTTTCTTTATTGAGTGGTTAAAACTCAAGCACTTAGCCTATGTCAAACATTTCATTTGTATGATAGTTAAGTAAACTTAGATATTATGAGCTAGTGGTGTGATTCATTCCTTCCACCCCTCACCAGAGGCAGAAGGATGCCTGCAAATGCTGGAGCTCAAAAATGGGAGATTGAACTGCTACTGGCGCCTGTCAGAGGAGCAGGGCTCACAAGGACAAGCAGGATGACCCTGGAGGCACCTCAGGAGCACAGGTCTGCGAAGCAGCTGCGTTCCCACCGGCTGAACTCCTCTCCCTGTGGTTTCCCTGATGTACTGTTACAGGTACTAAATGCAATTTGGTTCACCCTGTTCTCTGAACTGGCAGCAGACTTAGCTTGGAAAGGAGAATCTATTGGCTGCCTTGTGGCTCCAAATTCCATCTTCTGCAAATTTGCAGCGTCTTGCCAAAAGATCATTAGAGTCATTTTTGCCATTTTGGACCTGTAGGAGGAAAAAGGCACAATCTTAAGAGATGCCTAAAAATATCTCACATTTTTTTTACAGAAGTGAAGATCTGAAAGCAAGTGTTCAGACCTTGAGAAATTTGTAATAAAGCTTGGAAATGCATCATTAGCACTGGCCTTTTATGTATATACACATATTTGAGGTACATGGAAATCTTACACATAGATATTTGCCTGTTTAGCTGTTTCTTCCATGGGTCTGCAGTGCTGCAAGGCAAGCAAACAGAATTAGGCCATGACTACACTGTTCTCATGACCAGAATAAGGAGGCCCCATACTGAAGTACCTTGCCTGTGTCTGCAGTTCCCTTAGTTTGTCACAGGTAGGTTCCTGCTTTATTGAGGGTGAAGTTCACATGGATGGGAATACAAACATGCAAGCTCTTATATCTCCTTCGAAAGAGATTTCTTACTCCTGCACAGACTACAGGGCCTGTAGGAGCTCTGCCTGCTGTCATCTTACAGCATCTGCACTGTTCTCAATGCATGACAACAAGCTATAGTTGTGAGATTGACAAAAGGACAACAGAGGCAGCAAAAATCTCCAGGTACCTCCAGATTCAAGGGCAGCAAAACACCCTGGATGGTTGCTGGAGGCCATTTGGCTACCGAATATCCTAGAGTGTGCTCTTCAAAGTTGTGCCAGCACCAGCTGAATCTCTGCTGTTTTCTGAAGCACTAAAAGCATGGCAGATGTCACTATCAAACTAAGTTTTGCCAAGTCTTAATAATTCTGGGCATGCATCGTGAGCCATGCCTGGTGATTTGCATTCATGTGTTGCTAATTTCTGTATACAAAAGATTACTGTCACGGGTCTATCTCAGAAACTGCTCAGTGCAGAGATGGATCACACCTCTTTCTGTCTTCCTAGTCTAGAAATGCATGGGCATTTCTTCTTGGAAGCTGTTTCTGCCAGACTCATGTGGATCCATGGTACAGCCATCTGGTGCTAGCAAATCTGTTGTGGCTGTGGATGTAATAGAAGTCTGCAGGCCATCACCACCTGCTCTTTTCCTGTCTGGTGAAAGACTGCACCACCCTGGATATCTTTGCTATATTCAGGGGCAATAACATACTCAGCTGTGCTAGGCAGGATGTCACGATGACATTTTTCTCTAGCCAGTGTTCCCTGAGCAAAACCAGTGCTTAATACAATCACATGGGTTTCCTGTATGTTCTGTTCCACAATCACTGTGAACCCACAGGCAATTCACATACACAAGACTGAACCATGTGCACATCTACTACAGGTTTCAGAATTACTGCACTTCCTTCTCAAAAAGAAAGAACACATTCTTCCCATTGAAATTGATATCTGTGATGTGTAGGTGCTCACCCACAAGGTGCAGATAGTCATATCCTCTTCTGCCAGCTGTACGCAACTCTGTCCTCATGACTGGTGTCCACAGGGAGTTCAACTGCATAGCTAAGTTTGAATAACAATTGAGGTGCTAGGTAGCTTGATATGCTCTTTCTACAAGGTGTCTTTTCTATGAAAATGCAGTCACATTCACTGCAATTTATCAAATGTTTCATAGAATCATAGAATGCATAGGGTTGGAAGGGACCTTTAGAGGTCTTCTAGCCCACCCACCCTGCAGTGAGCAGGGATATCTTCAACTAGACCAGGTTGCTCAGAGCGCCATCCAACCTGGCCTTGAATGTTTCCAGGGATGGGACATCCACTACCTATCCTGGCAATCTATTCCAGTGTCTCACCACCCTCATGGTAAAAAATTTCCTCCTTATATCTAGTCTAAATGTATCCTCCCTTAGTCTAAAGCCATTACTCTTTGTCCTATCGCAACAAACCCTGCTGAAAATGTTGTCCCCATCTTTCCTATAGGCCCCCTTCAGGTACTGAAAGGCTGCCATAAGGCCCCCCCGCAGCCTTCTCTTCTCCGTGCTTAACAACCCCAGCTCTCTAAGTCTTTCCTCATAGGAAAGGTGTTCCAGCCCTTGTATCATTTTTGTAGCCTCTTCTGGACCCGCTGCAACAGCTCCATGTCTTTCCTGTGCTGAGGGCTCCAGAGCTGGATGCAGGACTCCAGGTGGGGTCTTATCACAGTGGAGTAGAGGTGCAGAATCACCTCCTTCGACCTGCTGGCCACACTGCTTTTGATGTAGTCCAGGATACGTTTGGCCTTCTGGTCTCAGAGCTCACGCTGGTGGCTGATGTCAAGCTTTTCATTCACCAGTACCCCCAAGTCCTTCTCTGCAGGTCTGCTTTCAATCTCTTCATCCTCCAGCCTGTACTGACAGTGGGGTTGCCCTGATCCATGTGCAGGACCTTGCACTTGGCCTTGTTGAACCTCATGAGGTTTACACAGGCCCACTTCTCCAGCTTGTCCAGGTCCCTTAGGATGTTATCCCATCCTTCAGTTGTGTAAACTGCAGCACTCAGCTTGGTGCCATCTGCAAACTTGCTGAGGGTGTGCTTGATCTCGCTGTCTAAGTCATTGATGAAAATATTAAACAGCACTGGTCCCAGTACGGACCCCTGAGGGACACCACTTGTCACCGGTATCCATTTGGACATTAAGCCATTGACCACTGCCCTCCAGCTGTGACCTTCCAACCAATTCTTCATCCACTGAACAGTCCACCCATCAAATCCATATCTCTCCAGTTTAAAGAGAGGGATGTTGTGAGGCACTGTGTCAAAAGCCTTACAGAAGTCCAGATAAATAACCTCTGTAGCTCTTCCCTTGTCCACTGATCTAGTCACTCCGTCCTAGCAGGACACTGGGTTGGTTAGGCAGGACTTGCCCTTGGTGAAGCCATGCTGGCTGTCTCAAATCACCTCCCTGTCCTCCATCTACCTTACATTAGCTCCTAGGATGATTTCTATTCCATTGTCTTCCCAGGCACAGAGGTGACGCTGACAGGTCAGTGGTTCCCAGAGTCCTCCTTTCCACCTTGCTTAAAAATGGGCACAACCGATTTTTAAATGCATTTTCTTCCACCTCTTCCAGTCACCAGGGACCTCGCCTGATTGCCATGACTTTCCAAATATTATGGAGCGTGACTTGGCAACTACATCAGCCAATTCCCTCAGGACTCTGGGATGCATCTCATGAGGTCCCATAGACTTATATATGTTCAGGTTCCTCAGGTAGTCCCAAACCTGGTCGTCAATTACAGTATCACAGAATCACAGAATCACAGAATGGTAGGAGTTGGAAGGGACCTCTGTGGGTCATCTAGTCCAACCCCCCCTGCCAATACAGCAGGCTGCATAGGACCTTGTCCAGGCGGGTCTTGAATATCTCCAGAGAAGGAGACTCCACAACCTCC
>Ga0065711_1038186_pt1 | contig 19049 bp, 10 predicted proteins | sample Hoacrofraction12_FD_59098 | JGI IMG/M metagenome (GOLD analysis project Ga0065711, IMG submission 59098) | Hoatzin crop microbial communities from Cojedes, Venezuela - Epithelial fraction 12 v2 (version 2) | ecosystem: Host-associated > Birds > Digestive system > Esophagus > Crop | place... | reverse complement strand
AGGGAGGTTGTGGAGTCTCCTTCTGTGGAGATATTCAAGACCCGCCTGGACAAGGTCCTGTGCAGCCTGCTGTAGGTGACCCTGCTTCGGTAGGCGGGTTGGACTAGATGACCCACAGAGGTCCCTTCCAACCCCTACCATTCTGTGATTCTGTGAAAATACTTCGGGTGGCAAGAATTCCGCTCCCCAACTTTTTCCTTCCTTCACACCAAAGAGCTTATATCAGTAGTTTTCCACTAAAGGTTTGTAAGAAAGTTCATAAGGCAGATCAATAAGGTGAAAAGAGTTTATTCTGCAGAAGTTAATCAGTCGTGGCAGGAGTGAAGAGACGCTGGCTCCTAGCCTAACTGCACTACTTGTGCTAGGAGCATGAATGGAGCGTGTGGCAGATGCGGGGCTCTGAGGTCACATCCAGGGTCCAAAGAGAGTAAGCTCATCCCAGGAAGGCTGGCTGTCAGGAACAGTTTTGTAAATGTCTTCAGTAGATAAAGTTTGCCTTTTTTTGTCAAGCAAAGCAACTTAACTGCATCAAAAAAATGGGTATGTGCTGCTGCCTGCTTCTGAGGCCAGCACCATCATTTTGTTGGCGATACAGACACTAAGAGCAGCACAAAGTCTGGATCTGTTCATCTTTTTCCTGCTGGGAATTCTGAAATAAATGATGTGCATGTGCTACCTTAACTGTAATGATTAGATAGCCTGTTGCTGTGTGACTCATGTTGTTCATTGCTGTTGCCATGTCTGTTCACAGCTACGTTGTGAGGTGTTTACATGAATATTTATTATAGAATTGAAATGATGGTGTTAACAAGTGTTTGGAATCTTTGTTTGCATTGTGAGCTGTGTTTAAAGGCAATATTTTAAAAAATACTGTCTTTGGTAATTGTGCTGGTTTGTGGGAAATGGTGCTTAATCCTTGGAAAGCTGTTGCTGTTCTTCTTATTGTGGAGCAGAAACAAATCTGTTTAGCTGTAGGCACTGCCTCTGCAAACTGCCGTCATTCTCTTACTTTGTCACAAGAATGCAATCCGTGTTGTCATCTTCTTTTTTTGTTGTTGTTGTTGTTTTGGAGGGTTTACTATTATTACTAATTATTATTGTTATTATTGTTTTTAATTACTGCAAATTGTGAAATAGCCATTGTCTTTCAATACATAACACCAGGCGAAACATACCTCCTCTTTTAACTGAAGCTGTATTTTATTTATCAGTATATGCTCATTTTAAACTTAGTTGTGCGTATATAGCTGCATCTGCATAAGATAATTAGTTTGCTATTAGAAAAATATTTTCTGTCATGTTGGGTTTTTTACTTAACATTAGTATAATTGTGTCATCTTCCTCGATTATGATTTAAAAATAAACAAACTTCCACTTATTAATGCAGCATTTTCATGATGATGAAGGTTGTTTACCAGGCAGACTCAGCTTTTACTTCCAGTACAAATGACATTGATCAGGCAGGGGTTTTTGTTCTTGCTAGGGTAACAAATTTAAAAGTTGGCTAGGGGACTGGAGCATCTTTCCTACTAGGAAAGACTGAGGGAGCTGGGCTTGTTCAGCCTGAAGAAAAGGCTGAGAGGGGACCTTATACATGCCTATAAATATCTTAAGGGTGGATGTCAAGAGGGTGCGACCAGACTCTTCAGTGGTGCCCAGCAACAGGACAAGGGGCAACAGGCACAAACTAAAGCATAGGAAGTTCCATCTGATCACAAGGAAGAACTTCTTGACTTTGAGGGTGACAGAACACTGGATCAGGCTGCCCAGAGGGGTTGTGGAGTCTTCTTCTCTGGAAATACTCAAAACCCACCTGGACATGGTCCTGTGCTTTGTGTTCAGTCTCAGATCTGTTGTGTGTGTTTGCGTTCAGTTGTCTTTCATTCAAAAACTGACAACTAGCCAGAAAACTTGTAGCATTTACAGTTTTGGTCTTTGCATGTATGCGGCTATGTTCACAAACAATATGTAAGGAAGTGATCTTTTTATTTGCAAGCTAATTAGGTATTGCTGTTTCTCTTTATAGAGTGCTCACTTGGCCATGATCGATACTCTTATGATGGCATATACTGTAGAGATGGTCAGCGTAGAGAAAGTGATTGCATGCACTCAGCGGTATTCATCCTTCTTCCAAGCTACAGATCTACCTTATGACATTGAGGATGCTGTCATGTACTGGATAAACAAGGTATGAGTACTGGAAAAGCAAGCTGTGATTTTCTTTGTAGTCTATGATTCCATTAGAGATGAGCGGGTAGGATATGTATGTAGGTAGGTATATCAAGACTGTGTGTGATACAGACTGTTCCTCCATCTGCTGTGTATGGATAATAAAAAGCAGTTTGCAGAAAGAAGTTAAACATATTATGTGAACCAAATAAATGGGAAGACTAAATAAAATACTGTAATATACATTACATGTGACATCTTAGCAATCGTTATCATGTTGAGATGCCATGATGGCTGTTTGAGGTTTTCCTTTTGGCTCTGTAAGGGTTGTCATCTTATTGTGTGATTCATCATGATTTAAAACCAAGGTATTCTGTTTGTATTTGAACACATCTTGCTTGAAGTGATCTACCTTCACTGCAAAATCAAATCAAGTAACAAGGATATGCTGTTAATCAAATGTGATCGAGCATAATAAGGGGAAGGTTACTTTGTACGATGTAAAGCTAACAACTAGTGACCTCAGTCTGCATCTGGCACTGACATTTGCTAATTATGCTTCAGGTCTATAGTCTGAAATATTTGTTGAATTTTTTCAGTTAACTCAGAGGTAGTAATTCATGGACCTTTTGAAAACTTATAACTTCTGTGACTCGTTTCTGAGAACAGACCACTGAATAAATTGTTTTGTCTCTAGGTAAATGAACATTTGAAAGACATAATGGAGCAGGAACAAAAACTAAAAGAACATCACAGTGCAGAGTCTGCAGGAGGTCAAAAGGTAGGTGTAGAAGTTAAAATATTTTTAACAAGAATAAGCATTTATCTGTAAACAAAAATTACTTGCATATAGTATGTGTAGGTAGATATAAATTTGCAGACATTGAACTATTAACTGCTTGATAAAGAAAGCAAGCTTTTAATATTAAGTCATTTTTTAATTAGTTTTATTTTTTCCATGAAAATATCCATTTAAATGTAACACTAATAGAGTTGTACTTTTTATTCCTAGTTGTCCTTTTTGATAAATAAATCTTTGATATCAGGGAACCATCTGTTGTTATTCCTAAGAAATTTATTAAGATTAATGAATACTCTCAAATGAATTAAAACTGTAGTCAGATCTGATATGAAAAAGAGAACCACATTTTTATTCATTTCTTTTATTGTTTTGTCGTCCTGAATTACATGGATCTTGAAAGAGAAATCACAGGAAGCATTGCTCTGGCTATGACCCAAAATACTGGTTGATTACAGGTTTTATTATATAAACAGTAAAAGCAGATTATGTTTTATTCCCTTTGCTAACAGGATTTTTTTTCCTATTGTTTGTGGAGCTCAGTTAATTAACTAGCATTATACCCATCAAAATACGGAAGGACAGCATACAGTTCCAGAGTATGTAAAATTGCTTGCTTCAGAATGACAGAATTCATCCTATTGTGGTATGTTTATTTTGGGGAATTGATAAACAGTTTGAACACCCTTTGGTATTATCCCTGCCCTTGAAAGAAAAACAGATTTCCTAGCTGTGATCCTAGTTCCCTTGCCGGCCTGTTTTCATGTAAGCAGCTGTCTCCTTTTCAGTGCTGCTCTGAAGAAGTTGCGGATTACCTGGCTAGATAGTTCAGCTTCAAAAAGCGTGAATGCAATGAATGTCCTTGCACTGGTGGTTTCTTTTTAACTATAAGGAATAATGAAGGCTAATTATTAAGTATGTGACTCAGCAAAAGAAGATGGTATTTTTTACAATAGTAGGGCAACCCTAATGCATAAATGCTGATAATGGCTTTAAACTAAAGGAGGGTAGATTTAGACTAGGTAGAAGGAAGACATTTTTTACCATGAGGGTGGTGAAACACTGAAACGGGTTGCCCAGAGAGGTAGCGGAGGCCCCATCCCTGGAAACATTCAAGGCCAGGTTGGACGGAGCTCTGAGCAGCCTGGTCTAGTTGAAGATGTCCCTGCTCACTGCAGGCAGATTGGGCTAGATGACCTCTAAAGGTCCCTTCCAACCCAAAGCATTCTGTGATTCTATGGAAAATTTAATCTGTGTTCAACAGTGATAATGGCATAGAAATCTGGAGAATAAGATGTCCTTGACAAGTTCATTCCTCAAATTTAGATAAAACACAGTGAACACGGGGCAAGAAGATAACCTGTGATCCTCTGTCCTTTAGTGATTTTCCTTTTTCCTGAGAATAATAGTAGGAAGTTTTGTGTGTTTTTTAGGTCACTTTGAAAGATGAGAATAATTTTTAAAATCCGAAGTGCGTGATGATCTTGATATGATAAACAAAGATATATCAAAGAGAACATTATTATCAGAGCAGTGCAATAAAATTATCTGTATTTGTAAAAATTCAGTAATGTTTGTTTTCACTTATATTATGGTTTCCATTTTTTATTACAAATAGCAAGGTAAATTTTTTAGTTTATAGTTTACCTTTAGTGTCAGCATTCTTGAATCAACTGTTGAAAGACTTGTATAGTCTGTAAGTGAACCCATAAATGGACCCAGTGGAATAAAAAATTTACATTAAAATGGTCTATACATTTGTGGTGTTTTTCATATGAATTGTGAAGCTATAACACAAATCAGAGCCATGTTCTGTTGGCCAATTTACAAATGCATTTGCAAAACAGCAAAATCATGCTACGATTGCCAAGTCACGGCAAAATTTTTAATTAAGGCCTTCTCTTCTATGCACTGAATTTCAGATACTATTATCCCAGGTACATGTTATGTTGTTTGCCTCAGTGTGAGATTCAGCTGCATAAATTACATTGTCAAGTCAGGTATTGCATGCCAGGGGGGTTGTATTAGCGCAGCTATATTAGCTAAAATCTCAGCATGGGCAAAACCTCAGGCTCCAGCTGACCCCTAGATGTCTCTTCTGACAGTAAATTTATTGCGGATTATGGTGAAAAAAAAAAGAAAAAGGCTATTAGAAAGTTAGTCATCCTTCACATTTGGGTACATGAGAAAAATGAGGATAAAATTACTTGGATAAGGAGTCAAAATATCATTTGTACATTAAAGTTTCAGTGAATACAATGATAAAATGGAATCTGCTTCTAGAAAATACGTCTAGAATATGAAACAGTCAACTCTGTTTTGAAGTACTTGAGGAATTTGAGTTACTGAACTTTGTATTTTGCATGCAAGAAAACAGCAACATATTTTCAACTCATTCAGATTATTTAACTCTAGGTTTTCTTTAAGAAACAGTGGTCTAATCAACTGATGGCTAATATACTACTCTGAAGTCTCAGCCATTCTTTTTGTCTTAGGCCTCACAGTATTTCCCGAATTTCCACTTACTTTTGCTAAAGCTAATGGTGATCGGATACATGCAAGCATCTGAGATTTAGAAACACATTAAACACCATAACAAAAACCTGTATTTCTTACCTGAGATATTATTATTTGTTATTATTTCTTAACTGTGAATCAGACTGAATAGTAGCTTTCCAAAGAAAACTATAATGCAGATCCTTTGGATGGATCAATTGCATCATATGAAATTGGTCAGAGTTTCTGACAGGAGTTTCTGTTAAACCATGATGTGGCTCCTGTCAAGCATCTCCTAAAATTTTTTCCCAGATACCCAGGAATTTTACCGTGATTATGTGTCTCCATATTGCATCAGTCCATCCATTTCTGTTTTTTTTAAAGCATAGAATCAGTGACACGTCCGGTTACCTTATGGCATTGATCATACCTTGTATATCTCAGCAAAGCTGCGAAATAACTGTACCTAACTTCCTATACTAGGTTTAGAGATATGTATATATGTATATACTTTTTAATCTGAATACTAGTTAGTGTGATTTTCTTCTATTTTTTTTTTCATTTCATACTATGTCTGGTTTCTGGTTTTAGTTACTAGTATCATAGATTTTCTTAAATTAAAAAGGTGGGGATTGAATTCTGCCTTTGTGTTAACTAAAGCAATATTATTACATGGTTTTCCATTTTTATGGAAAAATTAAATTATAGTTCTATATATTTATTAAGTATAGCATTTTCAATGCTCATGTTGCAGCTGTAGCATAATTCTTGGTATCTGAATTTAATGGTTTTATTTTCTTTCCATGATGTTTTTAAATTCCAAACTGCTACTTCTATTTGTGTTTTAAAACTTAGCATGAAGGGGAACTGGGATGTTTCATTGTGCCTGTCTTCTGTCTTGACCACTCTTTCTGGGCTGGGGCTGTGTTTTGTAATTTAGGTTCTCACACACAGAATCACACACAGAATGGTAGGGGTTGGAAGGGACCTCTGTGTGTCATCTAGTTCAACCCTCCTGCTGAAGCAGGGTCACCTACAGCAGGCTGCACAGGACCTTGTCCAGGCGGGTCTTGAATATCTCCAGAGAAGGAGACTCCACAACCGCTCTGGGCAGCCTGTTCCAGTGCTCCGTAACCCTCAGAGGGAAGAAGTTCTTCCTCATGTTCAGATGGAACTTCCTGTGCTTCAGTTTGTGCCCATTGCCCCTTGTCCTGTTGCTGGGCTGTACTGAAAAGAGCTTGGCCCCATCCTCCTCACACCCACCCTTCAGATATTTGTAAGTATATATTAGGTCCCCCCACAGCCTTCTCTTCTTCAGGCTGAACAAGCCCAGCTCCCTCAGCCTCTCCTCATAGGAGAGATGCTCCAGTGCCCTCACCATCCTCGTAGCCCTCCTATGTTCTCCATGATACTGACAGAGTTAGCAGTTCAAAAGGTGGTGATTCCATTCTGAAAAGAAACTTTATCTCCCTTCTGCTCTAGCCAAACACCTTTGGATATTGAAGTTTCAGAGTTTCTAAGGTGTGGTCAGGTTTTGAACCTGAACTAAATTTAAATTAGGAATGCCTCTTCTGGTGATTTAGAGAGATGTCCAGACAAACATGGGAAGAATAGATCATTCTGTTCATTAGGGAAAGCTTTTCTTTAGTTTTAATTTCTGTCCCAAAAGCAGTAAAATTATATACCTAAAAGGTACAACAAAGTTAATGAGTAGGCATTTTAATTATTTTATTATTTCCTACTGTGATAAATTCATAAATTTGTCAGTTGTGAAAAGGAATTTCAGCATAATCCTCAAGCTTGCCAAATTAATGGCTTACTATCTTGTTACAAGTCTGTGGTGAACCTTTTTGCAATAAATAGTAAATGTATACATTTCTAAAAATTGTAAGCATCATATACACAGATTAATAAATGATACAACTTATAATATACACCTACATTGTATTTCTGGATAGATAAAAAGAGTATTAACAGATTATGAGATAGCTTTTGTTATTCTTCGCTTTCTTCTGCTGCTGTCTTCCTGTAGAAGATGAGAGGAAGCAGTATGTATGATTTTTAGTTCCAGGTAGTCCTCTGTGGATCTTGCTCAGCCGATGATTTATGGTAACGTCATCTTTTTCTGATAGAGTCTCTGCATCTTCTTTCAGAATCAGGATTTCAAGTTTTGTGGTGAATAGTTTTGGTTTTCAGGCTTCCATTGAATAACATGTAGTGAATATACGGTTGCACTGATTAAACTACTGATTTTCCAGGTAATTGAAGCTTTCTCAAAAACCTGTTATTTTTCTATCTCATTTTGTGATTTAGACTGAATCAGTCTTAACAGTTTTAAACCAAATCAATGCAAATCCTATGAGAGAAACAAGTGTAAGAGTATTCATCCAAAGACCTGAATCTTTAAACATTTTTTGAAATTAGTTTAAAGAGTGCAACTTTTTTGCGTGAAAGTAAAACACTAACGCCATAGTTCCACTTTTGATTTAATGTGTCATAAATAATAATAATAAATAATTATTTAAATATAAATAATGTGTCTACACTGCTAGCAAAAGCTAACCTGTCAAGAAGAAAAGGTTGCAGCAGGATCAGCTTCTTGATCCAATTAATGCAATTAATGCACAGCTGCATGAACACAAATGATTTTGCAAGGAAGACAGCAGACAAGTATTTAATAAAGGGCATGACTACCATTTTTTGGCATCATAGGATGAATTTATACTGAGTTAAATTTACCATAGTCATGTTTAAAGCTTTTTGTTAAGGGGGATTAAACAATCTTGTTGTAAAACCGTAAGCCCTCAACCTGTGGGACTGTTTTGTTCTTTTGGGATTTGTATTGTTTTGTGGTTGGCTTGGTTGGTTTTTTTTCTGAACATTGGGAGAAGTCAGTAAGGATTCTCTGCTCAGTTTGTTTTATGGTGACTGATTATTAATAAGTTTCAACAGAAAGAAGTTTATGTCTGTTGATAGGAAGTGCCAATTCAAGATTAATTGAATTCCCACTATGTTGTCCAAGAGCTTTCAGCTTTTCTTTATCTCTTTAAGTGCCTTTAAAAAAAAGTATATTTATGTCTTACAGTCTGTTTGAATTTCAACTTGATTATCTTCAGTCTTTCAGCCTCTTGAAGCATACTCATAGTCGTCTCAACCATAGTTTCAGCCAAGTGGACAAATAAACACATGTATTGGATTGCTAGTTTTGAGTTCAGTTTGACTGCCACAGAGAGCTAGTCTGTGGAACTGAAACAAATGTGTGCTTTTTTTCTGAAGAGTAGTTCTTCGACCTATCATTGAATAGATATTGACCAACCTTTTAAGTCCAAATCTGAAATACACTTCGTCTTGATAAATCAAATACGAATATTCCTGTCAGTGTTAAGTAGAATGGTAGGCAGCCCAGGTCCGATCTCAATCCATTTACCTAGAACATGACTGTATGATATGGTTTAGAATTCCTGATTGTAATTGCAAATTAAGATTATTTGTTTTCAAGTTCATGTACTTTTCAATACATTGACTATATTTCAGTGAGGTGAAGAGAAATTGAACCCTATGGAAGGTATTTTAGTAGGGTGTGACTGAAATGTCTAGAGCCACATATGAACATGCATCTCATAGTTCATTTCTTCTACGTGGATTTAAGATTCTCCACTGTAGCAGTCCAGTTAAATGGAGAAGAATGTTGAGAACAGTCATGTTACTGACGCACACCCTTTTGTGTACAATAGCTTTTTTACATAAAAGCTTTGTTTCGTTACTACAGTTATTTTAAGGGTTTTATAGAAGCACAGTATTTTAACAACTATGTAAAATAATAAGCTTCCATAGCATTTTTTCCATAGTACTTTTAAAACTACTTTTTCACCATTTCCAGAAAATATTTGTCTTCATTAAAAAAAAAATAAATTACTGCACTTCAGTAATTGGTTTGATTTTTTTTTTAATTTCTACAATGAAATCAATAAAGTAGCGAGGTTTTGTGTGTATTTATAGTACTGCTACACGATTTTATTTTTCTTAATAGTAGAAGTATTATGCCCGACTAGTGTATAAAGTTACAGAAAAATTCACTGACTTCAGTGTGCTTAGGATTAAACTTTTAGGTCAAATTTTATATTTGTAAAAGTTTTTCTGTATAACTTGGTCTTGTATTTTTTGGTCATGTATGAGTTTAGAATTGTATGTATCAGTTCTGGTCATTTCTCTGCCAGTAGCCAAAACTCCATCTACATTTCAGGTCATTGCACATCATGCAGCTGATGCTAATGTGATTTGTCATTGCAAAAATATAACTGCCTGCACCTCTTGTTGTTCTGCAAACTGTCATGATTGTTTAAAAATACTGCTAAATGTTATAAACATAACTGTTTGTCTTGAAGTGACTAATGCAAACTTCACTGCAATTGGTGGTACAGTACTACAGTGTGTTTATACCTTTTTTCATTGCTTTAGCTTCCCCGCTTCGCCATATGCACTGCTGGAGTTCATTTTGATACTTGTGATGTCATGACTTGAAGTTTCAAATGAATTCTTCAGTCAGATTGCATATGTAGGGTACAATTAGATGTGTGAAATCATTAAATGAAACTGCATTGATCTGACAATCTTACCTGTTTATGTGGGAAAATGGTTGTGTTGATTTACTAAGACTGCAGACATGTTTCTCCAGTGTTATTTCTGCTAATTAGCTCAATAAGCAGAGGTTACAGTGCACTGATGCTTACCATTAAATTGCAATTCGCTGTTATACAAAACTGAGAATGTTAAAGAAAATTGCTTTATTCAAGTAATTTATGAAATCTGATAAATTGTTCCTTTTTTTCTTTGCTTTTTGCTTTTATTCTTTTTTCTTACTGCTTCCTCTGAAGTCTCCTACCAAATGGTTTTGGAAACTGGTTCCTGTAAGTTTGCCCAACTGCTTCACTTTGATCACTTAGCTTATTTTGGGAATGGCTTTGTCCATGTCATGCTGGTCTAATCATTCATTTTGTTTATCTCTACAAGATAATTTTAGAAGAGATTGCTCTGCAAAGGTGTGCATAATACAGAACCTTGTTTTTCAAGATTATCTCTGCAAGATAAGTGTAAGATACCATGTTGAAAAGGAATTACTTTTCAGCAGTCAAGTTCTTTATGGGTTTGAATAAGGCAGTGCTACCTGTTATTAACTAATGTAAAATGATCAGGTTTTTTGCAAACTACATTTTCATAAGCTTCTAGTGAACATATGCTATTTGGTATTGACTCTTTTTAAAAAGAGACTTCTAGAAATAGTTTTTGATTGTTGATGCTACATGGTATCTGAAATTTTCTGATTTAACAGTATGCAATCATTATACCATTTGTCTAGCATTCCCGAATTTTTCAGCTGATTTATGACTGCTATTAATCTCTCCCCACACAAAGTAACCCAAAGCAATCTACTTTTAGTGAGACTATAATTTCACTAAATGCAATAAAAAGTAACTGTTCAGGACTGCAGTAACAATAAAGTTTATTTTTTCTGTGCTATGTCACCTTAGGATTATCATTATTCTCCTCTACCATATAATAATTCACTCCTGAAATGTATTCAGATTGTTTATTCTGCAACAGGTTTGGCTGGGAACAAAATAGTCAGCTGTTTAGCTATACGCAGAATTGCGTACTTCTGGTCTGAATTCCAAAGAACTGATTCTGACCTATCTTTGATCTAAAGAGTACCAAATAAATGATCTAGCAGTCCCTCAGATATTTGTTGTCATAACTTGCAGGGGGCCTAGAAGAGAGCTCGAGGGGGACTTTTGACCAGGGCGTGTGGCGATAAGACAAGGGGGAATGGCTTCAAGCTGTGAGAGGGGAAATTTAGATTGGATACAAGGGGCTTTGAGCAACCTGGTCTAGTGGGAGGTGTCTGTGCCCGTGGCAGGGGGGCTGGAAGGTCCCTTCCAACCCAAACCAGTCTGTGATGATTCTGTGATGATGAACTAGTAAATGATTGTTTGTACATTGCAAACAGAATTAAAAATGACAAGGCAGTTGCATGTAGGCAACAACAGAAATTACTTGGTGCTTGAAAAACCAGTTTAAAAGTACTGTCATCTGCAGTATTCAAATTCATAACAGTTTATGCTATACGGGCAATTTGTCTATAATGATGTATCTGTTACAGTTGTGACACAAACAAATGCACTGCTCTTCACAGTATAGTCCTTTAATTTTGGTTTGGAATTAAGATAACACAATTAAATTGAGGGAATAATGGGGAAAGAAAAAAAAGGACTGATCAAAAATTTAAGCACATTTGTCTCATTTGTCTCATTTCTACAAAGCAAGGTGGCTCCTTCAAAGCAGTTTCAAAATATGTTTTTGTTCTATTTTTGCCTAAGGCATTAGTTTACTAATGTTGCTCTTCCAATGCATAAAAATGATATTCAAATATAAAATATTCAGTCTATTGAAAAGCGAACTTCAGTTTGCCTGCCAGTTGTCCATTAACAACTTGAGCTAGTAGTATCTATGTTACTTTGAGCTTGTTAGTTTAGTAGAGATACAGTTGAAACCCAAGTGCTGCTGGTAATACAGTAGGAAGGCAGTGGTTCAAGCTGCTCTAACAGTTCAGCCAGTCTTCTGATCTCTTCCCTTTACTCAGAGCTTTACTAAGTGTTTCATAGTGAGAGAGAGAGATTCCTGAGCATACAGGCAGCTGAAAACTTATTCTGACAAGTAAATTTGTAACATCTACTATATGGAAATGCATAAGAGTGTTCATTACTAATGATTAACTCCAAATACACATGAGCACTAACGATAGAATAGCTGGTGTGCTGTTGGTTCATCTTAACTGACCTTGTTTATATGCAAGCGTCTCGACTATATCTAGACTTGTTTAGGTGGAATAAGCCCAAAGATGCTAAATCGGGCTTGTTTAGGATCTCAGAAACAAGATGCCTGTATTAGCATTTATGTTTAAATTGGCACTAGAGCTGTATTATTTATCCATATTTATTAGCAAACATTGCAATTGATGGGAAGAGTGTCTTCAAATGGAAGTTTATTAAAAATGCAGTGCAATTACCAGTGTCTTTTATTTTTCAGTATCACTTTTTTATTTTTTCATCCAAATTGAAATACGATGCCTGTTATACCCTAAAGAGCCTAGCATATCGGGTTATATAAGCTTATTTTTCCTTAAGTAACGTGTCTGGCATACTTGCTACAGTGAATTAAGTCCTCTTTCTAGGTCCTCTTTAGTGATATGACACAGTTTCCAGCATCTGTGGGCACTGTGCATAAGGCCAGTGAAGGCATCATTAAAGTGACAGTAGACTTTTTCACAGGATTTGCTGTGCAAGATCACTGTATTATCAGTTTCAAACATTTTTGAACTCTTCATTAAAAAGATGCTATTTAAGAGGATATATTCTTTTATATATAAATTAATATATAAAATAACATATCCCTGCCAATGGCAGAGGGGTTGGAACTAGATGATCTATAAGGTTGCTTCCAACACAAACCATTTTTGATTCTGTATAAATTACACAGGGCTTGTTGGACAATGATGCTAGAGTCCCTCTGTATCCTGTATATTTTATTTCATTATTAAATTGTAATATTTTGTAGACTTAATTTCATTCATTTTGAGGGGGAATTACATGGAGATATTAATATGGTATTTGAAACTTACAGGATTTTCATCACAGGAGGTCATTGGATTGCCATAGAGTGCAAAAGAATAAACTTTCACTGCAAGCATAATTGGCCTATTTCATTAGAAATAGTGGGAAGTATTACTAACATGGGGAAAAGAATATCAACAGTGCATGAAACACGAACATGATTCTGTTTGGTGTTAGTATTTCCCATAGCATGCAAAAATGGCATTTTTGTTTTTGTACAGCACACTTGACACACAAATACCGGTACCTTCTGAGTATGAGATAAAGACTAACTCTCAGGGTTTTTTTAAATATTAATTTGTTAAAGTAAGAGTTCTCTGGGCCAAATGCAAGGCCTTTATTTTTCTAGGACTAGTGTGTCTGCTGTTGCCAGATTAGACTTGTACTTCTTGGGCTAGTTAGAGGACACTGACATATACTGAAGGTAATCCCATGTGATCCTTGACAGAAATGCAGTGACAGTAAGTATAGCCTTTAGGGTTAGTCTGTGGTTCCACAGACGTTTTTGTCAGCAAGGCTAGCTTAAACAATTCTCCCTCCACCCATAAAACCTCTAGCCCTGCCCACTCATTTGTTGCAGAAGCAAAGGAGGAGAGAGACGTTGTAGCTGCATCAATGATCTTACCATGCAGCCCCATCAGCAATTGCTCCAGCACAGCCAAAAGGTGGAGAGTAGGAGACAAGAGACTGGCAGCTTCAGCTTTGCTGGGCAGAGTAGCGTCCACAAAGACTTCTCAAAGTCCCTACAGGGAGACTGCCAGTGTAGTGTTTATAGATGAATGAAAATAGCATAAAATTAATTCGGAAACACTCTTGGCATCATAAGTAGTTCTGTGGTATGACTTGAAAAGTAATCCTTCAATACTGTTAAAAAAAAAATCTTAGTGAATAATATTAACAAATTAAAATCTATATCAGCTTTTTTGACCTCCATTACTTTTCCCAGTAAGAAGTGAAAAGGAACTAAGAATGATGAGTACCATTTTTTTAAGTACAACCCCTTCTCGCCCCACAAAAAAAGAAACCCAAGAAAAAAGTACTCACTGCAGATAAATGCGATCTTGGCATTCTGAACTAATGATCTCTTTATACACAGAGTTGTTTTTCAAAATGTTTCCTTTTATAACTAGGCCACTGCATGGTCATAATGCTTGACCATTAATGCTTCTCTATGTTTATGACTGCTTATAATGACACATGCTAGTAATAAGAAAGAAGCTGATCAAATGCAGATTTCCTTGTTTCTGAATTTGTCATTAAGTCAATTATATGAATGCGATTTTGGGCAAGTTTTTTAGGTGTGTTAACTTCACAGTGTCATTTGACTTGCTAGTAAACTGAAGTTACACCAGGTTAGGATTTGTCTCGTGTTTACACACAGATTATTTCTAATTGTAGAACAACAAGTGTTGAATGTTAACTAAGGTGTATGATGTTGTTTAATTTAGCGTGCTATACAGAGGTCATAAAAATTTGGTAATTTTGAAGGAAAGGCTCAATAATAGCATTGCAGGTTCCTTTCCTCTTAAATTTTATTTATGCCATTCAAAATTGAGCATAACATGAATAGTTTTAAGAGATTTAACACTGGGGATACTCAGCTGTTCATTGAATACTGCTTTTTCACTAACAGTGTAAAACTTAGTGTGAATCTCTTTCTTCGTGTGTTTCAGAGCCTTTGTGTCTCTAAATTTCTTCCTTCTATATTGTAGGCTCGTTACAGGAAGGAGCAAACGTTGCTTAAGCAGCTGCCCTGCATACCATTGGTGGAGAATCTGCTGAAGGATGGTACAGATGGCTGTGCTCTAGCAGCCCTGATCCACTTCTACTGTCCAGATATTGTTAAACTGGAGGGTATGTCTAACATGTCTCATGTCCGTAAAAGTAGAAAAGTCTGTGTTTGATAACTATGTGAAGGGAGTTGCTTAAATATGATATACAAGAGGCATAATTTGTGGTGGGTTTAATATTAACTTTGTGCCTATGTATTTTTACATTTAAATAAAAAGAACCAAGATGTCCTTCCAAGTTGTGTTTACTTGTATGTTATCACACTAATATAAACGTACTAACATATATTATTACAGATCTAACTGTGGCAGCACGTCTGCCTTTGTACTAGGAAAATTGAAACCACCTGGAAAACTCTTATTCTTGAGGCTGCCTAAGTGCTTTCTTGTGAATCTGAGCAGTTATAGATTTCAAGTGACTCCCTATGTCAGTGAGTCAAGAGTTAGTCGAGCTCTGCATAGCTGCACTGCACGCAGAGACTTGCTCTGTGTTCTGGGCTTTTTGGTTCACCTGATTGTTACTTATATCACTTACAGAGTAAACAAAAATACGTAGCACAGAATGTATTGGTGTCATGCTGTTCTGTAATAGCAATTGTCTATGAGGATGAGTAGCTTCATCTTGTTCTTTTGCTCTGTGGCCTGGTAGAAGTCATATCTTCCTCTTGGCAGCCAAGAGCCTCATGTAGTTGTAAAATGTCTTGGCTGCTAACACCCATCATTTTCTGCCTGTCTTCTGTCCATGATACCTTTGATGTCGTGGGAACACTTACACAGAAGTGTCCTGAGAAATTCAGAAGTATGAACATGGGTATAAAGCTTGCTAAGGACTGAAATCTGAAATTCATCTGCACAACTGCTTATAGGAAGCTTCCAGCACAGTAGGCGTTGAAGTTGAAAGACGCTAAGATGCCTGCATTCACCATTCTTCTTCAGCTTGTGAATTTTGAAAATACAACTTTCAATTTGCATAAATGTTGGAGCCAAATATATGTTATTGTATGTGATTAGGGAAGAGTTAAAACTTGTGTAGTGTTGTATGGGGGTAACACCTAGTTCCTTCTTACTCTTTTATTGTGGCTGAAAATACAGACAGTCAGAAAGATCTTGTATACCTTGCATGACCACATACATACTTAGCAGCAGATTGCTCCAGCATCTGACTTCAAGCAAAACAAGGCACTTGTCATTTTTGAAACTTTAGTTTTAATGTTTGTTAGGTCTCCTGACATCATCTTCCCTAAAGGTACATGAATGTGCATGTCATCATCTCAGAAATAAATTCAAAGGTACTCTGAAGTGACTAGGAGCACTTTAAAAGACTTTGCCTGTCTTCCCTGTATTTAAATATCATTTTTGATGCATGTTAATTTTGCTGAGATTTGGCTCTGTATTGGAACTGAGGAAGGCAGGTAACAAAAACGCATATGCAAAAATGCTTAAAAATGCATTAACCAAAAGAGAAGAAATATTAACCTAGAGTTCTCTGTAGTCTGAAATACATTGTTTCTTCTCGTTAAGACTTTATTTAACTTTCAAATCTAGGTTTCGTTCAAGGAATGCAGGACTAGAAATGACTCCCTATGTCAGTGAGTCAAGAAATTGGCTGTTGTAGAAAATTATGTAATCCCTTTCGTGAATTTATCATGTTCTATGTTAAAACTGTCTAGCTCTTTAAAATCAGTACTCTTCTTACCCACTGTTGCAGTGCTCCATTTTTTACATGGTATTAAATCTTGTTCTTGTTTTCTACCTAAATGTGCTTGTAGCCTGTCTACATGCCTTTGTTGTTCTTCCAGCTGTGCCCTTTGGCTTGAATAACTTCTCCTAATCTGATGTCTACCTTTTTGATACATTTTCTTTCTCTTGTTTTGCCCGGGCTACTGAACCAAGCCTTTTCAGTCTCCTCTTCCGAAGTAGATTTCCGTTCTCATTATTATCCTCAATAGTCTTCCTCTGCAACTAGTCCAATTTTGGTTCGTCTTTCTTGAATGGGGGTGGTTGTAATTGTACACAGAAATCCAGACTGGCGTCTCGCTACTGCCTTGTACAGTGCTTCTCTGTCACTACTGGAAATAAATTTTCTGATACATTTTAGCATTATGTTTGCTTTTTTCATACCTGCATGATGCTGAAAGCTCATAAACATCATTACACGGGCTAATACATGACACCTTCCTACTCTATATCACTTTAAATCAGTGAATCACATTAGAATTTTATTAGATCGAGATGCGTGACTTCACATTTTGTGTTACTGAATTTAATCCCATTTCGGGCAGTTTAGTCAAATGTTTTTTTCTATTGATCATCATCTGTGGGGTTGGGATGATGTCTGATTCCCTCAGGATGCGAATCCTTCTCCTGCTGGCATCAAAGTAGATTCCTTGTCTGAAGAAATCTTTTATCCTAAACAATTTAAACCTGTTAAATGGAGCTCTGTCATACATTGTTGCTTTAGAAGTAAAATCTGATGCATGCTCTGGAAGTACATTTAGTTTACTTTTGATTCAGTTATTTTTACAAGGACAATCATTTTTCTAGGAAGTTGTTATTGCCACTTAATGTTACAAGAAGCAGTCATAAAAAGAGAACAGGAGGTCAGCTGAGCATAAATCGTACTCAGAGAATACTATATAACTACCCTAGTCTGCTCACTGCTACTACTTCTTTGTCTTTAAACAGCACTTTCAAACAGAGTGATAATTCGTATATCAGAGGCTTCAGATCCTTCTAAAATCTCATATCAAACATCTGAATTCACAAAAACAAATACAGGAGGCTAAACTGATGCTGGTTTTTTTTGGAAGATTCAGGGTTAAGAGCATTAAAACGTACTCTTAGGTCACTATGCAAAGGGAAAGAACTAGTATGTGTGGAGAACTTTGTGAAAAAGCATACATTTCCTACTGCTATTCCTGTATAGAAAATGTAATTGAAAAAAATGTATTAGTGATTAAATATGTTTTTTCATTATATGGAAACAGCAGGAGTTAGAGCATAACTTCTATTTTCACAAAAGGCAAAGCAGAGAAAAATAAACTTGTCAACGGTGAAAAACACAATTCCGGTTTAGAAGAATGTCTAAAGATATAAAACTGCAAAGATAAAATGTAGAGTTGTCATTTTTCAAGTTTCTGAAATAGAAAAATAAAAGCCTTCTGGGGGAACAAAAAAATCAAGTCTGAATTTATCCAGAAAATGCTCCAAAATCCAACAAAGCAAAAAGCATTTTTTTGCAAATCTGCAACTGTATCTAATCTTTGCTTCTATTCTTCCTTTTTAGATATTTGTTTGAAAGAGACAATGTCCTTGGCTGACAGCCTGTATAATCTACAATTGATTCAAGAATTTTGTCAGGAATACCTTAACCAGTGTTGCCATTTCAATCTTGAGGATATGCTCTATGCAGCTTCTTCAATAAAGGTAAAAACAAATAAATAAAAATGCAAGTAGCATCCATGGGATTGTTTTGCTAATTATATATTCTATATTTTTTGGTCTGCTGCTATATGGGTATATGAAAAAGCATGTTGCATCTCTTGTGGTATAGCATGCAACACACAGATTTCAGCAGCATGTAAAACCACCTTCTTTTGGCAATTGTGTTGTTCTTGTAATTTCAAAGTATTTTTAAAAAGCAGTTGTGAAAATATTTATAAAAACTTTGATTTTGTGCAAAACTTGCACGCTTTATCTTAATTGTTAGTTAAAGCATATAATCTGTGATATTTCTGTTGAAATGTGATAATGCTCTGCACTTGTTTTAATTTATGAAGTTTTTCACAAAAGGACAAAATATGGAAGAGTTTATCAAATTTTTACCCACCCTTCTTACTCATTTCTGTGTACACAATAATTTTATGGGTTTTAACCTTAAAGCTTTTTCACTTGTGTTAAATTGTAAACTTCTGAGTTAATTTCACTGAAAAATGTAATGGTTTTATGCCTGGAACACAGGCAGGAACACAATTCCAACAGATACAGTTGTTTGAATACGCAATTAAGTATTTTCATTCATATTCAAGACCTGCCTGGACAAGGTCCTGTGCAGCCTGCTGTAGGTGACCCTGCTTCGGCAGGAGGGTTGGACTAGATGACCCACAGAGGTCCCTTCCAACCCCTACC
>Ga0065711_1007745_pt1 | contig 19050 bp, 11 predicted proteins | sample Hoacrofraction12_FD_59098 | JGI IMG/M metagenome (GOLD analysis project Ga0065711, IMG submission 59098) | Hoatzin crop microbial communities from Cojedes, Venezuela - Epithelial fraction 12 v2 (version 2) | ecosystem: Host-associated > Birds > Digestive system > Esophagus > Crop | place... | reverse complement strand
CCTGCCCGGGGATGCCCTGCCCTGCTCCGCCCTGCCATCCAGCTCCTACCGCCCTGTGCAGGGACGCACGCCAGCGGGCTCGGAGCCACCTCACCTGGCTGCCGACAGCCACAGATGCTAAGCGCCAGCAAACGTGGGCGCCGGTGCAGCCCACGGGGCTCGTGCCCCATGCCAGTGGGTAGGTGAGCACACATGCCGGACAGCAGCCTGTCCTGCAGCGCCTGGGCACGGGGCCACCACGCCACTTCGGAAATAGGAGCGTGATGGAGAACCCCAGTGTGGTGGTCTTATCTTCCACGAGCAGCCAAGTATCCCGTTCCAACTCCAGCCTCTCTGCACCACAAGAGCAGTGCAATGGGTGCAGTTTCTGGCATCACTCCTGGCAGCACCAGGGTGAGGTGGGGGAGGCAAAAAAAGCCCGTGAGCAAGGAGGGATACAGTGGCATGCCTGGCACCAGTTAGCACAGCCCTCTGTCTCTCCCACTGGCTCTGTTCAGCTCTGTCTAATGGCCTACAAAGGAAAAACTGTAGAGACTTTATCATTTTCTACCCTATGCTATAGGGCTTTTCTGAAAGGAATGTCATGTCCGAAAAATTTTAATGTGCTTGTGCTGAGACAGGCAGGAAAGCAGAAGGACAAATTATAACGTATAAATATTTGTAGTGGGAGAATTATAAACAGGAACAGAGCTGATTAGCTTAGTTTGCAAAATGCTTATTTGACAAAAGGCCTCTTAGAAAGTAATTAATCCTCTGCAAATGATAAAACAATTCATTTAATGGAGTTTGGATATTAAAAACCTTTAATGCCTCAACTGCTTGATGCACATTTCTGCAGCAGAATTTCCCTTCTGGAGAGGAAACATTTCATTTAGTTTTTAAATTAGTTATAAAGCAAGGCCGCAATCCGGCAAACATTATGCACATGAGCAGTTTTCAGGCAGTACTGCATATTCAAGCAAGCAAAGCATGTGTTTAAATATTTTACGAAATGAAGACACACTTAAGGAGATGTCACGCTGCTTTGCTGAGTGGGGGCTCCGTGTGCGGCCAAGCACAGCAGCAGCCTAGGGAGGTTACAGCTGGAAACGTCGCTGGGCGAAGGCTAGAGCCCATGAGCAAACAGTGCTGGATCACAAGTGTCCGTTCTGGTCCTGGCTTTACTTCGCCCTCAGCTGAGAGAACATCCTTTACATGAGTGCTTCCCAAGCAGTGGTCTGCAAACCAGCAAGAAACCACTGCAAAAAAAATCACCAGTGAACCTAATAGAAGTCATCCCTTTCCTCATCACTCCGCTCCCTCATACTTCCATGTACACATACTAGGAAGCGGACAAACTGGAGAAGTAACAAAAGTAATGAACATTCAGGGCTCAGACCAGCTTTTATCTGGTTGTCAATGAAAGCCATCAAAGCAGCATGGATAAGATGGGTCTTGAATTTTCTTTCCCAGTAAAAAAGAAAAAAACCCTTTTCATTTCTTAGGCTCCCAAAAGGTCACTTCATTGATTTAGGTTGAGAAAAACTGTGTCTGACCGCTTTATCCCTTCTGTGGCTGAGGCATACTAAGAGCAAGCCTGGTAGAGGCCACTGAGACATCTGTTCTGTAACGTTTCACTCGGGACACGAGCTATGGGTCTGCTTCCATCGAAGTCAAGGGCAGCTTTCCTACTGACGTACCGACACTGGTAACAGCAGGAATGACCTGGTCTACAAATCTTCCTCAATTTAAACCATAAAGCTGCTATAAGACATAAAGCAAAGCTGTACTCTGTGAGTACCCATTTAAACAGCAATGCAGCACAGTGGGTAGAAATTTCCAATTTGTTTTCATCAGGCAGGAGTGTTGGATTTATGTTCTTTTTGACCACTGCATATGCTAAATATTGGTAGGGGGCAGAGCAGGGCAGGACAGTGTTCAGCTTCCTTTTAGTTCTGTCATGCAGTACAGTTATCGAAGAAGCACAAGAGAATTAAAAGCAATGCTTAAAGCAGAAGAACCCCAACGTGTTCAGGAAAACTAGAAAATTGATTTTGCTAGTGTTGCTTGATAGGCAAGCATTAAACAAACCAAAACCTTTCAAGATAGCTACGACATAACTCAGAATGGAAAAACAACTTCAGATAGCGTAGCCAAAAGGCTGGATGGAATTAACACTGCTGATAACACTTTATTTTCAGTATTACTTTCCACTTATGAAACCTGGTTAAAGTATCTTTCCATACGGATGCCCAAACACCTTTTCTTAAAAAGTGTGCTCAGTCAGAGCACACAGAAAGTGTCTGTCTCTTACACTCTTTCTCACATCAACAAGGTTGCGTTAGAAAAGCAAGAACATTTTTTTAACTGTTAAAACTGAAGATGACAAGCGCTATTAGACCTTAAAACAGGACACTTTCAATTATTTATACAATCTGCTCAGAGCGCTCTAGCAAACAGTTTCAATACTTTTGAATAATCATATACAGAGACTGCCTTTGAAGGCAGTGGTAATTACAATACTGGTAATCGGCTGTCGCATATATACACACACATAATTTTAAAAGAAAGCACTGCAGTGTAAACATATATATGGAGTAAATTGTTCTGAATTTTCAGCCATAGGCAAATTTCTGGCAAATTATATTAAATCTCAATCAACTTTGGTCACTAAGGAAGCAGATCTCTTATTTTGAAGACAACTAAGAGTTGCAGGCTTGAACACCAGGAACTGAAAGCTGCTACAGCCAGATTCTGAAAATCTGGATATACATCACAACGTATCGTTACAGAGTCGAAGGTAAAACTCTGAGACAAAAATTTGGAGAAAGCTCATTACAAGGGCCTGTCAGAAGCAATGGCGCTTTGGCGTATGCTTGAGATGTGCAGGAGCTTCCTCACAAGCTGGCAGGTTGTGGTGGCGTGAGTCATCATACCACCAACACCACCAGCAGCATCTTGTGCCCTCTGCCCCACCAGGAACCCTGTGTCCAGCTTCTCATATGAGCTCCGAATTGCCTACTGGGGTGAGATGTGGGTGCCACCAGCCCACAGCCCACGACAGGGTAATGACCTGGGCTGGGCTAGAGGGATGGGAGGTGGGACCTCAAAGTTCCACCACGAGGTGAGTGGCTCTTCCCACTGGGTAGCTGCTCAAAAAGGGGCCTTGCTGTCATCTTGGGGAAAAGACGTGGCTGGACAGGGGTGCCTTATTGTGAAAGAGTATTATCAAAAGACAAGGAAGAGTCACATTGCGCATGGGATTTTAAAGGCAGATGAGAACCTTGACTGATATAGCTTAAGATGAAATCGCCAAAACTTCCCTATATAAAAAACAAACAGGAACGCTCTGTGTTATCAATCAGGCTGCTGCATGCCATGGTTAGGAAGGTCTGCACTTGCATGGACGTAGCTCCCGTAACATCAGAACCCCACTGCTACTGGGTCCTGAGGGACTACAAGCAGCAGAAATTATGTGTGTGTAGATTTTTACTGCAAAGTGCACTCTTTGGTCCTAAAAAATGTGAAAACTATGAGAGAAAAATGATGTCTTTCATGAGCAAAGGCATCCTGCTTTTTGATCATCTCTGAAAATCGACAAAACTGCTTATACTGCTAGTGGAGCTGCACATTAATAGTGAAGAAAACAACCCCTAAAATAAGCAGTTTTGTCCCACTCTTGGAGCATCTGATTTGGACACCTCTCGATTTGCAGAAGGACAAACTTTTCCTAATTACAGAAGTTGTTTTTAAATCTTGATAAAATACCAGTCATCACAATTTTGCGTCAGGTTTCCAATGCAGTGTTCTCCTTCCCTGCAAACTGTAAGCACACAGAGTAGACAAAGGACATCAATACTATACCAGGCAAAAAAAGAGTAAAAGTTGAAAACTAACAGGCGCTGGCTGAGGTTGGGCCAAGACGGTGTGGTTTCCAGCTGAAGCCAAAATGGTGTCTGCTCTTACCTGGCCACCTGCAAAAATGATAGGTGCAGAGGCAGGTTTGGGGCGGTAGGGGATGGTGGCACCTTTGGGTGGGGACTGCAGACAAAAACACAAAGCGATCAAAATGTAGAATGAAGCAGAGCTCGAATTCAAAAATTACTCCTTACCACAGTCACCTCAGACAACAAGGCACGCAGCTAACCCAGCCCACCCTGCCCTCCACCCCATCAGCCCAAACGCGAGCCGCAGGCCGGTTGCCCGGGCTTCGAGGGGAAGAGCTGCGGTCCCAACTGCACAGCCGAAATGGGCAGCGCTGGTACTCGTGGCTTCACTACCGCCATCGTCGGATGAAGCTATGAAGCTTCACGAAGTGTGTCAAGGCATTAGAGGAAACACGGGCACAATTTTGAAATTTGTTGATGTTTTGGAAGAATCCTGCCTGTGCTCTCGCTTTCTTTAACACAGAGCACATCTGCTGCTTACCAATCTCTCCTACCCTGCTATACACCAAGGTTTCTTGTTTTACCAACTCAATTAAGTCAGCTGTTCAACTGCAAATGACCAGCATCATCCTGCCTTTCGTCTGACTGAGCTGGAAGATCGGAGAAAAATCCCACCGGCTTCAGCAGGAGCATAACCACAGCCTTCATAATGCGTGAAGAGGGAGTTTGTTCCCCGCGGCCCAAGGCAAGGACCCAAAGGGATAATGCCTGACGGAGGCTAACTTTCTCCTAGTAAATAAAGCAGGAGCATGTGTCTAGAAAAAAGGCTTCAAACTGTCTGTGCAACACCTAGCAGAATGATACCCTAATTTCAGTGCATTAACTACAACTAAAGAAGGTAAGAACAATACCGCTTCCATTAACTAATATCATATAATTAGATATTTTGTGTCAATGAAAGTGCTTGTTGCCAAATTAAATACATGTTGCAAACTAGAGCACATTCATTTTCTTCAATGTTTGAAGCAGCAAAATGTAGTTAAACCAGTGTCTTCTTAGTACTGCTTGCAATTCGTCTAATGCTAAAATTAAGTACTTCTTGTGTCAAAACTGGTTGTTTAAAAAGTGGCTCTACTGGTGGGAAAACAGGACTGTGTCCCTCTGGTTTTGAGAAGTGGCTTCTCTCATCTTCTTTAGCAAATAACTATTTATTCCAGGAATGCCACTTCGACAATAGACTATACACTGCCTTCATAGAGCTGATAACCACTGCCGTCACGTACTCCATCTCTGACAAACTAAAATGATTTTTTTGTATGATCTTTCTGTTCTCTTGCACTTCTATAAAGAAATTCCTTCCTCACAGTAGTCCAGCAAAAACTAAAGCAAAAGTCACTTTTCCTCAGTAAAACACCAGGGCTTTATTAGTTTTTATGCTTTTGTTTGCATTAGGCTGTATGTCATTTTGATGCAAAGGCTGGATGTCATTTTGATGCATTGGATACTTCTGAAAAGCCAATAGTCGCAGTGCTGTCTCAAACACACCACTGTTTCTCCCCTCTGTAAAGAATAACGGAACAGTAGGTGCCAGAGATCATCATGAGACAGCCCTTGACGAGACTTAGGTAAAAAAACAAACCAAACAAAAAAACCACAGAAATTTTTTCAGCAGAAGATGTGATAAAAGCAGATGTTTCATGTTCCTTGTCAAAAATTATAGTTACTAGGTCAAAATATTTAATTTTGATTTGCTGAAATATAATTTTTTAAAATTTCTATTCAATTTAATCAGTTGAGAAATGTACTTGCATGAAATTATGGGCATTTCCAGCAAGGGTTAAAAAATGCCCAGATTTTCATATAAATTGATTTTGTATCCTTTAATCCAAGAGCTAAAAAAATGCCATCAAAATGAAACGTTCTGGCCTTACACAATGACCTGACCCTAAGGAAGCAAAAAGTCCTGGTAAATCTAAATTACGTTAGTCAGAATTTTTTCTTTTTAAAACAAGACCTTGATGTTTTCTGCCCTGTTCTGCATCAGAATAAAATGCTTTTCTCTCGGAATGGGCTGCAGCTCCCTGCTGGATCTGGTTTGTTGTTTGACAGTGTCATGACAGCCCTGGTCTTTGATTGCTGAAGCCTGCTGTGAGAGGCTCTCCAGCACCAGGCAGGGCACAGTCTAACAAGAGTCCTCTCCAAATCCCCGGCAGGGGAAGGGCAGGCAGCACCCCTGGGGAACCCAGGGCACTTGAAAATTAATAATGTGCTTGAGCATCTCCCGAGTGAGAGGCAATGTGCCAAACGCTCACTTACCTCCAGCATAACAACGCATATTTGTTTCACGCACTGGATAATGGCGTCGGGAGTGCCCGATATAGTCACTGCGCGCTCCGTCGAGTTCGGCAACATGTCCCCCGCCACCTGCACCTGGGCCCCTGTGGACTTGGGCAGAGACAAAGCAAAGAGAGCGTCACCATCGGGCAGGCAACGGAGCCTCTCCAAAGGCGGGGATGCGCTGGTGGGGTGGAGGGGATGCACCCCTAAACTTCTGTCTTTTCCTGGCTAGATACATGGTAGAGCGTGTATGCAAACTCCTGCCCAGACAGGGTCACTGGGGTCTGGCAGGACACGGATTTGCCTGTTCGAGCCAATTTGCAAACACTCCCAACCTAGGAAGATTAGACTTTGGCAGCTGTTAATGAATCAAACTGTGACCTGAATTTCAGGACAAGTCTTTTAACCCTCTCAAAGACAGACAGTTGCAATGCTGACTAAAAATGAAAAAGGTGAGATGAAGTGCTTCTCAATAATTAAAAAAAAAGGGAAAAAAATGCTGATAACTGAAGAAGGTCTGCTAATCAAATGAGTCGCAGATCAATGGCTCTTCAATCCACTGAGAGCTGACTTGTGTCTCTGGATGAAATTTGGGGGCTGCTTTATGCTCTGGAGTATCTCAGGATGGTACAGAAGCACTTCTAAATTATAATTAGTTTTGATTAAATATATGCACATCATCAACTTTTAGCTCATTAATGAACCCAAGGAGATATTGAGGTGGCGTTGTTTTCTCTTTTTTTTTTTTAAATTTGATCTTGGCATTAATTTATCTTAGTTAACAAAAAAACCCCCAAACAAAGCCTAAAGAAAGAAAAAAATACATGAGGCCAAAACAATCCCTGGCATGATTTCACAAACATCCTGGAAGACCTTTTCAGCCAACAGAGAAAAACCCAGGCATTTCATATTCAGTTAGCACTTTCACGTATTACAAACAAAATCTATTCCTGACTGTTCTTGCAATGCAATATTTTTGGCTTTTAAACAAAAAGTATTTTCAGCAACCATTGACTTTGTGTCAGTCAGCAAGGAGTTAATTTGTTTTCCTGGTGGTTACGTACAACACATATTATTCTTCTTTCCACACACTGATTAAATTACTGATTGCATCTTCTGTTCACTAGTGCTGTTTAAGGCCAGAATACAGGTTCCTTGCTCTATAATAGGCTTTGGAATTTTGCCTTAATTTCATCAATCAGTCATGCTTCTCTTTTCTTCTTTATTGTAAGCTTATCTTGAAAACAGTACTGCAACCCTGCATGTTGTTCCCGGGTACATGACCGAACACAAAAGACCATCCTTTGTGCAACTGCTGCTCAGTGTGTTGTGTGATGATGAATTAGACCACATGTCGAGCTGGATGCTCCTTTTCGTTCTGTTTGATCGTATTTGCTGTTTAACACTCAGTTCTGCATATCTGTACATCTAGCACAAAATACTCTGCCAAATACAGAAATCATTTATGTATTTGCTTTCAGAGCCAATCTTGTTTACTCTTTGACTTTGGCCATACATCAGCAATATAAAAACAAGTTGTATTTTGTCCATTACCCTTATGCTTAAGAAAATGTGTAGGGTGACATGTCCTACAAGCACTCCTCAGTGCTCTGGATGAGGTTACCAATATTTAAAATAAAATCCAAAGAATCGACAGCTGTAAAATCTAGAGCTAAGCACTCACCAGCACACAGTTCACACTCAAGCCTCCTCCTATCTTAACGCAACTGAGAAATCAGCTGGATTCCTGTTGCCTGACAGTCCTCCTGGACACCTCAGAGATCTGGAGGACTGAGAGAAATCACGTCTCGTGGCTGTGTGCTCTGACAGCAGCTCTGCCTTCTCCAGAGGCAAGGCTGCAGCCCGGTTTCGCCGGCTACCTCCCAGGGCGAGCGCGTGTGGCCGCTCGGCCGACTCGCTGGACACGAACTGCTGCAAATGCCAGCAGTCTGGCAGCCGTCCAGAACCCAAGCCAGGAACGTCCCGTGCAGAAGGCAAACCAAACACCTTTCTCCCAGCCTGGGAATGCACTTCAACACACCAGAATCTTCTCCTATCTATACAAAGTTCTCTGACAAAGCTTTTTTGGAGATTAAAAAGAGAGAGGGTTTCCTATGACCCTGACATCTGCACAGAAATCATGTTTTTTTCCCCTCAGTGCCATCAAGTGAGTAATTCCTCCTGCATCTCAAAAGCTGGTTTGATAATAAGGACTACTGAGAGGCATAGCTCCCGCACTCTTTGCTGAAAAATAAAGTAACAGCAATCCAAGGAAAAAAAAAAAATCTGATTTGTAATTGTCTTTGACTTGCAGGTCTCAGTAAGCACAGAGACCCCTTCAAACGGCAGGGCTCTGAACCGGTTTTCTGTGAGTTTACAGCAGATAACCTATGCGTGTTTTCATGAGCACAGTTTACAAAGCAAGAGGCACATGGAGGAACAACGTGTTGTTTGGTTGGCAACAAAAGCGCTGAAACAGCTTTTGACAGCTCTGTCAGCTAATGGAAGTGGTACACGCTGCTTTTACTTCCCTGTGTGCAAGGAGGGGAAAGACCCCTTCAGTAGAGGCCAAATCCTGAAAGGTGAAGATAAGCCTTCAGAGGGAACTTTGTTAAAAAAACTCCTAGGAAAATCAAATTTGAATCCAAATGAAATAATTCGGAAGAACTTGAAAGTCAACACGGGTAAGACACCTAACTGTCCTCTGTGATCACCTTTCCTTCCAAGGCTACCATAAACTAACATTTCACAGCAAATGTTGGATGCATAATTTTGATCAAAGCATTTTTCTCAACATTTGATGAAATTGTCTTTCATACAAAAATGTCTGGTAACTTTTTTTTTATGTTTTAAATGAAACTTGAAAGTTCAATAAAACCTACTGTCTTGAATCTACATTTTAGATTAAAAAAATGAATTTTCAGTGTGGTAGCTTTTATTTTGACATAGTCAAATAAAAAAAATGGATTAGCATGTTATCTTGATATTCAACACCTCATCCCATATTGGAATGAATACAAATTTAGGAGTACTGTCACTCTCTCCAGAATAAACCCCCATTTTTCTGAAATGTCCTATTCAGTTTTTCTCTACACAACTGAGCATGTACCTAATTTTCTTGTTTGACTGATTACAAACATTGGATCCTGTGCTTGGCATGTGCTATGTTGTTACAGTCATGCACGGAAAAATTAAAACTGGCACCATATGTGATAATTTTTGCGTTTTTTCGTTAGAGGGAAAAGTGGCTGCTAACAGAGCACACTGAATGAATACCTTTAGATAAAGTCTGGATTAAAAAAAAAAATCAATACCTGTTTGGAATACATGAAATCAGGTCACCTGTGCCACAGTGAAATTGGGAAGAAACAGGAAAGGAGCACGAAAATCAAGCTTTTCTAAAAAGTAGATCAAGCGTTTGATCTACTAACCTGGACTCCCCAGTGCTACTTGGGCCTTTCTCTGGCTGCCAGGGTGGTAACTAATTTGGAAATGGCTGCAACATTCCGACTTGGATCACCTGAGCATTGCTGGGGAGGGGGCTGTGCCTGAAGAGAAACTTAAAGAGCCATTTCTGTTGCTAAACCGTTGCTTTGCTAAGTTGCACAGCTAAGACTAATACATTCTAAAGATGTTTCTTTACTTCACACACAGTCCTTAGTTTTAAGGGAAGCACAAGGGTACAGCTCTGCTGGCCCCCTGCTTCTCCCAGCGCAAGGCTTTTCCAGGCTTTTCACATAGCACATGCTCACGTTCGTGCGATGAGCAAAGTGCGGTGGATGATGCTGGCAGGGCACGCTGTGGTAGGACACCGAGCTAGCCAGTGTCCCCAGCAGACATCCCAAGACTTACCTCCCTGATTTCTTTGATTTTGGAACCTCCTTTTCCTATAAGGGATCCACACTGACTCGCCGGGACGACGAGCCGCAGTGTTACAGGCGGTTTGCTTGTCACCGTGCTGTTTGTCATTGAAGCGTTTATGTCCTGCAATCACAACGTCAGTGAGAATTAGCAGAAGATTTGTCATTCCTGGCAAGCACTGAAGGGCTCAAAGCAAACGCCCAAGCTATTTGTGGAGACCTGGGGAGCATCCAGTTCTTAATTCTGTGCTGCGGGATCAGAAGACAGTCTCTGAGGGAAGACCAGGAGGAGGAAGAGGAGGAGCTGGTGTCTGTAAATAGACCAGCCAAAGCAGATGGAAAAGACAAAGAGACTTTTGAGTTCACAGGCCCCAAAATCCTGATTTGTTCTCTGTTCCACCATGTCAATTTGAACACACCTACCAAATGATATGTCTTTACATTTCATGCAATTTCTTGTCAGGTTTGATACAAACAAAAAAGGTTAAAAAAGGGAATGACAAAGAATCCGTGAATCACAGAATCATAGAATGGTTTGGGTTGGAAGGGACCTTACACATCATCCAGTTCCAACCCCATGGGCAGTGACACCTTCCACTAGACCAGGTTACTCAGACCCCCATCCAACCTGGCCTTGAACACTTCCAGGGAGGGGGCATAATCTGAATAATGTGAAGCAGAGAAAACCAGATAATTTTGATAAATATTTTGCTGCCCCCCTAGGTTTAATTTCTATTTTGTAGCAGATCCATAAGTATTTCTAGCGTTACATAATTTCTAAAATCTTTTCCATCACAGCTATGTAACCGAGTACAAAGAGCTCACCAATTACTTGTATCCAGGTAATGTAACCTATATCCATGTATCTCATCATCCAATGAGACTACACTGCAGGTTTTCATGAGTGTTTCAATATACTACTTGTCGCAAGGCTTGCATTGTTTTAAATTTATTTTGCTAGTTCAAAATCTTCTAGGCAAGACAAAATCCCTCTAATTTCTTCATCACAGATGAAAGGATAAAGCTTATCTTTCCACTGATCGATGGGATGTTGTTGAGAGCACTCAGGATCACCAAAAAAAAGCCACGAGCTGCATAGCACCTGTCAGCGCAACTCCTGAGAATCTCTGTGCGGTTCGCTAACGCCAGCTGCGAGCTGAAAAGATCATCTCATCCACCCGCGAGGTGGCACGGCACGGCTATTACAGCCTTCACAGAAATGCTACCCAAAAGATTAGGACAGGAACAACAAGAAAACATGCACGTCACATTCATTTAACTTCTTTACGACGCAACAAGAGTTCCAGCAGACAGAACTGATGTGTTTCCCTACATTCTCGCTTATCAAGACTACTGCTTGCTAAAAAATATGAAAAAGTGGCTTTACTGTGTATCAGGACACAAATTAAAAGAAAGAACTTTAAACAACGCTGCACGCCTTGTTGAACCTCTGTGGGAGCTCGGTGACACCAGCACTGATTCCTGCAGTACCTCTGCATTTGTGATGGCAGCATTCTTCCCTCCAAGAACTGGCTCAGTGTGACCTTGCTTAGCTTAAAAACGAAGAAAAAAAGTCTTGAACGGGATGAGGCATTGCTGCACACCACAAGACAGCTATCAAATCATTCTTCTGCCAGCCAGTAACTCACATTTTGTTTAGTGCCCGTGTCAGTGAGTGACTGCAATCCAAAATAAAGCGAGAGGGATAACGGAATTTTGCAGCACCCATGTATCTGAAATAAAGTGCCAGTCCTGCCAATTTTTCAGCTGAAAGGTGCCATCTCACTATATCACGTTTGTGTCAGGTGGAGGCACACGATCATCCAGATGGAGGTAAATAACTCTCTTCAGCCACCCAGCACAACCCTGTTAGTATCTCCCATTTCCATATCCTATGGCCTTGCCTCATAGTCTTCACCACACTTACTGCCTTCAAAAGCACTTCACAAAAACTGGAAGCCGCTATTCTCTTATTTTCTCCTCATCATTTAAAAGGAGCAAAACCTAAACACACAGACTCAGCAGCATGGAGTGCATAAAGGAGTTAGTCCAGCTTAAAAACACAACAAAAGAGAAATGAACAGAAAAAAATCCCCTCCAGAACTGCAGGCTCCCAAGTAGGGCTGGCTGGAGACTTTCTCACAGAACTCCTCTTTCAAACTGGGAGATTCCTATTTCTTTAACCTCTTACTTTCTGTGGCATGGCATCCATTTCCTCGGGACAGCTTTCCACCTGCTTGCCTGGGCTGCTCCTCAGCCAGAATGGGCTAACTGGGAGCCTGGAAGTGGTGGGAGACCCAGTGTTGAATCCTTGCAGCATCCCTAGCTCCTGGGATCCCAGAGTCACAGTGTCTAAGGCTTCCCAAGGCACGCAAACCTAGCAGCTCAGAAAGCTACCAAACCTCCATGGAAAAAAAAAAACCATCAAAATTCTTCTTTACTAGTTTCTAAATGAAATGTTAAACCTGCCAATTTCCACAGCAAGTACAATGAGTCTGTGAGGTGGCTTCTCACTTGGTAATGACCACCACAGGATTCACTGTAGCAGCAGGAGTTAGTATTTGTCAAAAAGGCATCATCTCAATTGCTTTTATCACCTCGATTTTCTCTCCTCCTTATTCCTAGAGCAGAGCAATTTCTTCTTAACATTTACAAATCAATGAGGATTCTACCAAACTTTTTCTTATTTCTTTGGGAAATAAGTGGTCTGACCACTGAGATCTGCCTGATGGTTTTTCCAGTTTCCAGCACTGAACTGCCACGTGCTTCTAGTGGATTATGCATATTTATACCCAAAATCAGAGCTGCCCCACTCAGCAGTGAACTTACAGCTGCATTTCTTGGGTCTCCGCCTCCAGTCTGGAAATCACCGCTCTAAAATGTCCTCCCTTACAACTCCAGTGGTTTGTCTGGGTTAGTGCCATTTTTTAACAACTCTCTTTTTACTCTGCAGTGACTGCTTTAGTTGTTTATGTAATCACCTACCTAGCTTGTTGTGGTCAGTTGACCCTGGCTGGATGCCCACCAAAGACATTCTATCACTCCCCTCCTCAACTGGACAGGGGAGAGAAAATATAACAAAAGGCTCAAGGGTCGAGGTAAGGACAGGGAGAGATCACTCACCAATTACCATCACGGGCAAACCAAACTTGACTTGGGGAAATTAGCTAAATTTATCACCAATCAAATCAGAGTAGGATAATGAGAAATAAAACCAAATCTCAAAACAACCCCTCCCTTCTTTCTGGGCTCAACTTCACTCCTGTTTCTCTCACTCCTCCCCCCAAGCAGCGCAGGGGAACAGGGAATGGGGGTTGCAGTCAGTTCATCACACCTTGTCTCTGCCGCTTCTTCCTCCTCAGGGGGAGGGCTCCTCACACTTTGCCCCTGCTCCAGCATGAGGTCCCTCCCACAGGAGACAGTTGTCCATGAACTTCTCCAACATGAGTCCTTCCCACAGGCTGCAGTCCTCCATGAACTGCCCCAGCGTGGGTCCCTTCCACAGGGTGCAGTCCTTCAGGAACAGGCTGCTCCAGCATGGGTCCCCCACAGGGTCACAAGTCCTGCCAGCAAACCTGCTCTGGCGTGGGCTCCTCTCTTCACAGGGCCACAGGTCCTGGCAGGACCCTGCTCCAGTGTGGGCTTCCCATGGGGTCACAGGCTCCTTTGGGTGCATCCACCTGCCCCGGCGTGGGGTCCTCACTGGGCTGCAGGTGGATATCTGCTCCACCATGGACCTCCATGGGCTGCAGGGGCACTGCCTGCCTCACCATGGTCTTCTCCATGGGCTGCAGGGGAACCTCTGCTTTGGCGCCTGGAGCACCTCCTTCCCCTCCTTCACTGACCTTGGTGTCTGCAGAGTTGCTTCACTTGCATATTCTCACTACTCTCTCGCACTGCAATTTTTTTTCCTGATTCAATATGTCATCCCAGAGGTGCTACCACCATTGCTACTGGGCTCGGTCTTGGCCAGTGGCAGGTCCGTCCCGGAGCTGGCTGGCATTGGCTCTATTGGACATAGGAGAAGCTTCCAGCAGCTTCTCACAGAATCATACAATCACAGAATCAATAAGGTTGGAAAAGACCTCTAAGATCATCAAGTCCAACCGTCAACCCATCACCCCCATGCCTANNGAGAANCNTNTCCTGAAGTGCCATGTCTACACATTTTTTTAACACCTCCATGGATGGAAGACACCCCTGTAGCTCCCCCGCTACCAAAACCTTGCCACACAAACCCAATACACTTGTCAATTCATCATCAGGCTGCTAGAAAATCAAGTTTTATTAGGAAGTGTCAAAGCAGAGTGATAAAAAGCTGCAGAGCAACCGCACAGAGAACGCTCCTCCAGATCTTTCTTTTTTTTGTATCTGATGCATTTTGAGATTTTTGATAATATTAGAAAAGCATTCCAGGGCTCCCATGTCTTCCTAGATGTGCTTATTGCCAGCTATGCAGCTGTAGGGTTCAAAGTAAGGGTTCAAGGACTTCATGTCAAAATGCTTCATGTGGGCATGCATAACAAATACCAGAAAATCCCTCCAACCATCAGTCTCACGTATGCACCTTTTTTGTTCTGTTTGAAGGTAGCTGCGATAACCAGAGCTGGGCCAGGCACTGTCTGCTCTGGAATTTACAATTTTTTAAATGGCTGAAAAAATCTCCAACAAAAAGATATCCATGAAAAACAACATTTGGTAGCTAGCTCATTTGTAATTTCTGAAACAGCACTTTATTTTGCCTCCAAAGTGTTACAGTTACCTCATTTTATTGACAGGAATAATTATAGGAAACCTAACTGATTATATGAGACATTTTTCTTTACCACTGTTCTTTTAAATATACCAGAAGCCAATTATACTAAAACTAAACACAGATATTTCAGAATGTAACTGCAGTACCTTATCTGCAGGGAATGCCAATACCCTTTTGCTAATATCCACTTGAAGAGTCCAGACTACCCTCTAAAATCTACAAGAGCAAGTACGCATAAAATCCAGTCAGATGCCTGATTTTCAGATTTCTTTGCCTATTTCTAGCTACAACATTTTCTAAAACTATATCATGTTGGGTGGTGGGGTGAGGATCCAATGCTGTGCAGTGTTTGATGTTGGATGAAAAGCTGGACATGAGCCACCAATGTGCGCTCGCAGCCCAGATGGCCAGCCATATGCTGGGCTGCATCAAAAGCAGCGTGGCCAGCAGGTCGAGGGTGGTGACTCTGCCCCTCTACTCCACTCTGGTGAGACCCCACCTGGAGTCCTGAGTCCAACTCTGGAGCCCTCAGCACAGGAAAGTCATGGAGCTGTTGGAGCAGGGCCAGAGGAGGGCCACAAAAATGATCTGAGGGCTGGAACACCTCTCCGATGATGAAGGGCTGAGAGAGTTGGGGCTGTTCAGCCTGGAGAAGAGAAGGCTGCAGGGAGACCTTATTGCAGCCTTTCAGTACCTGAAGGGCGCCGATAGGAAAGATGGGGATAATATTTTCAGCAGGGCTTGCTGCGATAGGACAAGGAGTAATGGCTTTAAACTAAGGGAGGGTAGATTTAGACTGGATACAAGGAAGAAATTTTTTACCATAAGGGTGGTGAAACACTGGAACGGGTTGCCCAGAGAGGTAGTGGAGGCCCCATCCCTGGAAACATTCAAGGCCAGGTTGGACCAGGCTCTGAGCAACCTGGTCTAGTTGAAGATGCCCCTGCTCACTGCAGGGGGGTTGGGCTAGATGACCTCTAGAGGTTCCTTCCAGCCCAAAGCATTCCATGATTCTATGTTTTTATGAGAAATGCAGTGTTATTTCCACTGGGTACTCGTTTTGGTGGGAACTGGCAGGGATTACCTCTATTAATGATTCCCTCAGCATTTTTCAGGATAAGGCCCTAAGCAGAACACATGTTTTCACCTAGAGAACAGAGAGACGGCTCTCCCCAGGTCTCCATGGATTGGAGCGTATGGTACCGTACATGAAGCTCCCTCTTAAGCTAGAAGAAACAAGGATTGGTTCATGATGCATACGAGATAAAGCTGAGAAAGAGATGAGAACAGCCGGTTTTGAAATTGGGCTGGACAGAATTACTTGTGTGGTTCTGCAGGATACAACCTCAAAATCATTATTATCTCGTTAATAACTGTTAAGGAAAAAAATTAGCATCCTTATAAAATCTATCATGCCACAAAACCAGGGTACTTTATCAACATGTTGAAATATCACACAGGAAGATCTGAAAACCCATGAAAGATTTGAGAAATATAAATGGAATTAACATTTTCAGTATATAAAAAAAGGGTCATTTGTCTGGGGGCTGACAGGAATGTCTGCCAAGACTGAAGAGGTTCCCACTGAAAACACCTGAGCAGGAGCTGGGGACACCCACCAGGCACAGCATGGCTGTGTGCAAAACATTACACCAGCAGGAGATGAGGCATTTCCAGCAGCGGCAGGGATATGTTAGCGTGATAGCCAGGACAGGGGACAGTTAGCATCATTAAATAGGATCACGTGGAACTTCATTTCCAACCTGTCCACAATTAACACGCACATTTAACATAAACTGCAACTGGAAAAAGGTAGAAAGGGACTACTAGAGTCACAAGAGGGGTGGGGAGTACGTCCTCTTCAAGACTGAACTTGGCTCACTTACTCTGGCAAAAGCAAGGGTGTGAGGGGATAAAACTGGTTCTAAAAATACGTCTGAGAGAGGAATCCTCAGGGATGGAAAGGCAAGAATTATTTAAACTAATGGCCAGTGCTAGCACAGAAACCAAGATGCATAAACTGTTCATGACTAAATTCGAGTGAGGAGTGAAAAGAAGCTGTCTGATTATCAGAGAACTGAGGTTGTGAATCCAGTATCAGGAAACAGAAAAAAACCTACCTAGTTTTTGATCATGCTGTGAAGTTGCAAGGCATACAGCTTATGCTAGAAGTCAACTGCATCTGGTGACCCAGAAGCTCTCTTCTAGTACCGTTGTTCTAAATAGGAACAATCACCACGGGTAAACAAAGGCACACGCTGACATTTCCCATCAATGCCAGCACCGCCCAGTGCTACGGGGAGATATGGAGACTAACCTCACTGACTTGGAGAGGTACTCTTAAGAAGAGATTCACATCCCTCTAGTCTAATCATTGATGGAGAGCCACAGCCCCCTTCTCTTGCTGCAGGTGATTCAGCCCACCTGTCTGCAGGCTCTTGCTTTGGGAGAAGGTGAATTGCCTTCCACAGGGGCCTCTGTCTCTCTAGATTGGACAGGAGAGATGTCTGGACTAGATATATGATTTTTGAAAGCAGAGGGAGTTAAATCCTCTCCTGAGTGACCCAGTGTTCATGCTCTGTAGTTTGCTGTCTTTTCTGTGAAGTTTCCCAGTACTTTAGGCATGCATCTGCACAGAACAGTTATTCTACAGTACATTGAGCTCTGCCTCACCGACTCTTAGTGCCTTTATTTTAATTAATTTTAAAAACCAAGCTTTAAATATGGTAACTGGTAATCATATAGTTTGTTTTTAAAACAGAGATTTTCTAGTTAAATGAGATACATGTTCATTTTCACACTTATAAAATTTACATCAATACCAAATGGAATCATATAAAGACAGAGCTCAAAGTTAGGCAATCATTCTTTTCAAATCAAACCCACAATGGGACCAGAAATTTTCCAAGACATTTTTTCTACCATTAGTGCACATTACCAGACGCAATTGCTTTTCCCTGAAGCCTCCAAAAAGCAAAAGAAATGATCAAACAGCTTGTAAATTGACCCATTATTTTTCTTCAGCTTTACTGCCAAAAGCATTTATAAAAATACAACCACTTTCATTGCTATTAAATAGAACATTAAACAAATCATATTTAACATTAAAGCAAACATGAGAAAATTCAAACAGTGTTTGTATTTGAACTTGAAGAGAGAAAAGCTGTATTTTATTTGCTTACCTCTTCAAATTTTAGTGCAATCATAGAAAAAGCTTTAAAAATTGCATCTGTTGGGCCTGTTATTGTCACAATTCTCTCTGGACAGGAGCCTTCTGAAATATTGATTCGAGCACCACTCTGTCAAAAAGAAGAAATATTTTTCAAATTTATACTTCCCAGGGAGGAAACAAAGTAGGATTAGGAAGATAGTTCGGGAAGGAATATCCTGAGGCATCTAATTCCCTCCCCTACAATTGCAGCCCCAACATCATATAATTTCAGCATAAACTGACCACACTGCAAAAATCCATCTAACTGCAGGAAGCCAGATTCTGCCTGTGTAAATACTTACACAGGCTTCATCGTGGTATGCAAATAGCACCTCTGTAACTCAAAGCTGCAAATAATTGCACAATCAAGTCTTTTCCCTTCCCTCTTGCATGGATAACCTTAAGTAGGACCAGAATTTCAGATGAGATTGTTGTTTCCAGGGAGCATCAACCATTCCCAGGAAAGATGAACCTCTCTGGTTTGGAGACCCAAAGGCAGGGCTTGATCTATCTGTCTAGCCAGGGCATTGCTGTGCGCTGTGGAGAAGGTTCCTTACAAATGTGTCTTATGTGAAGGCAGTCAATCAATAAGCACTGAATAACCCTTAAAGGAGTAGGGGTAGGACAGGCAACAATAACAATGCTGTCTCCTTAAGCCAAGGAGCCTGTCAGAAGGAGTTCGAAAACCGTAAGTCTTAGAGACAAGCCAGGATGGCTCTCAGGTACATTTAGTCCGCTTCATGCCACTGTGGCAGTGCAGAGAAAACCCCTAAACCAGATGTAAGTGTACTCAAGAAGATCTTGGTGTAGATAAAGGCTGAATCCAGTTCAGGTAAGACCCACCCTGCACTTTCCCTGGGGTTTCAGGCATGGAAATATGTTCATGTAGCATAACAAATCACCAGAGCCTCAACTATTCCACAGGCACTGACCTTCCCAAGGATCTGGGCCTGTGGCAAACATGAGATAATCCGGGTTAATTTGGCCCCTTATTTTACTGGAAAGAAGGACTGTGATATC
>Ga0065711_1038185_pt1 | contig 19051 bp, 16 predicted proteins | sample Hoacrofraction12_FD_59098 | JGI IMG/M metagenome (GOLD analysis project Ga0065711, IMG submission 59098) | Hoatzin crop microbial communities from Cojedes, Venezuela - Epithelial fraction 12 v2 (version 2) | ecosystem: Host-associated > Birds > Digestive system > Esophagus > Crop | place... | reverse complement strand
CTGCCTGGACAAGGTCCTGTGCAGCCTGCTGTAGGTGACCCTGCTTCGGCAGGAGGGTTGGACTAGATGACCCACAGAGGTCCCTTCCAACCCCTACTATTCTGTGATTCTGTGATTCTGTGATTCTGTGTAAGAAGTCAGGAAAGCAAGGGAAGAGACCAGCATGGCTGAGTCAAGAGCTGCTGGTCAGACTGAAGGACAAGAGGGAACTGCACAGACAGTGGAAGCAGGGACAGGTATCCTGTGAATTGTATAGGGATACTGTCCAGTTCTGTAGGAATGAGGTCAGAAGGGCCAAGGCACAGCTGGAGCTGAACTTGGCAAGCGATGCTAAGAATAACAAGAAGGGCTTCTGGAGGTATTGCAGCCAGAGCAGGAAGGTTAAAGAACACATTCCTTCCCTTGATGAACAAGAATGGCAACCTCGTACCAACAGATGAGGAGAACACTGAGGTACTCAACAACTTTTCTGCCTCAGTCTTCACTAGCAACCTCTCTCCTCACCCCTCCCCAGTTGATGGGCTGCAAAATAGGGACCAGAGGGGCAAAGACCCTCCTACTGTAAGGGAAGACCATGTTCAGGACCACCTGAGGAACCTGAATGTATATAAGTCTATGGGACCTGATGAGATGCATCCCAGAGTCCTGAGGGACTTGGCTGATGTCATTGTCAAGCCATTATTCATGATAGGAGAGTCATTAAAAGGTCATGGCAGTCAGGTGAAGTCCCTGGTGACTGGAAGAAGGGAAACATTCCTCCCATTTTTAAACAGGGTAGGAAGGAGGACCCTGGGAACTACCGACCTGTCAACTTCACCTCTGTGCCTGGGAAGATCATGGAGCAGATCCTCCTAGAAGCTACACTAAGGCACATGGAGGACAGGAAGGTGATTCAAGACAGCCAGCATGGCTTCACCAAGGGCGAGTCCTGCCTGACCAACCTAGTGGCTTTCTATGATGGCATGACTAGATCAGCGGACAAGGGAAGAGCTATGGATGTGATCTGTCTGGACTCCTGTAAAGCCTTCGACACAGTCCCTCACAAAATCCTTCTCTCTAAAATGGAGAAATATGGATTTGATGGATGGACTGTTCAGTAGCTAAAGAATTGGTTGGAAGGTCGCAGCCAGAGGGTAATGGTCAACAACTCGATGTCCAGATGGAGACTGGTGACAAGGGGTGTCCCTCAGGGGTCCTTACTGGGACCGGTGCTGTTTAACATTTTCATCAATGACGTAGACAGCAAGATCAAGTGCACCCTCAGTAAGTTTGCAGAGGAGAACAAGCTGAGTGGTGCAGTTGACACACCAGAAGGACGAGATGCCATCCAGAGCGACCTGGATGAGTTGGAGAAATGGGCCTGTGTGAACATCATGAGGTTCAACAAGGCCAAGGGCAACCCCCACTATCGATACAGGCTGGGGGGTGAAGGGATTGAGAGCAGCCCTGCCAAGAAGGACTTGGGGGTACTGGTGGATGAAAAGCTGGACAGGAGCCACCAAAGTTTGCTCGCAGCACAGAAGGCCAACCCTATGCTGGGCTGCATCAAGAGCAGTGTGGCCAGCAGGTCAAGGGAGGGGATTCTGTCCCTCTACTCCACTCTGGTGAGGTTCCACCTGGAGTCCTGCATCCAGCTCTGGAGCCCTGTGTCCAGCTCTGGAGCCCTCAGCACAGCAAAGACATGGACCTGTTGTAGTGGGTCCACAGGGGGGCCACAAAAATGATCCGAGGGCTGGAACTTCTCTCATGAGGAAAGGCAGAGGGAGTTGGGGCTGTTCAGCCTGGAGAAGAGAAGGCTGCGGGGAGACCTTATAGCATCTTTCCAGTACCTGAAGAAGGCCTATAGGAAAGATGGGGAAAACATTTTCAGCAGGTTTTGTTGTGATAGAACAAACAGTAATGGTTTTAAACTAAGGGAGGTTAGATTTAGACTAGACAGAAGGAAGAAATTTTTTACCAGAAGGGTGGTGAAACACTGGTACGAATTGCCCAGAGAGGCAGTGGAGGGCCCATCCCTGGAAACATTGCAGCTCAGGTTGGATGGGTCTCTGAGCAATCTGGTGTAGTTGAAGATGTCCATGCTCACTGCAGGGGAGGTTGGGCTAGATGACCTGTAAAGGTCCCTTCCAACCCAAAACATTCTATGATTCTATTATATGATCGTACTATAAAACTGAACTTCCACTGACAGTTTACTACTGAGTGGCAACAGCGAATGGAAAATGGCATTATTCAATTTATAGTTTTTATATTAATACAGGTCTCTTGTGAGACTTCATCTGCTGAATACGTTTGCACGTTTATTCAACCATTTCACAAGCCCCCCAGTTGACTTTCGATTTTAACTCCCAGTTGACAACAGGGTCTACTGAGCACTGACCTCAGTGTTCCTGTAAGCAAGACTCTGCTCCTCACTGCTTCTTACACTGTTATTGCCACGGTGACCTGACCAGTAATATAACTGCATCAGATTCTTGGGCCAGGAAAGAAGTACAGCATCTTTATTTTTATATTTTCTTCGCAGTCTACATGCTCTTGTACATCATTTGGATAGATAGCAAAACATAATGAAATATAGCTTGCCCTTGGAGGGAAGGTTTCGCAGGCAGACAGCATTTCTACAGGCAGAAGGACGTCCCAAAAGACTTAAGGTCCCTGTGCAGCAACATCCCACCAAAACGTCCTATTGTGCCAGCAGCCCCATCACACACACAGAGCACATTCTGCAGTCAGAAGCCCAGAAGAATATATCACAGCAGGCCTTGAAGTTTCTCAAGTATCTTCTTCAGTGCAGGAAACTTGCAGGTCTGTAAAAGCAGCTTGGGTGCTCCACTTCAGACTTACTACTCTCCCCAGCTTTCTCCTCCCCATCCAACTCCTCACTACCCCAACATTAAGGCTGGGATCCACTGTTCAGTCCAGTACTCTTCCTCAATGCTCAACCCAGTGCTGCAAAAACAGGTCATACACATTGGTAAGAGAACATGAGGGAGAAGACACAGGGCAGAGCAGCTGACACAGAGGACTTTGTTCTGAGAGCCCATGAGAAAAGCTTTTTGCTTCCAATTGTAAACAAATGAGCCCTACACAGAAACCTTTCTCTGAAGTTCAAGTTTCTTCTCCCTGAAAAAAATGAAAAAATTTAGCTGACTGCCACGCTTTTAAAAGAAAAAAATTGCACACATTGGTGTAAACTTCTTTTTGTTCCACTTGCAAAAACTTTGCAGTTTAAACTTACATGTCTCTTAGACAGATCTACCTTAGCCATTAAGGGTTCCTTTTCTGCGTTTCTCTGATGATGATGAGTCTGCGTGTTCATATTCCCAGTCTGACTATCATGCTTTGACTGATGCTGTGCTGTTCTCATTCACGACTCCTATCGGGACAGGATGAACACTCAGGATAGGGGGTTAATTGTCCATGCCTACTCTTGTTCAGTCCTCAGATAATTTTAAAAGCTCATAGCTAACACATTGGGAGAAAACTATTGCTGCATTTGGACATTTCAAGACATAATTGTAGTTATTGGTAAGACAACTAAAACTCTTCCCCGAGAAACGGGGAAGAAACAACTGCAAATTCCTTAGCTAACAAAACTTGCTTATTCAGCAAGCATTAAAGTGCCTGAGCCAAACTAAAAGCAACGGCTACATTTTTTTTTTCCCTTTTCTTCATAATTTGTCTCAGTGGTAGCTGACTATATGTGAAATGCTTTCTGTGCTCAGGACCACATTTATTTTCAGCAGTGCCCAGAACAGCTTGCTCTTGAATGACTTATTTTCTAAATGTGAGGAATTTAGAATTTGACAGTTATAGCAACACTGACTGCCACTAGTAGTTCTGAAGGTATGAAGCAAACGTGTGTATTTTTTTAGTTTAGTCCATGTTTCAGTTTTACATAACAAGAAGCATGGACAATACTTCATCTGCTTCAGTCAGCATTAGTAGGAAAATGATGAAGCCTGATTGACAACTGAAATAAGTTGGCAAAATGAACAAAACTACATTAATCTGCTGCACTGGGTCAGGTCAGGATACCCACACCTTTGTCCATTTTCAGATTTCTCTTCAACTTTCAGTCCTTACTTACTAAGAGGTGAAAATACATGGGTTTATGGACATTTTGCAAGCCTGCAAAAATCAGTGATTTCATCTTAAAGTAGGGAAAAGTGATTTGAGAGGAATCTCCCTCTAATGATTCTGTTTTGTTTGAACTTAAAACTCACGTGGTGCAAAAAGAATTGAAAAACAAATTGAAAACCAGAAGGTGAAACCAAATCAAATCAGTTCCTATCAGTTCAGAATAACAAATCAGACAGAACATCTTTTCAAGTCTGTGCTGTTCTAAAATATATTTTCGGATTTTTGGCTCTAATTCCTTTCTCAGATATCTCTAGCCTAGAAAAACAGTGGATGGAGTTTTTTTTTGGGGGGTGAGGAGGAGGGAGAAACACAAGTATTGTAGTTGAACAACACTTCTTTCATTGTGTTTTTTTCCCTCTGTCTGAACTGTTCCATTACTTTGATCCAGATTACCAAGACATATCTTTTGGAACATATTATTTCTTTCTTTCAAGTCCTGTTTTGTGACAGATGTACCAAATGTCATAGGAAAGAAATCCACGCTTTCCGATCTTTAAATAGACATTGTTTCTGCTCCGTCCCCCATGCTGTCCACTGAGCCTGTGCTCCCGTCTGTGACAATGACATTAAAAGCATCCCAGGACTCAAAAAATTGTGTGATGATTTTCAGATGGAATAGTTCCTAGGGAAGAGTTCCTGGAAGCCAGAAGCTTTGCTGGATAAATACTTCTTTGCTATACTTGCAACTTGAGTGCTATCAAGACACAAGACAAAACTGCTATATAAGGATCAATGCAGGATTCAGACTCACAGAACAACTGGCAATGGAAGAGAGTTCTGAAGATCATATAGTCCAACCCTCTGCTCAGAGAAGGGTCATCTAGAACAGGTTGCTCAAGCACTATGTCCAGTCAGGTTTTGAATAGCTCCGAGAATGGAGACTCCCCAACCTCTCAGGACAGTCTGTTCCAATGTTTGACTGCTCTGACAATAGTAAGTTTTTTTCTTACATTTAGATAGAATTTCATTTGTTTTACTTTGTGTCCATTGCCTCTTGTCCTGTCAGTGGGTGCTATGAGAAGGATCTGGCTCTGTCCTCTTTAACCCCTCTCGCCTATCAGATATACACATTGAAGTGATGCCCATAAGCCTTGTATTCTCCAGGCTGAACAGTCCCAGCTTTCCAACCTCTCCTCATATGCCAGATCCCCCAATCCCTTAATCGTCTTCATGGCTCTTTGCTGGGCTTGCTGCAGGAAGTTCATGCCTGGTTTGTACTCTAGAGTCCAGACCTGGATCCAGCATGCCAGATGTGTATCATCAGTGCTGAGTAGAGAGGAACAACCTCCTAATGCAACGAGGCTGCTAGACGCCTTTGCCAAAAGGGTGTATTGCTAGGTCACGTTCAGCTGATTGTTCCCCAAGATGACCAGGGTGTCCTCTGCAAAGCTGCTTTCCAGCCAGTAAGTTCCCAGCCAGTACTGGTGCATGGCGCTATTCTTCTCCACATACGGGACGTGGCATTTCCCTTTGTTTAGCAAGATGGGGCTCCTGTCGGCCCATTTGTCCAGCCTGTTGAGGTCCCTCTGAACGGCATCGCAGCCACCTGGTGTGTCAGCCTTTCCTCCTAGAGGTGTATCATCTGCAAACTTGCTGAGGGTGTGCTCTGACCCATCATTCAGGTCATGAATTAAGATGTTAGACAGTAGACTATTGTGTAGGCTTCCTTGTGTAGACTATTTCAATAGTCCTTTCACAGCAGGAGTGTTTTGCCCCTTGTTCTACTTGTTATGAATATTCACATATTATAACAAATCTGCACTAACTTACTGGCAGCCAGGAAGACATGTTATTCACTTCTTTACTCTTTGTTTTAATTGCTAGCTCTGATGAAGTGGTCTCTTATGTTTGATACAATCAGGACTTGAACAATAGGAAATGAATAAAAGCTACTTTTCCTCTTGTCTCCAGATACATTTAGTTTATTTCTTCCCTGTGAGTTCCTCAGGGGAGCTGCATTTTCGCTACCTCCTCAAGCATATACTCTTCCCCAAACTCAAATTCTGGTTATCATTTGCATCCGGCATCTTTCCAGAATCCTTCATTTATCTCTGTTTTCTAGGTTCCTACTGGTCCATACAAAAGACTGAAGAAATGTAACTCTCTTCAAACTCATGTATCTGTTGAGACAAAGAAAACTTCTATCAAGTCCCTCAGGAGGTTTCTCCTTCTACTTGAGAAACAAAGTCACTTTTTTTCTGAGTATGAAACAAACTTTTGACAACTTGCTATAGTTTAGTTTCTTGATACCTAGTAGTTCAGTTGCTATTCCTTTGCTCTCTGGAAGACAAAAACAGATTTCCCATAGAAATACCTAGTACTGAGTTGATCAGTACATAGTGTTGCCTTGAGTGTACCTCTGTGAATCTGAGCTGTTGCACACGTGAAATTGGGAGATACCTTGTTTTCTCTTTTTTCATCTCCACCCTCTTGAACTCGGAGAAATCTTTGACTGCCAGGCTGGTGACACTATTGGACAGCAAATGTTTTTATAGTAAGCTACAGTCTAACCTGACGAAGGAAATAGTAGAACAAATAATAAAATTGGTTCTCAAATCAATTATTAAGAAGTTTCTATAGATCAGAAAGCAGGAAAATTCATAAAACCATTTTAATTTAGCTTCCACTGTTACTTTTTCCCTGTAAGTACAAGTGTAAACACATTCTACCATAAATAAAGAGAAAAAGGAAGGAAATTCTTCACATAGTCTTTACAGCCACATCGGGTTCCCGTTTGTCTGAGGATATGAAGAGAAACACTGGGGAAAGTATTTTTCCTGATAAGCAAACTTGTTGTGATGGCAAATAAGAAATCACTGTACAGCATGAGGCTTCTCAAAGTACCAGATGTCTATGGTGATTTTGTAAATTATTGAGAAGTAACAAGAACACTGCATGGCAGTCAGTAAGCAGCAGTTAAATCTGGCGTACTGATTACAGGCAGAGAAGAAGGTTTTCTGGGTGCCAGAAAAAAAAAAATAGAAAACCTACGGCTTCATTTCAGAAATTAACTATTAAAAAAAGCTCTAAGAACTAAATGTAATGAATTTCAAATTGTAGAAGAAAGGTTTAGTGGGCTTATCCAGGCTTTCTCTTTTGCACTTGCTGTAAGTGAATTCAAACTTCAGGAGCCTTTACAGGACAATGGTTATTTAAATGTGTTATGAATAACAGATGAATCAGCAGAGATAGGTTCTTACCCTCCCAAGGACTGAATCTGCTCTAACTTCTTTTATTAACAGACAGTGAGGGAAAAAAGGGAAGAACCTACTAGAATTTATGCCTCTAACTCTGTACTAGAAATCGTCTTAACTCAGATCCAGGAATGAAGAAAATCTTCAAAAATTGTGCCCTCTTGGGTTTTTTTGTTTTCTCTTTCATTTTTCCATTCACGTATCCCACTATGGATAGGGAGAGACAAAATCACGCAGACTTTGCCATTAACTGAGTATACAGCCCTTAGATGTGTGTCACTTAGGACTTGTTTTAGACGCTGCAAATTGCCATCTTGCTTTTCCTCAAAAAAAGGAAGAAACGGGGAAGCAAACCCGGTTCTTGGAGAAAACATTTTGTGTAGCCCCAATTCGGCAGGTTGAACATAGAGCCCAGTCCATTGTCAGTCGTACAGATGGGCAGAAAAGTAAATGAATTTCCATTTTAACAGACAGGTTAATGTGAAGGTTATGTTTCCTTCTTCTGCCCACATTTCTGCAAGATGTAAGGGTTAATAAATCAAGAGATGGGATACTCCCAGTTGCACTGGAGCTCAGCATTCAGATTAATTCAGCCAGCATTTCTACACTGGGCTTTTACTTCTGCCTGATTCATGCAATTTTTCAACTTTAAATGAACTTGAAAGCCTCAGATCAGTGACAGATGCAAGCTGTTTTATCCACTTACAGTACCCTCAATAATGCAACCAGATTGTGTAGTCTTCTAGTTCTAATCACTCTTCAAGCAGTATAAAAATCAACCAGCAAGGTCAGGACAGAGTTTTTCAGTATGAAAGTAATCCTCAGTTTTGCCCATGCCTATTTGACATGTTTGACTTCATCTGCAACTCACTGAGTCATAGTTACAAAAGAACTGATAAAAATAACACTTTTTTGAAGGAGATGTGGTAACCTGTATGATCTGAGTTACAATTTCAAGTCTGGGTGATCCCTACTGATCATTTGTGCTGATCTGTCTTAGCTATGTTTATGTCTATTTTATAGGTACTGCACTTAAACCAAATATTTCCTAAGACAGGTGTGTTAATCCTTCCCAGGCATTATAAGTTTCCTCGGCAAAATTTGGAAAATACATTAAAGACCCATGTAGTGCTTTTTTAAGCAGCATGCAAAACATTCAAGGATACTGTTAGAACTGGTTTGGGAGAAGCAGTGAGTGAGTTATTTCAAAACTTCACAACTACTTACCTTAAGCATTTTTGTGCCTTATTCAGAGTTGCTGTAATCAAAGGGGAAGCCAAAGTCTGCTGTAAGCAAGAGAGACAGGAAAGGAGCCTTGCAGGCCAATAAATAGACTCGAAACACTGCACCAGCCTAATGGAGAAGAGCTGCAAAAAGATTTAATGGTGCTGACTGACTGAATAAAGAGCTAGCAGCTCAATCTCAGGGCAGAGAAACAGAAAGTGACATGTATAGGTGGGAAAAACAATCCTTCCACATACAGTGGTGGACTCTGAAACGTAGATTATGTTGAGAAATTTTTATTGTACCCCTTGAGGCAAATTAAACACATATTTTTGCATAAGTATAAAGAGATTTAATGAGCAATGCGTTGGGCAGAGTCCTACCGCCATAAGCAGTTCTGCAAGGAGTCTGCAAAGATGTGGCATGAACCATTTTCTTACATACTCTTACCCCTGCACCAGACCTGTGAGCACTGGCATGGGGTGCACCAGCCTGGCCTTGGGTCCATCCCCCAGTGCCAGATCTGTTCGCCAGATGTGGCCCCAGAGGACTCCAGTTCCACAACTGTTACAGGACACTACTGCAGCATTTCTTATCTCATCTGCAAACTTCACTCCCTTGCAGGGAGTTGTTCTATCGCTGGCATTGCTGCTTTTAGCCAGCTTATACCCTGCTACAGACAGACCTTCTTGCCCTCCATGCCAGATCACTCCTTCAGCACAAACTACCATTGATGCACAGTTGCAATTTGAATTTCCCCTTCAATTACTGCCCTGCAAAGGGATCTTTGAAGCATAATAGGTCTATCAAAATGTCAGCTCAGATCCAGCAGTGGCCAAAAGCTAAACAGGACATTAAGAACTACTTGGAAAAGTCTGGAGAACAAAGCTGAGACATCCCTGTGCCACTGCATTTGTCTGGGATGCATCAGCTCCTTGCAGTTCTCATCTCCTTCCATTTGGAAAGGGTTATGGGAGAATGGGAAAAGGTAGCAATGGGAGAATGGTAAAAAAGGTAGCAAAGGGAGAATGGGAAAAGGTAGCAAGGACAATGAGGCTGCCCAAAGGTGAGGAACAGCTTCTGTTTGAAGAATCACTGGGGAGATGGAGACTCCTGGGGCTGGCAAAGAGCCTCCAGGGAGAGGGGATGTCACAGAGCATTATCGAATCTTCAGTGGCACAGAAAGGGAAAATTGGGGTAGCTCTTCACTGTCCCCTTCAGGACACAATTTAGGAGGCAACGAATGAATGTAGCAAGTAGAAGATTCAAAACAGAGAAAAGGCAATTATTCCTGCAGCACACAGTTAAACTCTGGAATTTGTTGAGGATGCTGTAATGTACATGAGTTCATAATGGAACTGGACTTCGCTGTTGACATATTCAGTACAAAAGGGCTTTCGGGGAAGGTATACGAAGGAAATTTCACTATATGCTTTGCCTGTTCTTATATTCTTTCCAAAGTGTCCAGTACTAGCTACTAATTGAGACAAAAATAAACCTGTTAGATCTTTGATCTGATCCAATAATGACATTTCCGTCTTCTTTTGACTAACTAGTTGCTGAGATCGTGCTTACAGCGTGGTACAATCCTGCTTCATTTACTTCAGCCAGTATAAAGAAAAAAAAAGCACCAAGATCATAGCGTACATTGGGCTTCTCAGTTTGCTAATTGCCACTGGCTTGAATTTTACTATTTGAAATACAGTGACGAAGAAACTACATTCCCATTCTTGACCCATAAATCAGCAAAACATTTTGTAAGAGTGGCAGAAGTCAGGTACCCAGTATACCTCCAAGCAGTTCAGACTAGAGCTGCACCAAGTGTTGTGCTCTGTTGGAGTCCACAAATAGGATGAGTTAGAGAAGGCAAGAAACTTTATATGGAGCAACTATGAAATAACGTGCCGGTAAAAGAAAGTTGTTCCAAAGCTTCATTAGTCATAGTTTTGTTGTGCTCTGAAGCATGAATGTTTATACATCATGTACATATAAACTTCTGGTTATAGGCACCTAAAGTAAATCTTTCTCCTCCCCCACCATGACTAGAGCCTGCCACTAACATAATTAATAAAATCAGATGGATTTATTGGTACCCTCCCAAATACGCTTCTGCAAGCCCATGTGACTGCTAAAAGCTTTTGAAGTTCTGGTGAACAGTGGTTAAGTGGTGGCAGAAAACTTCAAGAATTGAACTGGCAGATACATATGGATGAGTCAGTTCTCTGACACCAAGGCAATTAATCAGAGAAGAGAAGCAGACAATACGGCCCATTCCCTCGTGGCACACCTCTTCCCTTTCTCACAAATGCGTTAATGTATACATGTGCTTATTTAAATAGATGCATCTTTTTCTTACCTTTGCTTCTACGTCTTATTTTTGTGACTGTTTGTTCTATACTGACTTAAACTGGAAAACTCATTTTGAAAGCTTTTTCTGCTAATAGCATCCTGTTTTTCTGAGGAAGGTAAAAAACAAATCAGCTTGACCTATTTTCTTAAAAATCAGAAGTGGGAGGATGGATGTGTAGGCAGAAGAGTCTTTAAGATGGCATGTAGCAAGGCGAAAACAGCAAAACTCAAAATCTTGCATGCTGTGTGAAGGGGTTTTGGACCTTCAGCTGTCAGGAACCTCACCACATTTTTCATGCTAGGAGTCTCTAGCACCTCTAGCACTCCAGTTCATTGCAGCACCTTGCTTGAACAATTCCTTGGTGCAGTCAGGAGGATATCCTTACTTTTGAAGAAAAAGTGTAAGAATAAATGTGACAAACTGAAAATATTTCCTGTTGTGGGCTTTGCCTTACAAAGGTAGCAGCTTTATTTCCTTTCCTCCTGAGGAGAGAGGTGGGTGTTGTGAAGCTGTTGCAGACACAATCTCACAGAACTGATAGGTTCAGGCTTTCTGAAGCAGCAGGGGACTCTGCGTGAAGAATTCCCTCGACACAGGGGTATCTCTAGTAGCGTGAAATTAAGGATGTAAAGAAGAGACCACACTTCATGGACATCCCTCAGCTTTGCTGGCTCTCCAGACCCATTTCCGTTAGTTGGTGCATGGGAAGACAGGCAGGAGGCTACAGGGAAGTGTCTGGGCTGGGCTGTGGCAGCATGCTAGGCTTACATCTGCGGACTAACATTTAAAGGTAGCCCTTATGATTTTTTAACATACCCTGGGGGCTACCTGTTGGAGATCAAAGACCTGCAATCAGCTCCCTGCTGGCTGCTCTTCCCTCTTCATTTCACCTAAGCACTCCAGTGGACAGTCAGCCTTTTCGTTTAAAGATGAATCTAGAAAGACTGCTCTTGGAGTTTTAATAATTAAAGGCTGCATTTACAAAGCCAACTTAAGAGAAAATTGTTTCTTATGTCACGCTGTTCTTTTAATTTCATGGGAGAAGGAGAGTGAACAACAATAATTACACTTTCATTGCTTTGAAGAGTGACTAGAGCTTTAATATCGACTTTGCAGATTAAATCATACCCCTGACAGGAACATTGGCCTCTGGTCCTTATCCCTGGTGAAAATACCTAATGACATCTGTGTTTCAACTGCAGATGGTGCTGGAGGACACACACTGGCTCTAGCCAGAATTAGTGAAACTGCAAGTTAGGTAACCCAGAGAAGAAAAAAACCCTCTACTTCATATGTATTAAAATTTGAGCTGAAGAAAAAGTGAAGAATGTTGTGTCCCCACTCTCCCTGCTCCTAACTGTGTGATAATTACTGCAGAAAATAATTATTGCAAGTGCAATTTAAATTTTGTTTTCAAAGCCAGGATGATCTCAAAAAAAATGGTTAATGTGGTTTTGTTTATTACAAGGTAAATCACCTTAACATACCGATAAAATGAAGCTGTAACTTTCGGTGTTTTTATAGTGGCGAATCAAGTCACACAGAAAAACTACACCCTTAGTCAGTTTTTCATACTACCATACCACTACTTGAAATATTACATAGTGTGGGAGGATAGGAAAAGAAAACAATTTCCAGAAACACAATGTTGTGATGATGTGAGAGCTCATGGGAATAAATACATTACAGGGTTCCAACACTTGGAACTCCATAATGTACTTGGAACTACATTTTGAATAAAAAGAAAGCATAAAGCAGTATAAAGCCAGGTTAAAGTCTTGTTCAACATATGATCTGATACATCTCCATCTTTGAGAAACACAGCTAAAAGAAAGTATGAAGTGAGTCATTCACAGGAATTATTAGTACACTTGGGTTTTAATTGATATGTATTCTCAGGAAATATCAAAGATTCCAGTGCAGTAAAAAGGTGGTGAGAAACTGTCATTCATCTCCAGGTTCAGGAATGTCATGCCAAATCATAGAATCATAGAATCATTAAGGCTGGAAAAGACCTCTAAGATCATCAAGTCCAACAGTTCACTCAACACCACCATGCCTCCAAAAGCTTGTCCCAAAATGCCATATCTAGACTTTTTTTGAACACCTCCAGGGATGATGACTCCACCACTTCCCTGGGCAGCCTGTTCCAATGCTTGATAACCCTTTCAGTAAAGAAATTTTTTATAATATCCAATCTAAACCTCCTCTGATGCAACATGAGGCCATTTCCTCTCATTCTATCGCTAGTTAGTTGGGAGAAGAGACCGAGACCTGCCTCACTGCAACCTCTTTTCAGGTATTTTTAGGGAGCAATAAGGTCTCCTCTCAACCACCTCTTCTCCAGAATAAACAGCCCCAGCTCCCTCAGATACTTCTCGTTAGACTTGTGCTCTAGACCCTTCACCAGCCTTACTGCCCTTCTCTGGACACGCTCCAGCACCTCAATGTCCTTCTTGTACTTAGGGGCCCAGAACTGAACACAGTACTCCAGGTGCGGCCTCACCAGTGCCGAGTACAGGGGCACAATCACCTCCCTGCGCCTGCTGGCCACGCTATTCCTGATACAAGCCAGGATGCCGTTGGCCTTCTTGGCCACCTGGGCACACTGCTGGCTCATGTTCAGCCAACTGTCAACCAGCACCCCCATGTCCTTTTCCGCCAGGCAGCTTTCCAGCCACTCCTCCCCAAGCCTGTAGCATTGCATGGGGTTGTTGGGACCAAAGTGCAGGTCCTGGCACTTGGCTTTTTGAATTTCATACAGCTGACCTCAGACCATTGATCCAGTCTGTCCAGTTCCCTCTGCAGAGCCTTCCTACCGTCAAGCAGATTGACACTCCCACCCAACTTGGTGTCATCTGCAAACTTACTGAGGGAGCAGTCAATCCCTTCATCCAGATCATTGACAAAGATATTAAAGAAGACTGGCCCCAGAACTGAGCCCTGGGGAACACCACCTGTGACCGGCCTCCAACTGGAGTTAACTTCATTCACTACCACTCTCTGCGCTCAGCCATTCAACCAGTTTTTTATCCAGTGAAGCATACACCCATCCAAACCATGGGCAGCTAGTTTCTCCAGGAGGATGCTGTGGGGAACAGTGTCAAAGGCCTTACTAAAGTCCAGGAAGACATCATCCACAGCCTTTCCCTCATCCACTAGGTGGGTCACTTGGTCATAGAAGGAGATCAGGTTGGTCAAGCAAGATTTATTATAAAAGGAATAGACTGTCCAAAAAAACCCAGCAAAAAAACCCCCAAACAACCCTGGATGTAACACTTGTGTAGAGAGTGATCAGTGTTCTTAAGTTGTAAAATATTTTGTGCTTTATTAGCAGCAAAACATTGAAGTGACAGGCTACCAAGTAAAGAGAGCTGTTATAGTCTGATACTGCAGTGTGTGCCATCACACAGTGATGTCTTGAAAAATACACTTTGATTGGTTTAGTTCCTACTATGGGAGAATGTACAAAGTGCAAAGCAGATGAGTGAGTTGCAGATAATCAAATTTATAATGCAAATAGCATATCATTTGATTTTAATCAAAGAGAAAAAATGTAAATACACACAGAGCAGCCTAATAAAGGACATTCTGCGACCACTGATGATAGATTTTCTCAGGGACTTTCTGCAACTTTGCTGTTTTTAACTTATACGAAAGAACCATGCACAGAACTGCTGTCAGTCTCTTGAATGTGTTTCATTTCACTAAGCAGATATCACAGACTAGGCTCCCAAAATAGGTAGTGATTTAAGAGGTGGTAATTCACCTGCTCCCGGGCATCTGCCTAATTCTTCCACTTACACAAGGGGAGGCGCTAAAGCACTGTTGTTAATCAAGGTCTTCATCTGGAGAAAGGGGTTTTGAATGACATTGAACACTGCATTTACTCATGGAGGAGTGGGACCAGGTAGAACTGTAGGGCGAAGCACAGCTGTGGAGAATGTTGAACACCTGCATTAGACAGAGTGAGCATCTACTCATTTTGGGGCTGACACACAGACTGTCGTGGGCCAGATGATAAAATCTGACCTTGCTGCTGAGCAGGGACAACACCTCCCCCCTCCTCCTCCTTGCAGATCAGATGTATGAGCCAGGTTTGAGCCTATGTGAAATACTGAGACAGAAATCTATGCACTGGTCATGGTCCTGTCTCTGGGCATGCTGCCAATGTCAAATCCACCCTGCTCCTGGGCCAGCACCTCACTTGTGAGGGTGAAAAGGCTGAGGTATCTTCAGGCCCACAGACAACAGCCTCCCTGTGCCCAAACAAATTTTTCTTTTTTTTTTTTTCTGGTCCAGACATGATACTTGGACATGAGAAGGATTATTCACGGCCCTCCAGCATGGTACTTTTGCAACATGATAACAAATGTGTATGAGATGTGTCTGAGCGGTTGGTCTGAGGGTATTCCTTAAACTGTAAGTCCTCCTGGGGCAGTGTCTAAGGACACTTACAGGTAAGTTAGCCAAACCTAGCTTAGTTTCATCTATGCTGCAAGACACATATGATTGATAGCATATCAAAGTCCCTTGATAAACCAGATCCTGAACAAATCCTGGGCTTTCTGTCTGGATGAGACAGCAGTTATGGTCCCAAACAACCACAGAGTGAGCCAGCAGCTCTGCAGCACCACATCAGTTCGCTCCTGCCCTTTTTCATTCAGTAATGTAGATACAACCATAGCCTACTACATGGTTTCTATCATAGTTCCCAGGCCCTTGTGAAACTAGGAAACTATAGAGCCTGACTCTGCTACTAACAAAAATAAGGAAATCTTTTCTGAGGTGAAGCTGACACTTGAAACTTAATTCACTATTCATGAAATGTGGCAGCAGATACAAGTCCCACATCCACACAGTGAATCATTGAACACCTTGGATTTGCAAGGCCTTCACATACTGCCATCCATGCACACAATTCACCCTTCCCTCTGGACAAACACCCTGGCAGTACACAGTCATAACTGGTTGGTGCCTGCTGTGCTTTGGCTTGAACTCTGAGTTTCATTTTGCAGCTTTCTCAGACACTTAATTTTATTTGAACATCATTTTTCTGTTTCTTAATTGATTTCACATTTAATGGCAAAATTTAAAAGAAAAAGAGGGAAATGGGGCTGTGCTATTATGAGATTACTGTTATCAGAGGCCCTTTCAGGCACATTACCACATCAGTAGAGCTGCTGGGATCTGGTGCTGTTATTAAGCACAAAATGTATGAAGCTCTATTGTGATATTATGAATCTGCATCTTATTTAATAAAAATCTTAAAACAGTAACATCATCATTTGCCAGGCATGACAACGCAACCATGACAGAAATTCATTTATAGAAATTTTTGCAGGTGAAGATCCTCAGCAAAACTGAGAACTCAGGAAAACAAAGAGATGTTTATCTCCATTTACAGCCTAGTTATTTCCAGAAAAAGGACTGGTTTTCTCTGGACTTTCTGGCTTGTAAGAAGGCATTTGACATTTTCAGGCATCTCTTATTTTTTTGTGATGGGCAATCACAGATGAGAGTGAATACTTACTCTGGACCTGAAAATGTAATGTTGTGCTATCAAAATATGCACTGTTTTTCCTGAGCCTTTCTGCTTGGCTTTGAATTAATAAACCTGTGTTCTTTCTCATTCACTGATTTACAAAATCCAGGGGAAGTTATCCAATTTTTACACAAAGTGCCTTTGCATTGGACAGTTTCCAGAGCAAATACCAAAAGTGATCAGAGCCTTTGAAAACATGATGGATACAGGCACCTTGCAAGAATTAGGGTTATTCAGCCTAGAGAAGAAAAGACTGAGAGGAGACATGATAGCAGTCTTTAATTATGTAATCACTTGCTGAAAAGAGGAGTGAAATGAACTATTCTTTATGTCAACTAAGGATAGACAAGGAGAAATGGGCTTAAACTTTGACAAGAGAGATTTAGATTAAACATAATGAAAAGCTTCCTAAAAACAGTGAAAGAGAAATAGACAAGATTCCCTGAGGAGGAGGAGGAGGAGCCCCTCTTAACTGAGGGTTTTTGAATAGCCTGATCAAATATCTCCCAGGGATGGCTGATGTTTAGCTGACCTCCTTGGGCACCAAAATGGGCTAGATGTCTCTTCATGTCCTTTCTGGCTGCACTTTCTGTGATGCTATAGAGAAGAAGAGAGTAAATTCTTTTGGTAACCTTAATCAATTCACTGGATGGAGATATCTGTGCTGTGTACCATTGAACTTGGCTTAACACCAGCAAGCTGAAACAGCCATGCAGTTGCATGGACCTTTTTGCCGTTCGCTTCCTTTATGTTCTTGGCTCAGGCTATCTGTGTGCCTCTAATCAAGCTGTAATGACCCACAGTGCCTGTTCTGCTCTTTATGGCACATTTCTGTTGGAACTGCACTATATTTTGCATTTAACCCTGGCTTTCCACTATAGAAATGAAATATTCTTATGATCTTTGAATTTTTTCTTACCCTGGTTCATTAATCTACTTTTTGTTCATTCATTTCCTAACCAAAGTGCAAATCAAAAAGAGTAGATATTTTTCATAGTACTTTGTAACTAGTGTCTCCTAGCAACACAATGTCCTCTCAAACAGATCCTGATCAACTCCACAAAATCCACATCATCTCTGGAGTTATAGTGAATATTACAGAAAAACTTTCAAGTTACTTCCTCATCCTCTCCATTAACTCCAATCTTCTAGAAACGTAAACTTTAAATTGTATACAAAATAAAAATGTATTTTCTTGATCCTTCAATAACAGGGAAGTTAAAGAAGCACGCCTATCCACAAACTGAAAATTTTACTTTATTGGGCTATATCTCAACCACTCATAACACCAAACAGGAATGCCCACAAAGTATAGGGACCTGTGAAAAATGGAATTGAAATTAAAAAGAGGGATTAGAGTCTGGAGATTCAGATCTCATAGCAAATCATACAGCATGATATGTGGAACTGTGGCACATCAGGCTGCTGTGAGGATGCACAGGTCCCCAATCAAGACTCATGGGCTGGCTCTCCAGCCACAGGATAGGAACATTCACTATTATTCAGTGGTCTTCACAGTCCAGATCTCCTCTGCAAGTTATATTTTGGGGTGCACTCTGTTACAGTCTGCATCCACAGGTGCAAAGTGGGTCTAGTGACAGACATCTGTAAGAAGGACTAATGGACTAATGTGCACTACACAATTTGCCACCTAAAGCTGGCAATAACTGGCAGGCCTCGCTTTATTTCACTTCAACAGACACATCTGTAGCTGCCACTATTTTAAACTATGAAAAATGAAGAGAAGCAGAGGACACTAGCTAGGACATTGGACGAGGTCAATTAGGAGCAGAAGCACTACTGGTGTCCATGATGATGGTGGCTCACTGCCAAGTGTAATACTAAGATGAGGAATGATTCCTGCTCTTCTCCAAAGATGGTCTCAGGAGAAAGAGGGTTTGGACTGGGAGCAGGACTGACAGCTCCATTGAAAGTCCTTGAGGCCTCCTGCTCTCTCTCCTGTGCTGTCTGTTGTCCAGAAAAGGCAGGCAGCATGGTCACTGTTAGTAAGGGAAAAGCACCAGGGACCACAGTATGGAGCCTTGCCTGCACAGCTGTTGAAGGCACCCTGCAGGCACGAGTTGCACTGTGTGTGGACCGTGTGCTTTGTGCTAGAGAGGCCTGTGAGTAGGCACAAAGGCTTGTGGGATGTAGGGTGCTGGCACTCACCCCAAGTGCTGGGCAGTGTGCTTTCTGCTCTAGAGATTGTGTAACCACGGTGATGGAATTAGTTAATCATAAAGCACGAACAATGCTGCTATGTCCCTTGTACAGCCCTGCCCATCTGGACATTAGGTCTGGGAACAGAGGGTTTAGTCCCTAGGTAATCATTAACATTAAACAATAATGGTGAAGGGGATTTTTTTAAAAATAGTGCTATTAAATGACTGCAGGTGTATTTGTGGTACCTATCTATTGTGTGAATTAACTGAAGCAAAAAGTCATACATCTCCCCCCCAAAGAAGGTAGTTTCAATTAAAATGAGCAGGTGCCTAGAACTGGTCAAGATGACCCGTGCCGCAGGGACAAGAGCCAGAAGAGGACTGAGTTTGCGCAGAAACTGTGATGAAGAGGATAAGCCTTCATCTTAGGACC
>Ga0065711_1005824_pt1 | contig 19051 bp, 12 predicted proteins | sample Hoacrofraction12_FD_59098 | JGI IMG/M metagenome (GOLD analysis project Ga0065711, IMG submission 59098) | Hoatzin crop microbial communities from Cojedes, Venezuela - Epithelial fraction 12 v2 (version 2) | ecosystem: Host-associated > Birds > Digestive system > Esophagus > Crop | place... | reverse complement strand
GGACAAGGTCCTGTGCAGCCTGCTGTAGGTGACCCTGCTTCGGCAGGAGGGTTGGACTAGATGACCCACAGAGGTCCCTTCCAACCCCTACCATTCTGTGATTCTGTGATTCTGTGAAGGGTGACGCTCTTTCTTAGTCTACCAGCAGCCTTGCCGTTGTTTAAGACCAATTGTACACTGCAGCTGTTTTTCTTATCACATGCTGAAGGTCGAAACTATTGGACCTCTACAAAACTGTCGTTCTTTGGTCGATTCCACAGATTGCACCTGGTCAATATGCACAAACAATCTTCCTTCTACTTGTTCAATATCATGTGCTAATGATTTGTGCACCTTATGATCAAAGCACATTCACCTTCATCAGCCGCATAGTGTTCCTAACAAGTAGAACATGCTGGAGCAGTCGTAGATTAATGAAGTTGTTTTAAACATAACACCTGGGTTGTGTTTTGATATTCCTGAACACAGAAGACCAAAAGAGTAGTATATTTGCATAAAGCAAATCAATGAAAATCTTCACAGTCCGTCTTCTTAATTCCTTGTCAATCTTGGTTGGTCTTGGTAAAGGGTTCGAACAATATTGCCACAAATCTCTGCATCTTGGGTTTTTATAATTTGGCAGCCTTAAGTGACATACTATGTACCTTTAAATTATTGTTATTCTTGCTTGCTTGCAGCCCTCCAGCCATTTCCTACAGGTATTTCAGCTGTATCTGCCTCTCGCCTGGCCTCAGAATTACACAAAGGAGGGATTATCCCGGGATCTGAGTTTAGGTATCTATTAGAATTGCCCAAATTAGGAATCAGCATAGACAGTCCGGGGAAAGAGTTCAGAAGCTGCTGCTCTATGCATACAGCCTAGCTTTCCAGCTCAGACACCTGCCTTAGACTCCTTAAGCTGGTTCGTGTTGCCTCAGGATAGGACTGTTCACTGTATGCTTTGAAACTACTTAGTGGTTGAACACGTTCAACTATACGTCATTATCTACTGAGTGTAAATCAGGTGAACAGCTTTCCATTGTGCAAATAGTCTGTCCTATCTTGCACGTTTGTTTAAATGAAAACCTGCAATCAGGATGAGAGACTGTTGCATTTTCCTTGGCAAAATCTTGGTGATAAACTTTGGTGGCCAGTGTTACAAGTATCATTGCAGTCATATAGAATAATAAATTACCACTTGAATTGAAACTATATTTGCTAAATGATTTTTCTTCAATACGTGGGACTTCAGATGGTTTGAAAAATGGACTGAAATTGCTCTTGGTTGTACAACAAAATTGATCCTCATAAGATGAAAAGCCTTTCATATCTTCTTTTAAAAGCCTAGTGTTTTGCTATAAAATGAATTGTTTCATACAAATGTCTTAGTTCTGTGATTAATGATAAAACATAAGAATTTTTTTTATGATACAGGAAAATGTTTAGCTCTATCCAAGAAAAGAAAAAGGCAAGAATATTTGATAGAGAACAATTTCATGGTGACCAAAGATTACAGTTTTGCAAATCCTGCTTTTGCTTTGGTTGCTTGTCTCTATATAATGCTCCCATTAAGTGTAATTTGTATAACTGTGATAATGTCAATAGGTGTAGAATGAAGAGTGCTGCAGAAAAGTCAGTTTTGTGCGTAAAAGTGTGTGATAGCTTTATGACTCCATGTATGTTGGGAGTGAGTTCAGGCAAAGAGTTTGACACATGAGCTTTACAACGATAGCGTCTGAGGAATCCCCTTGCAACACAGCAGTGCCTCACTCCAGAAGAAGCGAAGCTTGGCACCTGGGGCTTGCTCTGCGGCAGGTCCCTCATGCCTCTGCTCTCTCTTAGCCTGCCCATGGCTTCAGCTCTTGCCACTCCTGCTGCTCTTCACTAGCGGCTACAGCAGTGCCCGAGCGGCCTGGGCTCACCTTTTATGACCCGAAGCATGCAGAAGTGGTTACGATGCAACTCCTAGGTGCCATCTGATATTCTACTGCGTACCTGAGACACCTGCCTAGGCCTGGCAGATATGTCATGGGACTTAGGAGAGATCTGTGCTCTTCCGAAGAGGCAGGTGCAGGACACGTGTGTACTCTGGGTCATCCAAAATAGCGCTGGCTACCAGTGCTCAGGCAACTAGAACACACTTTCAGACCCCCTCTATAATCAAGGGGAAGCAATAATCAGTTTTAGAGGATGGTTCAAGATACTAGGTAAGTTGAATCATGCTGCTATTTCTTTTTCTGTCGACTGCAGAAGTCTCTTCAGATGATAATGCTCCTGATGCTAAGCATCTCAGTTTGATTAGGTCTGGGTTTGTGTATCTAGCTGTTCCAGATGACACAGTAACTGTGCAGAAAAGCATATGCTGATTCTAATTAGTTTCTGATTAGACCCAGGCAAAGTGTTTTTCTCTGAATGACGTATTTACAAAAAAACCCCTACGGTTTCAAGGTGGCTGAAAATAATTCAAGATATTTGTCTCAGTTTTGCCAAAAGGCTGGGTTACATATAAGTGACAGCAAGCTGTAAGGAAAAGCCAGAGTTTACTTTGATCTTTTTTGAAATTGTTGTTCCCATATGTGTCTGCTGGGTGAGGTTGTCATACCGACAGGAGCAAAAGAGGACAGAGACCACATTTCCAGAGGAATACACATGTGCTGCCTCTTCTTCCCTGCTTCATAATGCTGCTGCTTGCCTGCTGACAGTCATTCAAAGCCTGAGTCTCTTAATTCTTGAAATCCTGATTAGAAGCCTGTTAGTCCTTGGCAATGGTGGGCTGGCTGCTAGACTGAAGCTGTGGTACATCATGCCACTTAACACTCCTTCTCTCTGCTGCTGGTTTGTTTTTGTTCACATGCTGCCTCAGAGCAGACGTCGGCTAGCTGGAGGCAAGGCTGGGCTGCACATCTGCCTCGCTCAGGGTGCTGCAGTCAGGGCTTCGCCTTCTTCCCCTGCCTAAAGTTTGTCTCTTCTCGTCCTTCCCAGGGACGTGGGCTGAACATGAGGGCCCTCTGATAATGTTGCCTCAGCCTCTTCTACTAATGCCACTACCCTTCTATATGTAGGCCAAGAAAGACCCGGCTTAGAGAAGGATCGGGGCTTAAGTTTCCCTGTTCCTGAGTCATTCTTGCTCTGCATTGAGTATTTCAGAATGTTACACTCAGCAGAGAGGCACCAACAGGAGGAATTACAATCTTGTCAAGAACCGCCCACAGCTGGTTCATTAGGAAGCTCTCCTGGAGCAGGGTGATCCCTTAGGTGGGACTCACATATCCCTAATGTGAGTGCTGCGACTGTTGAGCTGCTGGCCATGAGGCGTGCTGCCACCTTCAGTGGGCTTGTGAGTCTAGCCTTTTGTTTTCATTCCCTTTTCCTTTTTTTTCCTCCGGAGAGCAAATGTCAGGATGACAGCATATTTTTCGGGAGTATTGTTCTGCTAGCTTGTTTTGACAAGGATTGGCGCATAGCACGGCTCCATCCCCGGGAACGTGTCTGTGTGTGAAATAATGAGAAGCAGTCATTGTAGAGCTTTCAAACTGTGCACAGAAGAGACAGGGGTAACCTGAGATATACCAGCCTAAGCAGCCAGGACTGCTGAGGCTTTAAGAAGCACCTGATACTCTCCATTAGCTACACAGAGAATAAAAGAGTCTAGGGGAGCAGGACTGCTTCCCTCAGTGCTAGTCCTATCTAGCTGCAAGACAAATGTCTAAGGAGGGAGGGCCAAATGCTCTCCCCCCACTTTCCCTGTATACATCGGCAAACACTAGAAAAAGCTGATGCAGTGACTTTAAGATGTAGTAATAAAGTATTGGTAAGAGACCTTTGGAATTGAAGTCACTTGGGAACGTGAGTAAATTGCCTTTTAAGGGTTTTCTGTGTATCAACAGGGATTACTGTAGAGGGGATGTTTAATTTATTTACTTGCTGTATTAAATTAGATAATTTACACAAATTATCAGCCATAAATTGGCCATGGAGGAAATCAACCTGATCTCTATGAATTAGTTTATCTGTGACCTGTTTTAAGCTACCTGATAGGATTTTGACGCATAATTAATTAAACAGGACAAATGTTGTCACTCTGAATGAGGTTCTAGCTTACTCATCTTACGAATCAGAGCTGTAGGTGTCCATCTCATTGGCCATGCATTACTCCATGATACACTCCTCATCTGAAAGACTGCTTACTCTCTCAAAAAAATCTATAAAATATTCTATTGGATATCCATCAACCCAGTTGCTTATTTCTATACTGCTGAACTCATTTCCTCTGAGATAATTGAGTCAATCAGCGTCTCATTATTCAGCTGATCTAGCTTTGGCATTTTAATTTTAGGTATTCAAAAATTTCTAGTCTATCAGCTCCTAACTTTGATATACACATCTGTTTATTACTGTATATTGACAATTTCCTAATTATTAATTTTGGTGCAGTTGATATATTATCACTAAGAAACTCCTAACCATTACTTGTGAAATTGCTCTGTGTTTTGAATGATTTTCATAATGGATTTATTACTAATACATATAAATTACTGAAATGTAAAATGACATACAGGCATCTATATACAAAACTATGGACACTGAAACTCAGTTTAGTGGAAAGTTGAAATAGCTATTTGATGGTTGTTATGGCTAAAGAATAGTCGGATATTTAAACGTCTGTGTTACAATGACATTTGCAAAATTATTTTAACTAATAAAATATGTATTCAGCAACTAGAAGAGGGACAGGTACTTAACAGTAAGGAGAGAAGATCATGATATATCATATTTACTATGTAATTTAAGACATAAATTGATAAGCATGTGTAAGAAGTTGGTGTGAAAGAGAGAAAGGAATATGAAGAGAAAAACATTCCTATCACACAATGTCCTCATTTTTCAAAATACTTTCTTTTTGTCAAGGAAGTTGTTCTGCCTGTTGTTATCCTCTCTGTTTTACTGTGGAAACTTTCAGTGTGAAATCTCAGAAAATCCCTGCGCAAATCTGTAGAACAAGTCCTTTACTTGCAGCAGGTCTAGAATGCCACCTTTCAAGTTCCCTGGCTTTCGACACCCTAACCCCCTTGTCTTCAGGGATGTGGCTGGGATAAATTAGCACTGAAAAAACAACTTTCAAGGCAACCTTGAGCTAGTGTCAGCTTACTAACTTGGGCACTGAAGCCATCCTTTAGCTGGAGCTGTGTGGAGCTGGTGCACTCTGCTTGGAAGATGCTTCGTGGTGACTTGTGATATGAACATATTTTTATTTAAGCACTTTGATCATGCTGTTGTCCTTAAGACACAATTATCTGTAACTTTGGTGTTACTGACCAGTTTGAACGTGCAGCGCACATTATATCCTGCAGCGCAGTTATAGCCTGATGGCACAATGATTGAGAGGCACACATACACTAATGCTACTTTACCACAGCGTCCTGGGAAAGGAAACCCTTTCCTGTGCTCTAGCAAACAGCATCCTCATGACTGCAATGTTCTGGGTGTTGAGCCTTGCCCTGACACGACATGATCCCAAGATGAAGGGTATTACAGTAGACATTGCCCACTGAGGTTTGCCTACATGGTTGGCCTTTGCTGCTGAACCGCAAGCATTTATTGACTTTATCTGACAACGTAGTGTTCATGCTTTGCCCTTCTGAGTGCTAAGATACTGCTTGTGAATTTAATGCAGGGGGTGGGTCTTCTGCTGGAACCAGAAACATGGTGAAAAATACAGCTACAGCATGAAAAACTAGAAAATCAAGGACGTAGTGACAACAGGCCAGGCATAAGTCAAGCCAGCTTCTGGGAAAGGTCAGTGCAGTGCATACAAGAGGAGAGGAAACTCTGGGCCAATGAACTCACATAAATCAACTTTTGGCACACCATTCCATCTTGGGACTTCAGACACTGTAAAGCTAGCAAAATGCAGACAGAAGCTTCAGTTCACAGTGTCTTCCTTTTAAAAAGAAAAAAAAGACAAAGTGGAACAGACAAGGCGGCCACCTGGAGTGTGTAAAAGGGGAGACATAATGACTGCTAAGGAATCCTTTCCTCCATCTCGCTTCTCTCTTGTGTGTTGGAAATTTCATCCCAGTAAGCCATACTTTCTTGTCACAGGCTTTACTTTGATGCTAACCGCTCTGAAGACAAGCTCTATGGACAATAACCTGGTAGAGTACCTTCTGCAAAAGGAGGACATAATTCCCAGACAAAATATCCTCCACTGACATTCTTGAGACTTAGCAATGTTGTATGATCATAAAACCCTTCCCAGTGTCCTCTCAGAGCAGTTTTTGAGTTTCTGCCCTTGCAAAATGTCACTTATCTTCCAGCTCTCTGATCCAACATAATGCAGTTGTCGTCTCCTCTGCTTTTCTGCAGTTCTTACCTGAAGTAAGTAGTACCTAGGTAGTAGTACTACTAGTAGGTACTAGTAGGTGCTAGTAGTACTAGTAAGCAGTACATAGTAAGTACTACTAGGTACTTAGTAACTAATAGTAAGAACTACTAGTACTACCTAGTACCTAGGATGGAAGTAAATAATGATCTTAAGGTCTAGAAACCAATGCTCAGAGCCTGGAAGCTCTGAGGTGTTGGCACTAATTCTAGAAATTGAATAGTCCCTTATTCATATGCATTCTTGTTTTTGTTGGTCAACATAAAATTCACTGATTAGTGGGCACTTCCAGAGTTCTCTTGTCCTACCTGTTAAGGAGCAAGGCAAATTAAAATTTAAATGGGGCTTCAAGTATTGTATGTTAACAGATCAATTCTCACCTAGTTGGGAGAACAGAGACAGCACAGATTGTTTGCTGATGAGTTTCCAATATGAGACAGCCCTTGAAATGCAACATTGTATTTAAAAGTGACCTAAAAGCCATTTAGAGAAAATTTCAGATGGGATAAAAATGCTGATGAAGAGTGTACAAATATTTACACCTTTGTTAAGAAGATGAAACTCCGTACTAATTTTAGCACTGTGGTAACACCAAACAGGGCAGCGTAGTTTTGTGGTTATTCTGAAATTTACTTTGAGTGAACGTACAGTAGACATCTCTGAGCTCCAGATCCTCCACTGTCCTTGGAGAGCAGTATGTGTAAATGAGATCTCTGATCCTGCAAACCACTCTGCACTGACAGACTGTGTCACTGGCGAAATGTCACCAATGACCCAAGTTTAAATGTCGTCCCAATTTGCCATTCTTTCTGTCCTTTGCATACTGCCTGTGAGAAAGCAAAAATGACAAATCAAAACATGTAGAGAAACTTAAATTCAGAGTCATGAGAGGATCAGGTATGCATGTGTACCATGGAGACAGCTATGGCTAGGTTCCTCAGGTCAACTTACTTTGTGGGCAACAGGGAGGAACAAGGATCTCCAGTATAAACAAAGGAGGAACAAGCATCTCCCATCCTAAATAAGATATTAAGCATAGATCAGACAAACCATACCTGAAAATACATCTGTTGAATGGGCCCTTGGTATCCCAAGCTTAGATGTGGATTGTAGACATTGGAAAAATCAAGTGAGGATGAATCCCAGTACATCTGACTTCTCATTTTTCACAGTAGGTACATTACAGCAATGCTTATTGCCCTAGGGGCTTTTGATCAGTCCTAAAAGTTATTTGCTTCTGGCCTTGTCTTTTCTGCTGAGGTAAGTGTAATTGTAGCTTTTCTGTTTTGTGTTTACTTGAAGCATACAAATGTCGCACCATTCCAGTGTTGTCCCTTTTACTGCTTTAAAATTTGTCATTTTCCTTGAGAACTCAGCATAGAGTGTAGAATTTAATTTCATTATACTTCAAGATGTGTGTATCAGCAAAAGCTTGTTTTATAGAGCATACTTTATGTAGAGTTGAGGGTCATGAAATATGAGATGGTTTAGCATTTCAGTGGAAACCATATACCACATTTGCGATGTCATTATGCTGCTGAAGGAGAATAAGAGAAATTAGTTCACCTACTCAATGGTTATCAGGTACAAAAATGCTGCCCTGTTTACTGCTTTCTCGAGCTCCATACATGTTTCTACATCTTTAGAGGAAAAAAAGAGTTGAATCTTACTGAAACTTCTTAGTTTCTCAAGTCAGGTGAAACGTGGGTTTCTGGAAATAAGGATTTATTTAGAGGGTGAGGTATACATGTGTACATGCATGTGTACATATACAACCCTACTAGGAAGTTTAGATTGTGCTGCTATAAAGACATGCATTGTTGTTACAATAGACAAATTTCTTTGCAATGAGAGCTGAGTAGTTGCAAAGCAATTCAGATGCTTTTCTGTAGCAGTGATCATTTGGCTCGTCAATTTTTGTCACGTACAAGATATCCGTCCATTTTCACCTAACAGGAAGTAATTTGTGTTTCGTGCTGTTTATCATCAGTGTTATGCAATCTGCCAGTCTCAGTATCTCATACTTTCCAGCACCCAATTATGTGAGGATTCCAAAGCTCAAGTCTCCCGTATTTCCTGAAAGCCAGAAGCTTAGGGAGAAAACAAAGAGATTCATCACAAGGCTATGCAGTTTACTCCAGTTCCTCCATTATCCTGCACTTAAACAGGGGCCTTGAACTCCTGACAGTGTTATGAAGCAATGTTCATCAGTTCTTTGCTCTGGGCAGCACTTGTTTCGCTAGCTTGAATCACCTCAAAGTTAAGTGCCTGGACTCCCTTTCCAGTTAATGAAGAGAAATCACCACTTTCACAGTGTGATTCATCTCTGCTGGTTAGACATCTCGGCTGGGGCTTGCACTCCACCCACCTGTTTCTATGGGATCTGTGGCTAAATAAAGCACATCAATATACTCATGTGTATGGGTGTCTTCTCTGCAGCCTTTCATGAGGAGTAAATGTTCACCACAAAAAAAAAAAAGAGAGAGAAATGGAGAATTTTTTTTTGGTTCAGTGAAAGAAAAAGAACATCCTTTTCAAAAGTGAGAAAAAAGAGTCATGAGAATCAGTATATGAGAGAGAGAGAGAAGATGGCCAAAGTGAAGAAAAAGTGAATATTACCTAACATACTAGAGAGCAATCTCATTCTGGATCTGCTTCCATTTAGTTTAATGGTAACACTCCTGCCTACTTCATGAAACAGGACAAAGCCAAAGGTAAAGACAGCGTTGCAAATCAGCATATATCCATTAGGGAATTAAAGATCACTGTAATAGGAGTGTTTAGAACACTGAAAAATCAGGCCAGCTTTAGATATTAAAATTCAACTTTACTAAATTAATTAATTAACATCTTCTTGATAATAGCTAAATCTTAAGTAATATTAATCATCATCATTTCATACACAAACCTGTTAGTCTTTAACGTATTCATCCCACATACAATGACACCCATCTTTCTTTGTCGCTATGGTGATCTTCTTACTCACATACCTGAGGTAAAATGGTTGCACATTCTGTCGGACTATGCCATCACCATGCTACAAAACACTTACATTCTATTGTCAGTTATAATATTTTAGTGCTTATGTTCACAAACAAGGGAAGTTAATTTTCACTATACTCAGATTAGTACTTTTGTAGTTTGTAGGGGTCACAGACCTCTGTATTGGCTAACAAGGGATGTCTGATAGTTTCAATTAGGTGTTCTTACCGTGGTGACAAAAAACTACAGAGGTAAAAGGAGAGTCAGAGCTGAAGCATAGAGATGTCTATCTTGTCACCTAAATCTACCGTCTGAGCATCTGGGTTCAAAGTCAGGAAAGTCACAGGAAGGAAGCTCATCTATTAAGGCCCTAAAGGAAGAGAGGCATTTTTGACATACAATAAGGTTGCTGCTTACCCCAGTCCAGCTGAAAACTTGGAGTCCTGACTCCGCAGCAAATTAGAGATGCCTTAGACACTCTGTAGGGCTTTTTGTAAAATCTCAAACATAATTGAAAGTCTGAGCTTTTAGTTTGAAGGAGCTTTGAAGCTTCCTTCTAGACCTAGCAACTCCTCAGTTAAGGACCATGGTCAATAGGCAGAAGGATGATTTTCCTAGAAACTCCAGATCATCTCATTTAAGCCTTATGCAAAAGTGACCTTCTATTCTTACCGACATGTAAATGCTGTAATATTGCAGACTCCTTGTTAGTTCTTCTTGATGTACACCAATATACCTGCAACCAGCTGAACACCTGGCACCATGATTACCCAGGAGCCCAGAGTCTGTCTCCTCTTCCCTTGTTCTGCTCCAGGCTGACCCAGGTGTCGGCTGGGTCTAAACCAAGCCACACAACAAAATGTTAGTATTCATCCCGGGGCTGATGCAGCAAGTTCCAGATCTCATGGGGAAGAATGCCAACAAATAAGGTAGGACTGTTCTTTTTAAGTAGCTCATTTGAAACACTTTTTGATAAGGTTAGGGCACTGGGGTGCTGTGTTCGTAACTACCTGATGTGCAGTGAGGCTAAATTGAGATTCTCACGCTTTTTAACTGCTCACCGCTGTGAATGGTAGAAACTCATGCAGTCCCTAGGAGTTTTATTTGAATCAAAGGCGATGCCTGTAAGGTATCTAAGAATGTAAACCTTGGGCAGTTCTGACCTCTAAATTCTCTAAATTCCAACGAACAGTAGCTGTAGGACTATTTTATTTCGTGATGCGATATTCATTTATCAGTGATTATCTTGAACTTTATCCCTTTTTAATGTTATGGAGTTAACAGTTGATGAAATCTGAATAGTACAGTGCGGGCAGTATTGCTGGAACTCATGTAATGATTAGCTTGACAACATACCCTTAAAGTGAACAGCAGAAATTTGCTCCTAAATTTATTCCTTTTTTTCCTACCTGTGTGAGAGAAAGAAGGAATAGTAAGAAAAGAATAATTGTGTGAAAAGAAGCTTCAAATTAATTTCATACTTTCTCTCTGTAGTTTCTGAGCAGGCTCTGTGAAAATCTATTTTGAAACTCAGGGATAATTCACATTTTCTAGCTTAAGGTGCTAAAACTTTAGGTAGTCAGCCTAGCTTAGGAAGTAGTCTCCCTCTCAGTCTAAATATAAACTCCTTTTAGAGAGAGGGGCTGTTTTAGGTGATGATCTAAAGCAGAAATATAATTTTCAGTGCTCTGAGGTTGCATACAGGAATACAGCTCTCTCATGGTATCTCGTCATGGCTGGTTTTCTCATCAAGGGAGCCACCTGGCACGTACAAAAGCAGAACCTGTGGCAGTCAACAATGCAGGTACTGCTCCCACCAACTAGGGTTGAAATTCGATGAGAATCAAGGTGGCAATGCTTTTCTCTCCCCATTGTGCATACAGGGAGCTTAGGAAAACCAGACTTGGCTGGAAACGACAAGTCAGTGCCTAAAAGCAGGTGGTGGGAAAGCCCTGCACCGTGTTAATTGTTGGTCAATGATGTTTCCAGAATGACAAGGTAAATGTTTCTACCATGCCTGTTTTTCTAGTATCGGATGCTTCATGCGTCCCTGTACAAGTTTTAAAAGGAGTGACAATGTCTGCCCAAATGAAACTGCAGCCTTTTGTGATCATTTTACCCGCTTTCTGTAGAAAACTAGATGGCTGCATTAAAAGAGCCATTTTTGTCATGAGTAGTATGTTGGAGGATGATGTGAACTGTTACAATTACCATGAGACAGAGGTGTAGCAGTGGAAGGTATCAGTTTCAACATATTACATAGGTTTCCCTTTCATACCAGTAGGAGATCAAGATTAAATTTGGCATGTTTTCTCTGCATTAATACTGCTATCTAATTTTCCTTTTTTTTTTTTTTTTGGTACAAAGGTGTATACTAATATTACATTAAATGCTAGTCTTCAGCTTTTTTGTATTTTATTTGAAAGTGAATATACTTTCACAAAAAATATTATCAAGATAAAAACAATTCAGTGCTATAATTTCCTTCTAAGTACTAGAATTCATTATTTAAATGACTGTCAGCCTCACTATTATTTGAGGAAGTCCTGTGTATTCAGTTTTGGGAAAGAGCGTGAAGGAAGAAGGTTTATGGGAAAGCCAACCTGTTGCACTGAGTCACATGCAAACATCTTCCAATTGCAAGTGATACACTGTCAGCAAATTTCAAGGTACAGGAGAAAACACAAAAGTGAGTGAGTGCCAGGATATGCTTGTAATATCTAGAGAGAATGGAAAGTTTATATGAGACTAAGAATCAAAATGAGCTAAAATGCTCATATTTAGAAGGCCAGGAGCAAGTTAATTCACATACATGCAGTGCATCCTCTTGGCTGGGGTGTGGGAATGTGGCAACTGATGTGTTTACTTCTTCCAAAATGTCACTGCACCATGACATAGCAATTCGTTGCTTTCCTGACAATTAAGAATCATAAAAGGTGCTACATACAATTCAGAGGTTCACTTAGAAATGCCTGATGGGTTCTTGTGTGACAGCAGGCTCTGGAGGGATCCCCTGCCCATTGCGCTGTGAGGTTGGGGCTAGCTCCCCACGCTAAAGCCTCCTGAGGCTTTCCTGTCCATCCTTTCACATGTTGCTGGGTGATGCAGTCATGCAGGCGTCCAACACTAGTGCCTGGTGCGATCTGACACCTCCAAATGAGATCAAGGAGGAGGGCCTGGAGTCCCCAGGAACAAAAGACTGCCCAGTGTGGCAGCCTGCCCTGTCTCTGCCCACACCTAGTACACAGCCTTGATCCCATCCTTGCTGAAAGGTAGTGACAGAAGGTGTCACACTGAGAATAGCAAGTGGTGGGATGCTTCTTTTTAACTGTTTTCTTACGTTTTAGCTCATTCCTTTGCCTCCCTTACTCTGGCAGCCTTTCTGAGACTTACAAACATAAATTTTAAATCTCTTATCTAAATTGAATAAATTGATGTTTCTGTTTGTTGCTGTTTGAACATTCAACTTGCATTTACATGTGTAAATGCCTATTTATATATGATCAGCATATTTTTAAAAATTACTAGTGATTTTCAAGGTGACAAAGAACCATCTTAGTGCCAGTAGTTGAGTGGTAAAGATTTTTAATGACAGAAGAGCAGTGAAATTAGACTGGAATATTTTCAGGAAAATAATTTTATGCTCGTTTTTGCNTTTGTATTTTTTTTAATGGGTTCATTTTTAAACTACTCATAGGCAAAAAGAGCTAGTGTAGACAGAGACCATAGGCACTTGTAATTCATATTGTAAAAACTACTAAAAAGTATCTCCAAGCCTTCTAGACTTCAAAAAATAAGTTACTTCATTAAATAAGAATTATAGGCTAGATGTGATGTTTCTTGCAGTGGACACAGAATTTTAAAAATACCTATTAACAGTAAAATTCAAGAGCTATGAAAAAAAGAATTTGAAGAAAGTAATATACAAGTAATATTAATTCCTACATAAGGTTTTGAAAGTCTTAGCCGGAAGTGAAAAATGAGCTCATTGTTTAGAGCCTTACTCCAGATGAATGACGAGTAGAGAAGTCCTAAATATTTCCAAGCTTAACTTTTCTGGACTACACGTGTAAAATTAGGATAGAATTCTGTGGAAAGTGTTAAGTATGTGTTGTGTGTTCAGTATTGCAATATATAAATGATTCTAATGAAGCTGAAACTGGGTGTTTTTTTTAATAATAAACAAAATCTCAGAGTACACAATGATGAATTAAATAATTTAGGAATTCTGCTTGTTCTTAGTTCAAGACAGGTGCAAATGTTTCTGAATTAAAGAAAGATTATCTGCATAGTCTTACAGAATTAAATGTTTTCCAGTATATTGAAGACTGTGTGTTTGCACACTGTACACTGTGTTGTGCTTGGTAGGAAATCCCCAGTGAATTTGTGATAGCTAGGTAACTAATTTTGGAGGTTATTTTAAAATGTCATTTAGACTTGTTATTTCAAGGGTGCAGTATGAAAAGCTAAACTGGTTATTGAACAATTCAGTACAATAAACTCGACATAAAAAATGTCCTGCAAGTTTCAAAAGAACTATATATAGCATTGTAAGAGTATTGTAGCACAATTCAGGATGATTTATTAGGGTCACCGGTTCTAAGGCTTATGGGCAGAAAGTTAAAAACTTCAGTACTGACACCTTGAAAGCCTTCTGAGACAGAGACAATTAGCTCTGTAGAAGTTATAAAAAGAAGCAAGGGTCAGGAAAATGCTTTGATGAGAATATTGCCCAGTCATCTTCTTCTGAAGAGACAGAAAATGTGAGCTTTGACAATGAATGTGCTAGGAAACCTCCTAAGAAAAAAAGTTTTATCTACCTTAGGTTACATGCTGTAGCCTTGCTAACTACAGGGGAAGGAAGGGGACAGCATTGTAGATGGAAAGGGAAACAGCCGAACACAACCAGCAATGACATTGTCTCTCTTTTTCTTGAGGTCAGAGAGAATGTTTTTGACAAAGGCAACAATTTGTCCCTCTGGCTGGTGGGAATACAAGATCCACGAAGTGCCAGCACAGCTCTGTGTGGGAAATGTACAGTCAGCTACAGGAGGAATTTGGTAGAGAATAAAAAAGTGGGGATGTAAGAAAGCCACGGTGTTTCGGTGGTAGTAAATGAAAAGATGATCAATTTCTTAACAACAGTGGAATAGAAAATTCTTACCAAAACCAAGACTGTTGGAGTTCTCTACCTGAGTATCATGCATTTATTCCAATTTTTAAAAAATGTCGTGTTCATTTTTACATATTCTCCATCTTAGTTGCTGATCCACTTAATTTCCATTTAAAAAAACCAAAACCAAACCCCCAAAATGCAATAACTATTGTAGCAAAGGGATGACGATGTCTTACATATATGGCTTATCTTGGAATTAGGCCCAGGAAAAAAAAAAAAGGGGCTTTACCTTGTGAAATGATTATAAGACAAGTTAGCAGAAAGAAAGAAGGAGGAAACTCTCTATAGTGGGGGACTTGTAACATCACTATTCACGCTCTGCAGACTATTAGCAACGTGATAAAAATGATACTATGTACCTGTGAATGATGGTTTTGTTATCTCATGGCAAAATTTTATGCTTCTAAGTATAAGTGGTCTGATTTTCAGATATGTTTAGCATGTGCATTATGCACCAAAATCAGTGGAAAGTGCCTAACTTTTGCTCAGAGAAACCAATGTAAGCTGTGGGCATTCAGTATCAGTTAAAAACCAGGGCACTTCCTCAAAGAGGTTTAAATATTGGTGTGGGCCCTTTATTTCCGATATCCAGCTTTCAAAATTTTGAGTTTAATACAGATTTGTAAAGCAAATCATTCAGTGAATATTTTATCTCTATGCTCCTCACTGCTTTTCGTCACTGCAGCTAAGGGAAAGTAGTGCCAGCTGTCTCTCTAAGCAGATAAGATTATGATGAGCTGCAGTATTTTAGTAAATTCTTTCTCATTCATTTTATAACATACAATAAATATGTCTAGCAATATTTTGCTATTTTATTCTTGGGAATATCCTTACACAATTTGTGACATAGTTTTATTAGGATTGTTACAGGTCAACGATCGTCGTTAAAATTGGCAGAAGGCAACGGAACAAATTCTTCTGTTAATTGCACATATGCAAGCTTGCTAGGTGCAGTGATGTCGTAAGGATGCAGTTAAGATGAAAACGTGTGTCTTTATCTCTCTAACAAATGTTTTTATAGAGATTAAGAGCAAAAGATCTTTGTCTTGTGTGCGATCAGTTGCAGGTAATTTTGAAAAAGCTCAGAGCTCTTGGTGTTTCTGCTGAGAGGCCTTTGGCCATAGACCTACTTTACCTTATCATATTATTTTTCATATATTATTTAGGCTAAACTATAGATCATGGGTCTCTGCAAATAAAGAAAAACGTACGGTAAAAAGTGACTTGTTGTTTAAACAGCCTTAGTTTTGAGAAGCTATTTTAAACATGATAAGGGTCCAGCTTCTTAAATATATTCCTTAAGATGCCCCCAGCTCCACAATTAAACAGATATTTAGGAGTCATTATCTACACGTAAACTCTCTGACTGCCGTTCCCCAGCCTTTGCACAAATAACGGTGCAGCAGTAACAGTTGCACACAGTTGCCACTGAACTTGGGATTTGACTGAGCACAAAGGAGAATGAGACCAGTATTTCTGACAAGTGAGGAAAGGAGAGACAAAATTCCCTTGCAAGTGTCTGTACAAGAAAACTGGCATCCACTGGGAGATCTGCACTGAGTCTTGACACTTGCCTTGCTATTGAGTTAACCAGGTAGAAAATACCTCAAGTGTCAACATTTGTCTGTTTTAGAGACTGGCAATTCAGGGACACTGAGGAAACAGGGGTTCACAAAGCATGCAGGGAGAGCAAAGCCTGACTACATGTCACCATAAGAAATACGACACATAGTGCAGGCTAAATGTTGAAGTCCCCATTTCTGATTTATCCAACATGGAACTGAACATCTAAGAGTTGAGTGGATTTTGGCGTATGTTAATCCCATTGTAAACGAAAAAATATAATTATAAAGAATCTGTAGCAAATGACATTCATTAAAATATTAATATAAAATAGAATAAAGTAGTAACATGAAATAAAATATTTACTCTATGGCCATGTCTCCTGGTAAAAATTCCTTGTCCTGGCAGCATTGTCAGCCATCTCTTGCATGGTTTCTGTGGCTCAGCCTGATAGTAGAGGGCAAATCAAATCCATGGTATTTAATATACCACTAGTTTAATTGCATATGACCTTCAGCTACTCAGGTAATCACAAGTGGGGCAACCGCTTCCATTGAAAATCTGACACCAGTACTGCAGCAGAAGGCTACCGACAAAAAAATATCTCATTGCAGACAAGTAAGATGGAGCGTGAAATTTCCTAAATCTCACCCAGGTGTCACAATAGGAACACAGAGTCCTGAATATCTCAAAAGCTGTTAAATCATGATTCCACATAACTGTGAACTTTGTCTTGAAAATTAAGAAAAAAGAGTTAAGGCTCAGGGAGAGTGCCACTCTGTTACATGCCAAAATACCCTCAGTTGTCCTGTATAGGCAATGGGAGCATAAGAGACCCCAAAAGGCATTTCGGATTCTGAAAAAAGGAATCATGCTTCAGGCTGTCTCTCCATACCTTTCCTTTGACAAAAGAAGTAAAGTGTCCTGAACTTGGGTACCTGCAGTAGACTAATTCATGCGACTTCCTCTCTAACAGCTTAGGTGTTCAAACTGAGATAGTAATCTCTCCCTCTCTCTCTAACCAAGGAGTTTACTGGACTTGCTCCAGTATGTCCTTCTCTTTCTTGTAATGAGAACTCCCTAGACTGGATAAAGTACTCCCGCTGTGGTTTCACAAGTTACAAAAAATCCTTCCCTGGATCTGTTGTCTGCCCTTTTGTATCCAGGATACTGATGGCCTTTGCTGCAGCTGCTGATGCCTGTTCCACTTGCTGTCCACGAGGTCCTCGAGGTCCTTTTCTGCAGGGCTGCTTCCCAAATGGGTGTCCCCTAACCTGTACTCTCTCATGGGCTTTTCCCCACTTGGGATGGAGGACTTCGCATTTGCTTTTCAAAGTATCGTAGAATCATAGACTATTTTGAGTTGGAAGGGACCCATAATGATCATTGAGTCCAACTCCTTGCTCTTTGTAAGACTACCTAAATCTAAATGAAGAACATCGTCCAGACAGTCCTTGAACTCTGACGGGCTTGGTGCCGTAACCACTTCCCTGGTCACTTCCGGCGATGACCACTTCACCCTCTTAGTGAAGAACCTTTTCCTAATCTTCAGTCTAAACTTCCCCCATGCAACTTCATTCCATTTCATTGTGACCTACCGCTGGTCACCAGAGAGCCTCTTCCCCTCCACTGTCCACCCTGAGGAAGTTGTAGCCTGCGATAAGGGAAGCCTTCTCTTCTCCAAGCTGAACAAGCCATGTGACCTCAGCCACTCCTCTTAAGTCTTGCCCTTGAGACCTTTCACCATCTTGGTCACCATCCTCTGGACACACCCTAATAGTCTGATGTCCTTCGTATATTAAGGTGCCTAATACTGCACACAGTACTCAAGGTGGGGCTGCACCAGTGCAGTTCAGAGTGGGACAACCACCTCCCTTGACCAGCCGGTGATGCTGTGCTGGATGCACCCCAGGACATGGTTGGCCCTTCTGGCTGCCAGGGCACACTGTTGACTCATACTCAACTTGCCAGCAACCCACACCCCCAGATCTCTTTCTGTGGGGCTGCTCTCCAGCCTCTTGTCCCCCAGCTTGTACATATACAGGATCACCAGTCCCAGGTGGAGAATCTGACTCTTAAATTTCATATGGTTCATGATTGCCCAGCTGTCTAGTCTATCCAGATCTCTCTCTAAGGCCTCTCTACTCTTAAGGGAGTCCACAGGTTCTCCTAATTTAGTATCATTGGCAAACTTACTTAACGCACATTCTACTCTCGAGTCCAGATCATTTATAAAAACATTAGAAGTTTTGCTGAACTTCACAAGGTTCCTGTCAGCCTGTTTCTCCAGTTTGTCTAGGTCCCTCTGAAGAGCAATGTATTGGCTGCTCCTACACATTTGGTGCCATCTGCAAACTTGCATAGCATATACTGCTATCCATGTTGTTGATGAAGGCACTAAAGTGTTGGTCTTGGTACTCATCCCTGAAGGATGTCACTATGAACTGGCTGCCAGCTAGTCTTTGCACTGCTGATCACAGATCTTTGAACCCAGCAGTCCACCCAATTTCCCACCCACATTATTGTTTGTTTATCTAGCCCATATCCTACCAATCAGGTGACATGGAGACTGCGAAGACTGTATCAAAGGCCTTGCTAAAGTCAAGATATGTAGCATTACCTGCCCTTGCCCTTATCCACAACACCAGTCACCTCATCACAGAAAACAGTCAGGTTGATCAGACACAATTTGCACTTGGTAAATTCCTGTTGGCTGTTTGCAGTCACCTTGCACTTCATACATCTGGAAAAAGTTTCTAGGAGGATTTGGTCCATCATATTCCCAGGAGCTGAGGTGAGGCTGAGTAGCATATAGTTCCTGGATCCTTATCAAGGGTAAACTGAGGCAAAAAAGGGATTGGGGACCTCAGGCTTCTCCCTGTTACCTGTCACAGTCTCCTTGGCCTTCCTTTTACTGCTGCTGTCCTTACAGAGACCTTTGTTGTTGCTTTCCCATCACCCCTGCTCCC
>Ga0065711_1038184_pt1 | contig 19053 bp, 5 predicted proteins | sample Hoacrofraction12_FD_59098 | JGI IMG/M metagenome (GOLD analysis project Ga0065711, IMG submission 59098) | Hoatzin crop microbial communities from Cojedes, Venezuela - Epithelial fraction 12 v2 (version 2) | ecosystem: Host-associated > Birds > Digestive system > Esophagus > Crop | place... | reverse complement strand
GGGCCCGCCCGCCGCGCGGGCCCGCCCCACGCCCACCGGCGGAGCGCGAGCGCCCCCTGCTGGCCAAGTCTATCCATTGAGAAAGAGCGCCCCTGCTGGCCGAGAACAAAGGCTGAGCGCGATGTTCCCGCCCCACCCCCACCCCCACCCCGGCCAGCTGGGCCCAACGGCTGCCGGTGACGGCCCGGGGTCACCTCAACGGCTGCCCTGACTGCCTCGGCGGCCCAGGCCAATGCTTCAGACTGGCACTCTGGCTTCACAGGCTGCTGCCGCCAGGCAGGCCCAGCTTCATGCCGGGCGGCACAACAGTCGTGATTGGCACCGTGATGTCGTGGTGGTTCTGACAGCTGGGGAGTCCCCGAGCTGCACATTCCACGGAAGCCCAAGGAGAGCCGGTCCCAGCTCTCCGCAGTGAGGAATGCCAAGGGCCACACCTGGCAGGGTGGGCCTGCCAGGCCAGCTCCTTTGATGGTGAACTAGTGGGAAAATATTGCAGGTCCTGTTCGTATCCAGGCAGATCTGCTGTGTGACCTCAAAGAGCTGCTGAATATGACTGCCATTCGTGGCAAACACTGAGCCACTGGGAAAGGGAGGGAGCAGAAGTGCGTGTGGCCTATGGCCACATGCAGGGGAGCTCAGGCCTGTGGGGCCGCACTGGTGGGTCTCTGCCCTGCGCCCCACCAGTCTATGAGTGGAGGCTGGCTGGTGCCTGCGCACCAGTGGGCAGCAACAAACAGAAGGCCTGAGGTTAGCCACAGTCTCCTGAAAGATCTGAAGCATGAGACGTCGCAAGGCCACTGTATTCCTTGGAAATGCAGGCAGTTTGGGCTTGGCCTCCACCTTATCCATGCTGCGTCTGTGTGTCATTCTAGAGAAACAGTGTTTTCCTTGTGTGGAATGTAAGACTGCCCATTTAGCTGTGCCCCAGCAATCACTGATATTTCCAAAGGCACACAGAGACATTGGTTGATTACTGCTGTGATGCCTCACTGTAGCAGAAAGAAAAGATGGTGTATTTTTTTCCATGAAAGACTTCCTAAGGTCAGCTGATGAAATAATCTCTTTCCAAGGGACTGACTCTTTTCTTGCAGCAACTGCCCAACACATGTCCCCAAACCAAGGAGACTTTCCCTGGGATGGTCCTTGCGCAATGGCCAAGTTGTTCTAGCTCTCAGCCTGTCTGTACCCAGCCGAGGCAGTCTCTGTCCCTTGGGAGGTACCCAGAAACTCCTCCGTGCCAGTCCCCTGCCCTTTCAGAGAAGTTTGCGTCAACACAGACCAAGTCAGAACACGTCAGCAGAAGTTGCAGAATGCATAAATAAAGCAGTTGCTGGCTGCTGAGCATGGGCATAATACGAACACATTTGTCCTACAGACTTTTCATTCCTATGCAGTGTTGAACAGCACCTCAGCCCACTGACCCCGGGGCTCACTGGGCTCAGAGAAAGGTCTCTCCAAGGGCATGACATAAGGCAGCGCAGGAAGACCAGCTGCCACACTCACAGTCAGTGCAGGACACTGTCTTACAGTTACACTGACAAGGCTGTGCATAAGGCTGGAAGCAGTGGAAACGGTGACTTTTCTGGCCTGTTATTTGTGTAAGCTACAGTGCACAAGACTGCAGCTCACAGGAGAGGCATGCAGTGCTGCTTGGCTTTCACTTCCAGCTCACATTAAGACTACTTTTCAAAGCTTCTGCCCTGCGCTGTGCCAGATGACAGCTGGCATAGGCACCTGGACTCCTGAGGGAACTGATTGTTCCGAGAGTCAAGTCAAATGCTCTATAAAACAGTCAGTCGAAGTAAAGGCAGTAGAAGATTTTCCACTGATGTTTAATGAAGGCTGGACAGAGCCTGTAGAGGAAGACACTACATGTTTTGCTGGTTTTGTTTCCCTGCCTTGTTGTAAGCCATTGTGGAAAATTGTAGCTAGTAAAGCCTGTGCAAACTGATGATAGCCATACACTATTGAAGAGAGAGCAGACTGTGAAAGCAGAGGCTTGCACTGCAAGCTGTGCACTGAAAGCTAATGCTATTTTGCAGTGGTAAAGAGTGGATTTTCTTTTTGGGGTTTAGGTGAGTGCTAAACATTATATGTCCGTGTATCTCACACAGGTTTTTGTCATAACCCCTCCCAAAAAAACATACTCCATGATTTGGTGTTCTTCCATTTTATTTATAGGTACCTACATAGTTTTTAAAATGTAGAAATACTAATATGATAGATTTAATACGGCTAGCAATTAGATGTGTGCATCTTCAATGTGTCAGTTGTTTACAAAGCAACCGTACACCTTTTTAAAATTACAGCTTAAACGACTAAATGTCCAGTGCATCACATGCACTTTGTACACTCACATTCTGTACAGCAGTCCAAGATTCTTTGCTCTACATTGTAGCTGTTGTCCCTGTGGTTCTGATGGGACTGAGACAGAAAAGGCCATCCTGGGGACAGAGGCATTTTCTTCCAGCTGAGTCACTTGCCTGGATGCCCCATAGACAAACAATGATTTCCCCACTGAACCTTTTCTCAAGTATTTTCCTACTTCTGCAGGCCCCATGTACTTTAGTTCTCTTTATTTCTGGGCTGTATGCACAGGACTGATGATTTCCAGAAACAGAAGTAAAAGCTGATTCAGTCCAGTCTAAACATTCTTTGAACTAAACCTAGCTACCTGTAATAGATAGCTGTGCTTAGACCCCACCTCAGAAGCTACAGAAGGTACACTGTCATAAAAACAAAGGAAAATAGGGCATTCAGGCTGAGGCGGTTCAACAGTGCGCTGCAGATAGCGAGAGGTTGGAAAGAAATAGTTAACATGAATAGACTATGCTTAGTATTGCAAAGTGTGCTGTTACTTTTAATTTTGAGGTCAGTAGAAGAATGGATTCTAACATTCATTTTCTGTGTGCTGAGTTCCCTCCTCAGCATTCCTATGCATCATTTTACCTTTGTGTTGTGTCAGCTTTGCTTTTGTTTTGTAGCTCGCTGAGAAATCCAGTTCTAACTGCACTCCCCCCGCCCCCATTGCTCTCTATAAAACCCAGTGCTAACTATGCCTTTTGTGTGTGTGTGCAGGCAGGGAAAATCCCATATATCTGCTTCAGGAGGCAAGAGATATGACGATGTTTCCTGCCAGAGGACAAAGTTGAGGAGCGCTCTGCCTGGGCTGGGTAGATGGCAGTGTCTTTCCTCAACAGAGCAGAGATGCAGGTGAGCACTGAGGAGAGACAAGAAGGCAGGAGCAGCAGCAGAGTGGGAGAGAAAATTCCCAGGTGTATGCTACTTCTAATTTTTAGTGCAAGTGATGAATTTTCACCACATCCTTGCAGCTGCTGCCCCTTTGGGACTCACGGAGAAGAGGCTGGCCACCCAGTGTAGTCCAGCTCTGCTCCCCTATATTGTACTGTTCAGTTCCTGCCTTTTGATCTAGCTGGTATCCGTGCAAATTTGGGATTTCTGCTGCCTCCCCCTGCCAGCTGCAGACCCTGACTGCATTCGTCAGAGCAGTTGCCAAGTCACCTCCCACTGTCTTCCCTGCAGAACTGGTGATCCTTTTTCAGCCCTCATGCTCTTTTCTCAGCTTGTTGGCCATTCATTTATCAGTGCCAGCACTTATCCTGACTCCAGCTGACCCTGTCTTCCCCTGTGAGCACCCAACAGTAACTGAAAGTCTCCTCAAGTATGTGTGGAAGAGATACACAAGTAACCCAGCACAAGCCCTCTGGAAGCATCCGTTTTCCTCTCCTGACATGAATAGACGACTCTAGGAAAAAGCTTCTTCTCCTAGGGCACCACTGCATGTCTTCTGTTCTTTCTTAAAACTAGATAATGCTTTTGGTAAACAAAGATGAATAAGTGTTTGATGTGAGGCTTATCACTCTTCAGGAATTGCTGACTACAGAAACACCCGGACTGTCTTTGACAGGTGAAAGAGATAAGGGTACCTTTGCACAGCATATTTCTTTTCTATGGGGCTTGCTGAGGAATGAGTAATCAGAAAGAAAGTAGCTGAATTGTTGAGGATAACAATATTTATTTTAAAAATTGCATGCAAACTAGTGGCAATCAACATGGTATAAAGTTGCCTGAATCACCTGTTAATCAGAATCATCCACCAATAAAAAGGGGAAGAAGTAACCTCAGTGCCCCAAAGGTTTGAATTCCTACATAAAGGGGTGTGGATGTTATAATGTGTAAGCCTGTAAGTTTTTTGTATTGAATGAGAGCAAACAGCTGTCCTGACACATAGAGTGTCTCTGTGATTGCAGGCAGGTCAGATTCAGCCAGATGCAAATGAGGTCTTTCTCTGTCTAACAGGGTCTGTCTCCCTCCCCAGGCTAATAGCTGCTCTCCCGCTGGGGAGGCCAGCAGGGTCCTGGCAACTTACTCTTGACTGGGGTAAGCAGCACCAAGCAGACGGGCAGCTGTGCTCTGCAGCGGGTGAAATGGGATTGGGTACACCTCCTCTCCATGATTTTTGCCTGGATGTTGGGGTAGCGTGAGGTAATATTGCCTCCTTTCCTCTCAGATTAGTCTACGGCTTTCAAGACTGAAGTCAGGTCTTCAGCCTGAAAAGGCAATTGATGGCCTTCCAGAGGTAGCTCAGGATTTGACGGGTCTCATTTGCAATGAAAAGCAGCTGAGAACCCTTTCTCCTCCCACTATGCGTCAAGCTCTCTCCGAACAGACATGCCTTTCCCCTGCTGTGGGCTCCAAGGACCTTGTGGTGGAGTGGGGAGAAGAATTTTTATCATTATGTGACAAAGTGGGAGCTGAAGTCCCGAGAGATTTAAGCCCCTTGGTGATTTTTGAAGGCCCTCTGGAGAGCTGTGTGTAGCTTTGAGTTTAGACATCTCTGACAGTTCGACAATTTGACTTCCTGAAGATTATGCAGAACGTGTGGGGAATGAGACAATTAAAGGCAGCCTTCTCAGCTGTAGAATAGCATGCTGCCCTAAATTCACCCTCCCTTCCCATTTTCTGCGAGGCAGCATAAGGCTGACGCTTTATCTCTTGAGTTCCCTGTGCTTCAATGTTGTAGCACAGCTATTTTTGCTTCCTGGCATAGGTTTGAGCATTTATGATTGACTTTACTTCCTGATCTAGGGCTAAACAAGCAGGAGTAAATCAAGAGATACAGACAGATGTGCACATTCCAATATGCCTGTTACCAAACATTGTTTCCTAGTTTCATTTCTCACCACTGAAGAGCCTGCATGTCTGTGCTCAGACAAATAGTTCCTATGGATGTTGGGTTAAATTCTCTACTTCTCTACTTTCTAGATTCTCTACTTCAAGGATAAGTGTGTGAGATCTGTTGAGGTGAAGGACCAAGGAAAAACAATTTGCACATTTACCACATTATGATTAACATACTTTGCGTGTGGTGCTCTTTTAGGGGCAGAGAGGAGGCAGTGCTAAAGAGGTAGAATGCAGTGTGAGTAAATTGAGACAATTCCTCCCAAAGGTGGAAAGCAAGGAGGAGGTTGTGCAGAGAGCAGATGTGAAGATGTGAAAGTAACGATAAAACTTTGAAATTATGAAAAGCTTTAAAAAAATTATTAGATCCAGCTCTCTGCTCACTACATCTCAAAAGCCCTTGGAAGTCAGGATAACCTGGGGCTTGCTAAAAAGGCTCCAGAGAATGGGATTCTCTGGTCTGTGTTGCAGGAAGGGAACCTCAAAGTGAAATAGGAAGCTGAATAAAGGGAAGCATCTTTTCATAAAGACCTAATGAAAATTCCATGTGACAAGAAAAAATATGGGGGTGATTTTTTTTATGTGCAAGCTTCGTACATCAAAGTCCCATGTCTCTGCATCCTTTGAAACACCTGTGTGACCTGCTTGCCCAACGTAAGATCTAAATTCAAGCTTTCTGGGAAAAGATTGTTCCTCTTGAAAAATGAGCATATAAAATACTAAGCTTTGCTCAAAAAGGAGGGAGTTAGTGGTTTTGCACGCAAAGTTCAATTCGTGAAAGATACTAGTAAGCAACCCCTGGTCAGGTGCTCTCACATACAACCACGCTTTCTTGTGATGGAGTTCAGGCTTACCAGGGGCTGTAAGCCTCTCTTTGTTAATAACTAACTAATGTTCCTCTAATACGCAGCGATCAAAACACAGGGTAAGCCTGGAACAGCTCCCTGAGCTGCAGAAAAGGAAAGCCCACGTGTAAAGCTCAGGCACAAACACTGATCCTCAAGGCCCTGAGCATCTCTTTAAGTGCAGCTTGGGGGTTGAGAAAACACAGGGAACAATCTGTGGGATCGCCGTGCCTGATATAGGCTCTCCTTCGGGCAGATGTTGCAAACCCGTGCATCCATAATCGTGCGCAGCCGCAACCTGCCTTCCTCAAACTGTTACTTGAACCATTATGTCCCTGTGACTTAGGAACCTGGGTCACCTTTAGGCAAGAGAGCAGAGTGTTACTTTGAAACCCAACGCACAGTTACTTGCTGGGTTGGGCCAGCGGGGAACAATCAAGCGGTCGTAAGCATCCAAAAACCCCTCGGGAGTCAGTCCCCACTCTTGTCACCCTCTGGTAATCAAGGGGTGAGAGATTATTTCAAGCAGGAGTGCTCTTGCTGTGGCAAGTAATGCCATACCTGGAGGGCGGTTACCTGCCCACTGATACCTCTGGGCCTTGGATCAGGTCCAGTAATCTCAGCAGCTTCTCACTGTCGTACTAGCTAACCTTTAACCGAAGCCATAGCACTCACTACCCAGCCACTCTGCGCTGTAAAGACAATCTCTGTTCAAATGGCCTTTGCAAGCGAGCACTTGAGATGGATGCATTTCCAGAGTGCTGAACACAGAAAGCAGTGAAAACTTCCATGTTCTTGGAAAGACCTGAATACCACACAGAAAAAATGGATTTTCATGTAAAAAGTTATTTTATTTTATATTTTCTCCAGAGTTCCTAGTGAAACTTTCCCGTTACTGAATGGAAAAAAATACAAATCAGGCCAGCTTATACATCAGTAGCGAAATATGCCCTTCACAGTGTGGCTGTGACCTGTCCTTGCAAACTTGACTATGATCCTAGCATTTCATCTTTGCAACGACAGAGAAAATTGTATTGTTTAAAGAGCACTGAGATAAAGAAGGAAACATTAAGAGGACAAGATGGCCACAGATATAAAATAAATTAAAAGCATCTGTAAAAGTTTATTTCCATATACAGAATAACTTCTCTTATTTTTGGTGTAATTTTAATTTTTTTAAATTGACATCATCTGTACAAAGATTAACCTTTCAACAGTAATCATTTTAAAAAGCTGTTTTTACAAGGAGAAACGGGTCACTAAACAAAACATCAGTCTCCTGCAAACTGCTGAGCCTCTCCTCAGAGATGAGCATGCAAAGCTTTTGGGCCAGCCCTGCAGAGCAGCACAGTGATTTGCCAACCCAGGACTGCTTGGCACCTCATGAAAGGTGCTCTGCTCCATGCTAGTTCAGGGCCCCAAAGTGAAAAACAGAGCCTGCCTTGTGACTCTGTTCAGAGCAATAGCGTCATTGGTTCTAGCGGGCAATTGTCCTGGGTTAAGGTACCACATTGCAGGATAAACAAGTTTTATTTTGCACTCCGTATTCTGCACACTTGCTGTGAGATTCCCTATTCAGCCTCCAAGAGTGGAATTTTCAACAGCTTTCTGCAGTGGCCTCCTTACAGTCTGCTCCTCACTAGGGACTTTGCTCCCATAAAAGCCTATCTGAAGGGAAAGCTTGTGTGGCTCGAGACATTCTCCTGCCCATCCTTTGAGCTAGCCATAAAAATAATGCACGGGCATCAAATACTACAGAATTAGATGGGAAGCAGAGCCATTTATTAATAGTATTTCAAAAAACAGGACAGGTGGGAAAAGCCTCCCGTACTGATTTGAGATTAAAATGGCGATTAATAACACGAGTTGGAATTTTGAGGTCCCTACTAATACAAAGTTATATACAGAAATCATTGCCTGTGTGATTAATACATTACTGATGCTAGACATGCCTTTATGTAGAAAGTTTCATTTATAGATACAAATGCAAAACAAGTCGTGGGCATAAAATGTCTCACTTCTATATAGTTAACTAAAGAGAACACTCAGCGTAGAGCTGGAAGAGGCAGATCACATTTTACTTGGAAGACTGTACCTATTCTACACGACATGATTCATGACAAAGTCTGGCTGTATCCCAGTGAAAACCAAGCATAACAATTCACAGTCGTTTTTGGGTGCTGCTTTTAAGATCACTGCCAGGCTGTCTCATCACAGCACTGGAAAGCATTACCTATAGCCTTGAACTTGGCCTCAGTCCCAAAGAGTGACTCAGGAGCATGGCTGCCCCAGACTGCTGTGCTAGGTAAATATCTATATTTAGTTAGTGCCTCTGTTCTGGAGTGCAAAAGTTGGAAAGCTTGGCTGCCAACACCCTGTTCTGATCTGGGTAACTCTGCTACCATCCAAGGGGTGGGCCAGGGCCTGTCCAACCTCTGCATTTTCCTCTGAGGAGCCCTATTCCTGGCACTACTTGTGCCAGACGCCATTCAGAGACTAAGCTGAGCTCAGCTCAGTCCTCACCTTCTGCCCAAGAGCCAGCCGCTCCAATTCATCCCCAGCAAATGGGAGGCTGGGTGGGGCTCAGCATCTCCTCACCTCGCATGGTCCCCGTTCCACCAGCGTTTTCCTGGGGGACTGTCCTTCTCCAAGGCAGCAGTCTCATTTGCAGTAGAACAACATCGCAGCCCTCCCATGGGCAGTTAGAAAGCTGCAATGCACTTTCTCCTCTGTGCTGTGTTTGGGAAGGTGTAGTCTGGTGCTGTTCCAAGGAAGGAACATGCTGTAATGCTAACACAGGGTGACGTGGGGAGAAATCCAGCCCTTGAGGATTACTGAGGAGCTCCCACCTTTCTACTCAGGGCATTTCTACTCAGGACAAGAGGTGCCACCTCAAGAGTCTCAAAAATACTGTTAGTGTTACTCATCACCATCCAGCTCACCTTGAACAAAGAAATGGGACATATTGGCACAAAACTGAGGTTGCCTTGTCAAGCTCTATAAAATCTATTTTGCCACAAGCTCTCTACAAATGAATGACAAGATTTAGTTACATTTATTGTTTGAGCTTGTGTGTTTTTTAACAGTAGCCATTGTCACGCTGAATTGTATAAATGATGGACTTACCTGTGCAGCTCTTACAAAAGACAATATTGGAAACCACTGTATCTGTTTTTGCTTGCAGGTCCTGATGTCTACTGAAAATCCAAGCCTGCTTTCACCTAAGCCAGTGGCATCTCCCGTGTGTCCTAATGACCCCGGGCCCAGAGGCGCACCAGTGGATTAAAAAGTGAGCCCTATGGTATGGGCAGCCTGTGCAGATCACTACTTCTACCTGTCCTTAAAATCAAGACAGGAGCCCACGCAGCTCTGCAGCACAGAGACATGCATAGACATGTGTCTATACAAGACACAGCCGTGAAAAGCTCTTGGTTGTCTGCAACTGCCTGTCTCTTCAGCCAGGAAAAAGCGCAGCTTTTTTTCTCCTGTTTTTGAAATCCATCCGATTTGCACACAGACTGACTTTTCTCCTGCATATGGAAGTGGATCAAATGAACCCTGATCTAAACGTACACAGCTTCGCACTTATTGCTTGGTTTTGGTGGCAGTTTGCTCCTATACGCTGAAGATGGCACTCCTTCTCTAGAAAAGGAGCCTTTTCTCTTCCAGTTCCAGGGAACAGATCCTTCAAGGCAATATGCTACTACAGAGCTCTTAGAATCCTAATATACAGCAATCAGGTCGGATAGCTGTGCTAATTAGTGTTGCTTAATTGGTGACAATAAACATGTGTCCGGTGGCATTCTGGGAATCTGACTGCAGGGGTATGCTGTTCAAGCACGGTAAGGGACAGGCCACAAGAGTAACTTGCACCTGTGACTAATCGGTGGTGGATTTTGTTTGTTTTTTTTTTTTTCTTTTCCAGTTAAACTCCTGTCAGACTCCACTGAGACTTTGTGCACGTAAAAAGCGATTGCTGAAAGGATCCCTAGGCTACCTATTCCACCTCCACACCTCTCACACCCTTGCACATGCATATTACTCCGGTTGGTAAACACGACAGCACCAGTGACCAAATAAAAAAATCCATGACAGACGGTTTACACTAGCCTCAAATAGCTGTGAGGCTGCAAAAAGGCACGTGCACAGGAAAACTGCTGTCACCTTCAATACGCTGAGGAACTGCTGACTCGAAAGTAGAGAATTTAACTCTCATGATGATGGGGAATTAGTTTATTCCCTATGAATATCTGCCCTTTAAATACACTATTTCAGAGAGTCAGTTATGTAGGTAACTTACAGAAAAGGCTGTTTGATGTTTACTCTTGGCGCAGACTAAGACATTGCTCTCACCAGCCAAAAGTGCTTTATAAAGCATCATCCTCTATAGATAGTGCTGCTGGAAATGGAACTGGGTTCTGTCTAAAGTACTTCTGTAAACATTTACTCCGTAACAAACTTTTTGCAGCTATGCCTGAGATTCATTAGATGTTTTCTTTCCTGCTTGTAGTTTCTCAAAAGAATTTTTTGCTGGATAAAGTCATTGAAAGAATGTTTTGTGTTTTTATTGTGCAAAACCTGCTAGTAAGAAATATTAAATTGACAGCATAGGTACAACGAATTTGATTTTCAGAGTAATGTGAACTGAGATAAGAAAAAAAAACCCCAACTACTATCCCATTAATGTAACAATGAAAACTCATCAACCACAGGTAGTTCTCATCAAATAATTGTAGTGAAGGCCTACAGATAAGAATTATGCACCAAATAATTTCATGTCAGGAATCAATGACCAAATTTACTCACAGATTATTTGCAACTATATTCTAGAATATGTGTTCTGAGCAAGTCACTCAGCTGCTTCACTGAGCGTGATATGTTTATACCCTTGGCCTGCCGAGTTTCCATAGTGGCATGAAAGACAAGTCTTTGCTTTTGAGATACCACAATTATGCACAGAGCAGTAATGTGTTTTGTGTTCTTCTGACCAAGTACGCTGACACGTAACAAGCGAATTATGAAGACTATGTCAGTGAAAATGAATACATACATGCAGCCGGTGACATGTCATACCAAGGAGATATATGCCTAAGCTGGATTCTCTAAGGCTCTTAGGATGTCAGATTTCTTTCTCTCCCTTGCTGCACTACTCAATAACCTAAGGCAGAAAGCTTAGCTTTAAAATGAAGAATAGTCTGTTTCTAATCTCCCTCCCCATTAGTCACCATACGAATGGAGACAAAAATTAACACAGCCACTGCTGCTTCCAAAATCTTGTACAAAAATAAATCAGTAGGTCCTTCTGGCAGTCTCAAAAATCTTGAAGATTCCTCTGCAAATTCCCCTTTCATTTCTTGATTTCAACAGAAACATTTGGTCCCCATTACCAAGACTTGTGTCTTGGTCAAATTCAGAAAGGAATGAAGTTCTTATTCTCTTTCCTTGGAACTGCTATTTGGAATCCATTCCATCTCCATCCTCTTTGTTTGGATTTGTTTACATTTTTTTCTTTTTTTTTGTCCAAAGGAAATGCATTGGCAGTGCAAACAAAAAGTAGATATCATGAAACACACACCCCAACCCCAAATAGCACGTGATCACCTCAGCATTTCAAAAGGGTCTCCCGAGATGTTATCTGCACGCACAAGATTCCACTGTCATGTTGGGATACACCTTAAGAACCACGTTTTTATTTTCGTCGAAAAATAAGATACTAAGAGAAGACATTTTGTCAGGAATGCAGCAAGGCTCGGGAATGCCTGGGACAACCCCGACGGCTCTCACTATGCTCTGGATGGTGGCATGGTTGGATGGCTTCAACGCCTGCAAGAGAAATATACAGCAGAAAATGTAACTGCACCCATGTAGGACCCACATACTATAGAACAAAACTGGTTTTTTGAGGAAGGGCCCTGTGGAGACCCCACAGCTAACTAGCTGTAAAATCTGTCTTCCACTCAACCATTTCCACTTGTCACCACAGCTGCCCTGAGACAGCTGCAGGGAATGTGCATCTGGTCTCGTTCTTTTGGTCACTGGATGCGAGTGTTGCTCCACTGCTTTCAGCTGAAGTGTCCTGCTGGGGACAGGGCCTCGGACTCTCTGTAGGATGTGCCTTCCAAGGAAAACGCCCAGGCAGCAGACCTTGCAGCAAGGTGTACCTACAGGTCAAGGTAGTCTCTTCTGAGAGAATTAAATTACACGTGAGCTGCAATTTAGTCATAAAAGTTGTTCAGCTGGGAGGGAGGCAGTCAGCATGCTAGCAGGCTGAGTCATTAGGGGAGCAAAAGAAACATATCTTGCAGGCTGGGAAGTTTGACTGGTGGAATGCGAGTGTGTCAGGAAAAACAAAAGCAGATAAACTGTGTACAGATGATAGAACGGAAGTACTTTATACCACAATGCTAACTGGTCCAGTTTGCTCTTGTGCAAGGTTAGGTTGTTTTGCTCATTCTTCCATACCAAATCACTTCTCATCTGTAGCACACATCATCAGTGACATTGCTAACCCTAACTGAGACCCCAAATCCCATGTCAGTTGTACCTCATACTAAGGTGACATTTTTCTTCAAAGAACAGTTTCCATGGATTTACATGGTAAATAGGAGCACACTTTGGTTTGCTATGAACAAAAAGCGAATCTGACCAGTGAGGTCACAAAACCAGAATACCTGAATACATTCATAAAAATAAAAATGAACATGTCCAGAAATAAAACCCACTGAGTTTTACCTCTGAACCCCCAAACCTTTCCAAATCCAGCTGTCTGTAAGAAAGACAGGCAACCATGAAAAAGGGACAAGATGCAGTTTTCAGTCAAAGACTTTTGGTTTTGTAAGAGTGAAACTTTAACAATGCTTTTTAGAGGTCTTCTTACATGTAGAACCTGGGAATCACATAGTTCAATATGCTCAGTCATATGCCAGAGAAATACATGGAACAAGATCATCTGGGCCAAATGTGCAATTGGCAGTTTTGCTGTGGCGAGAGATGATTTGCTTTTGGAAAAGTCAGTCCTAAGGGTTAGATAGCTACCTACCTGAGGTGCAAGTCTTAATGACCTTGCACGCAAAAAATGCAGGAAGAACTGTGAGATTCTGGCTCATTGTATCGTTTGCGTAGCATGTTAGTGCATTTAGCAGTAACTGCTTCCAATTCTGCTGTCAGTACACAGGGATGTCTAACCTGTCCCTACTTACGGCAACATAGCTCACAACTAATGCCAGCTGTACTTTCCTTCTTTCTCATGGAGACAGCTGTTCCCTGAATTCCAACAGAAATGGATCAGAATGGACCATAGCGAGCTGCTGAAACTAGTCTCAAGAGAGAAATGGAACCATTTGACACAGAACTGAAAAGGATTCACTGAGGAGCATTCAGATATTCTTTATGTACATGTTAGACCTAAGATTTGAATGTTTTTTCTTCTGCTCATGAGGAACCTATTTCACCTGCAGGAGGGCTGAGCAACAAACAGTGCCAATCCTGCACATCCCTTGTTTCTGTTTACCCTCTGAGAGACTCAGAATTTTCTCAAGCATACTCAGGATCCAAGTCCCTTTTAAATACAGACATTATAGAGAGCCTGATCTTTTTTCCCTGCTGCTTTTTAAGTTTACTATCGTAACTTATCAGATGAATGAGATGCAAGGGTGCGGTGATACTCTGTTTAAAATACAAATGCAAAGCTTATTTGCACCATCCTCTTCATGGCTGTAGGTTTCCCAGAATAGTTACAAAGACATTACTCTCCATCTAGGTAGATGATCTCAAGAAAGACATTTCTGTTTGTTTGTTTGTTTTGAATTCAGGAGTACCTACACTCCTCACCAGTAGCTGACAGGGATTTAAAAAATGTCTTAGATTAGTACACAATTCAAATATCTTTATCATTTCTGCCTGCAAAAGGAAGTGAAAGCTCCGGTGGCATCCAGGCTTGTTTCCTCACTCAGCTGCAGTGCAGCTTTCTCCAAAAGAATCACTGGGAACCAAACAGATCTCCTGAGCCTGCTGATCGGACATCAAAAGGTAAAACATCTACTGAGACCCTATTTCCCATTGCCAGTAGCACTGGGATTAAAAACAGGTCTCCGCATATGCCATGTTAAGGTCTCATCGGAAACCCTTTCCTTCAGATATGGAATCTGTACCACTAAGATGCTAAATTGTACAGAACTGATTTCCAGTATTGCTCGGTTAGCAGTGGGAATAGCCTGGACACATTCTGTCATTGTATGATAAAAGAAGTATCTCTGTTTGATACGGGTATTGTACAATACAGAACATCCTCCGTACTGACTTGAAGTCTGTCTTGAGTACATTGCCCCTGGCCCTTAAGGTGCACTCTTGAGGATAACCAGCTTTGGCTTAACTCGGTTTCTACCAGTGCAAATTTAACTGTGACTGGAGTAAAATCTGAAGGCGTGCGCTTCTCAGAAAACCGAAATCCCCCTTGGAGTATTGAACTGGCATAATGCCCTGCACAAGACGGGCGAGTTAGGCCATTGACTGTGGGCAGCCTACACTCTATCCAGCACATAGTTATGAAAAGCAGGCAGGTATTTTCTTTTAGGAGGGGAGAAGCAGGAGAGGCTGAGAGGAGCAGCAGGAGGAAATCATGCTGAGCTGACTCCGAACTGCCAAATCTGTGAATGAGTCCAGCTGTGGCTCAGACTGCACCTGCTAAGCTGCACACATCCTTGGGAGACTGGCTGTTGAATTTCATCAGAGATGTATTATGAGCAGGGCAAATTATGTCAGTTGCAAGCTTTCACTCCTGACCTGGGAGAGGGTCTGCCTAGCCTGTGTGTTCTGCGGCATTACACAAGCCCAACATATGTGGGTTTGACAGCAGTCAAACCAGATAATTGAAACCAGGGGAAACGGTAAGGTCAGAAATTTGGAAGTGGAAAGGAGTGGGGGGGAAGAGGCACATCTGTTCCTAATTACCCAACAGGCTGTCAACTTTAGGAGCTCACCCTGAGCAAGGCAACATTATATGCCCATAGGCACAGATTAGTTTGTTACTATCTGAAGGCACTCTGCTGGACCTTGTACTAACAAACAAGGAGGGACTGGTTGAGGATGTGAAGGTTGGAGGTAGACTTGGCTGCAGTGACCATGAAGCGGTGGAGTTCAGGATCCTGTGTGTAGGAAGCAGGGCGATAAGTAGGATCAAAACCTTGGACTTCAGGAGAGCTAACTCTGGCCTCTTCAAGGAGCTACTGGGAGGAATCCCGTGGGCCAGGGCTCTCGAAGGTAGGGGGGTCCGAGAGTGCTGGTCGCTGTTTAAACATCACTTCCTCCATGCTCAGGAGTGGTGCATCCCCCTGAGAAAGAAATCTACAAAAGGAGGCAAGAGACCAGCATGGATGAACAAGGAGCTTCTAGTGGAGCTCAGGTGGAAGAGAAAGGCCCATGGAATGTGGAAAGAGGGACAGGCCACTTGGGAAGAATACAGGAATGTTGTCAGAGCATGCAGAGATGCAACGAGGAAGGCCAAGGCCCACCTGGAATTGAAGCTGGCAAGGAATGTCAGAAACAACAAGAAGGGCTTCTTCAACTACATCAGTAGCAAACAGAAGACTAGGGACAATGTGGGGCCACTGCTGAGTGAGGTGGGTGTCCTGGTGACAGAGGATGCAGAGAAGGCAGAGTTACTGAATGCCTTCTTTGCTTCAGTCTTCAGTGCCAAGGCCAGCCCTCAGGAATCCCAGGCCCTGGAGATAAAAGAGAGGAAGCCTACAGAGAGGATGACTTTCCCTTGGTTGAGGAGGACTGCATGAGGAATCACTTAAGCAATCTGGACGCCCACAAATCCATGGGCCCCGATGGAATGCACCCATGAGTGCTGAGGGAGCTGGTGAATGTCGTTGCTGAGCCTCTCTCCATCACCTTTGAAAGGTCCTGGAGGACAGGAGAGGTGCCAAGGACTGAAGAAAAGCCAATGTCACTCCAATCTTCAAAAAGGGCAAGAAGAACCCAGGGAACTACAGGCCAGGCAGCCTCACCTCCATCCCGGGAAAGATGATGGAGCAACTCATTCTAGAGGTCATCATCAAGCAAGTGGAGGAAAAGGAGGTTATCAGGAGTACTCAACATGGATTCACCAAGGGGAAATCATGCTTAACCAATCCGATAGCTTTCTCCGATGGTGTGACTGGCTGGGTAGATGAAGGGAGAGCAGTGGATGTTGTCTACCTAGACTTCCGCAAGGCTTTCGACACTGTCTCCCTTAACATCCTCCTAGGGAAGCTCAGGAAGTGTGGGCTGGATGAGTGGTCGGTGAGGTGGATAGAGAACTGGCTGAATGGCCGAACTCAGAGGGTTGTCATCAGCGGTGCTGAGTCTAGTTGGAAGCCTGTAACTAGTGGTGTCCCCCAGGGGCCAGTACTGGGCCCAGTCTTTTTCAACTTCTTCATCAATGACCTGGATGAAGAGTTAGAGTGTACCCTCAGCAAGTTTGCTGGTGACACAAAATTGGGAGGAGTGGCTGGTACACCAGAAGGCTGTGCTGCCATTCAGCGAGACCTGGACAGGCTGGAGAGTTGGGCACAGAGGAACCTGATGAAGTTCAACAAGGGCAAGTGCAGGATCCTGCACCTGGGGAGGAACAACCCCATGCACCAGTACAGGCTTGGGGTGGACCTGCTAGAGAGCAGCTCTGCAGAAAGAGACCTGGGAGTGCTGGTGGACGACAAGTTGACCATGAGCCAGCGGTGTGCCCTGGTTGCCAAGAAGGCCAGTGGGATCCTGGGGTGCATCAAGAGAAGTGTGGCCAGCAGGTCGAGGGAGGCTCTCCTTCCCCTCTGCTCTGCCCTGGTGAGGCCCCATCTGGAGTACTGTGTCCAGTTCTGGGCTCCCCAGTTCAAGAAAGCTGAGGAGCTACTGGGGAGAGTCCAGTAGAGGGCTTCGAGGATGATGAAGGGACTGGAGCATCTGTCCTATGAGGAAAAGCTGAGGGAGCTGGGCTTGTTCAGCGTGGAAAAGAGAAGGCTGCGAGAGGACCTTATAAATGCTTATAAATATCTCAAGGGTGAGTGTCAGGAGGACGGGGCCAGACTCTTTTCAGTGGTGCCCAGTGACAGGACAAGGGGCAATGGGCACAAACTGAAGCATAGGAAGTTCCAGCTGAACATGAGGAAGAACTTCACTCTGAGGGTGACGGAGCCCTGGCCCAGGTTGCCCAGGGAGGCTGTGGAGTCTCCCTCTCTGGAGATATTCAAGACCCGCCTAGACACGGTCCTGTGCAGCCTGCTGTAGGTGACCTTGCTTCGGCAGGGGGGTTGGGCTAGATGACCCACAGAGGTCCCTTCCAACCCCTAACATTCTGTGATTCTATGGTTATAGTATCATTTTGCAAACATTGTCTTATTAGTAGCACCAGATACTATGCATGGCTCAAGAATAACGCAAGGCTCTGGAAGACGCTCACTTCACCTTTTTGTATAATTTAGCTTTTAATTATCTTTAGACAACAAGGTCATTTTGGTTTTACTAAAAAAACGCACAAAAGGAACAACTTGAATTCCAACATGGACAGAAATATACCAATTGCTTTCAGGGAATCAGACTCACAATGGGTTTCGGTAACCTGCTATCTTAACAAACTAGCTGCCTCTGCAGTACATGGCAGCGAATACTCAGCTTCACAGTGCCTAAATAGTTATAAAGCTCTGCTGCTATAATTCTTTACGCAACCAAGTCTGGAGAGTTTCACACAGAAAGGCTGGATTAGGCCTTTTAGTAGCAATTTGTAGAAGAAAACTGGTTATGGCCTTACAGGCCAGCGCTACAGGCTTAGTTCATGGCAATCTGACCTTTTGCTTCACGTCATCAAAGCAATTTAAACTCTGTGTGCCTACCCATCTCTCGTATTTATTTCTCACCTTTTTTCTATCATAAGCTTTTTCCAGGGCCGGGACCACTTCTAATAGTGTGTACACTCCTATCCCTGGTGGAGCAGAGGGGTGAAGAGGAAGAGGAGGAAGAACACTCCTTTGCGACTGCTAGACTCTAGTTACCATGATAATAGCCACCAATATTGCAAGTCTACTTATTTGAGAAGATGGAGGTAAACTAGGACATCTCAGAGGCTGATGCCACTATCTGCAGGAACGCAGAACACGAATTTGGCAGAAAAAAATTTGGCTCTCTATGTTAGAAAATCTTTTGATGCACAGTCTAATGCCTCAGGGGAATTACCCTAAGACGGACAACTCACAGAAAAAGCTGGAACTCCTCTTTCACCCAAGCAGTATCTGTCAACTAGCCTTCAGCTATATGCATTGTTTGTACCTCCCTCTCATGCCTCAGAGCGTCAAACCTAAGTTTAAACTTCAATTAAACTTCATTTTGCCTCCTCAGAACCACTGCTACTAAACTCATCTCAGGACATTTTACTTGCAGGAACATTTGTATGGCTCACTGTGCTTCTTTCCAGAGGTTTGAAGTTATTCTGGGAATTAAGCCCTGAGGTTATGGAACACGTTAGGGATATTCCAGTTGCAGGTGCTAACAAAGGCCCTGTGTAAGGAATAGAAACCTTTTTATTACAGTGCTTATCATTACTCTACTTTTGATTTCTGAGAGTTTCTTTATCTCCATGAAGATACATTATGCTTTTTGCTGCTGTAGAATGTGTGTTCTCAAAGTCTCACCTCAATTCTTAGAGACTTGCTTTCTGTCTTAAATTTGTAATTTCCCAGCTTCCAACAGGATTAGATTTCAGTCAGAGCAAGGAGAGACCAGTAACAAGGGCTTCTAGAACCACTGGTTTTGAGAAAGCCTTGCTTGCTCTTGAGCATGCATATTATCGAGCAATCTGAGGTTTAATCCAGACTTTCCTACAGGCAAAGGGGGGTTCTTCCCAGTCTCTGCATCAGGCATCAGCACTACCCTGAAATATATGCTATGTATTGACTATTAAAAGAGAGCTTTTCTGCCTCAGAATGTAGAAACCTATTTTGTATGCCTGCCAAATGTTAAAAAAAAAAAAAAAAAAAAA